>Ga0209410_1001365_pt1 | contig 11839 bp, 8 predicted proteins | sample Mar14436cmmetaG_FD_184135 | JGI IMG/M metagenome (GOLD analysis project Ga0209410, IMG submission 184135) | Marine hydrothermal vent microbial communities from Guaymas Basin, Gulf of California to study Microbial Dark Matter (Phase II) - Marker... ... | reverse complement strand
TGAAGGTGTACGTTCCGCCCCAATAACTCACGAGGAAAGGAGACGGAAACAGCTTCTGAAGAAAGGAAGGAACCTGAAATGAAACCCTTCCATGGAAGGTGTAGAGAGGAGAGGGTCCAAGCGAAACCATGGCTCTTATTGGGCTGGTTAAAGGGTTGAAAGCGGTAATTAATGCTACCCTGCTCAATCCGGGCTATGGGGCGTGCTCTTCATCTCTGGGAGTACCTCCTCGCAATCTCGACGTATTCCCTAACCCTCCTAAGAGGGGTTTTGGGGGTCACGGGGCTCCCCAAGGAGACGACGAACTTACCGTGCTCGCGTCCAACCTCGATCTGCCGCTTGACCTCCCGTTCCAGCTCCTCTAGGGTTCCGTCTTGGAGAACCCTCAAAGAGTCGATGTTCCCGAAGATGCAGCACCTGCCGGAGACGACTTCGTTAACCCATTCTATATCGATCTGGAAGTTCTTCTTGCTCTCCTCTAGGCTGATGGCGTCGGCTCCAACCTCCAGGAGGTACTCGAGCCGGTCGTGGACGTCCCCGCAGAAGTAGTATATGCTCTTCATCCCGGTCTTCCGAACCTCGGAGACAACATCCTTCACGTATGGTAGTGCGAATCTCCTGAAGTGTTCGGTAGATATCTCGCTGGCGGAGGAGAGGCAGTCCTCGATCCACACGCCGTCGACCCCCACCTCGGCGTAGGCCCTAACCTCCTCAACGATCTGCTCCGTCACCCTTTCAAGTAGGGCCTCAACCAGTCTAGGCCTCCTGAAGATTCCTCTGATCATCCCTCTGAAGCCCATGTAGCCCGTTATGGCTCTCCAGTAGGGACTGCCAACGTTCGCGTAGATGAACTTCTCGGAGCCGAACCTCTCCACGACCATCCTCGCGTAGTCAAGTCTACCGCTCCTCACTAGCTCGTCTCCCGGAACAACCTCTACGCGCTCCTCTACCTCGTCAACAGACTTGATCAGGGGTTCCCTATCGATGGGGGAAGGCCAGCCTCCTACCGGGGGCCTCCTGATCTCGGTCTTCGAGCCGCTTGAGAGGTCGATTAGGAAGACCCTTCCCCCGAGAACCTCAACCTTGTGGCTTCTCCTCCATTCCCTAGTGGGGCAAATCGAGCATTGAACCCAGTCTATGCCGAGCTTCTCTTGGAGGTCCTCCTCGACCTCAAGCCTCCTCTCGATCTCCCAGATCGACCACCAAGGTTTGTCCGTAACCTCCTCCCAGTGGTCTCGGAGGAAGATTCTGAGGTAAGGGACGACTACTGGGAAGTCCCGATCTAAACCCACGGTTAACGCTGCTAGAAGCCTCTCCTTACCGTTCATAGCGGCTTCTCCAACCAAAAATTGAGAATCGCAGAATAAGTATTTAATGGGTTTTAGGGGTTATCGTGGCTGGGAGGAGGCGAGTGGAGCTCAAGGCTTTTGATAATTATGGTTTATGGGACTGAGAAGGAGTTAGGCTAACCTAAACGCGATGCTGGAAGAGGCTCAAAAAAGAGAGACATAAGGAGAGATACACTCCTATCAAGAGGCTCAGATGTAAACGGAGGAGCACCGGTCTAAGGCTCATGAACGGCCCATATAGCAGGATGCCGCACCCTCTCTTTTAAAAAATATAGAGAGGGTATCTCCGTTTGGATGGAAACCGTTATAAACGGCGAGCCCAGAAGACGGAAGGTCATAACCCTAGATGAGATCGAGGATTCTAACCTAAGGACGGGAATACGCCGCAGTTCTTAAATTTTTTTAACTCTGTTTTTGTTTAGGGTTATTGGGGTGATCTCTTTGTCCAAGTTACTTGAAAGGTGTCCTATTTGTAGAGGTGAGATGGAGGAGGGGTACATATTCTTGACAGGCTTATCTCTCTACTTCAAAACAACCCTAAGCTGGTCGGATAAGAAACCTTTAATAAAGTACGGAATTTTTTGGCTTCCCCCTAAAGAACGTACCGCACTCTTACATTGGGATGGAGACTTTAAATCATTAAAGAGAAGTTGTATGCGTAAAGCTTACAAATGCTCAAACTGCAAAATAGTGATATTTAACTATGACGAAGAAGATAATGACGATCTCTAGAGAAATATTCAGAAGCGTAAGAGCCGAGGAACAATTTCACATTGGCTTCTGAAAACATTAAAAAATAGTGTTCTTTCTGGGTGATGGTTTCCTCCGTTCTGGGATGTAGCCTAACTCTGTTGAGGCTGCCTCCGGAAGATCGAGGGCTTCCTCGCCTTTAAGATGAAGATTTAAGAGTCTAAGCGTATTTATGGTGTAAGGGCTGGGAAGAAACTATGAGGTCGCCTGACAAGTATGAGCTCGTCAGCGAGCTGGCCCGCCGCAGGGGCTTCTTCTGGCCGGCCTGCGAGATATATGGCGGCGTAAGCGGGTTCATAGCTTTCGGCCAGCTCGGCACCGTCCTCAAGAGAAAGATCGAGGACAAGTTCAGGGAGAGGTTCCTGAGGAGGCTCGGCCTCTACGAGATCGAGTCCCCGATAATACTTCCAGGCAGAGTGTTCGAGGCTTCAGGCCACGTGGAGAACTTCAAGGAGCCGATGGTTGAATGTACCCGATGTAAACGGAAGTTTAGGGCCGACCATCTGCTCCAAGAATCCGCCGGAATCTCGCCTACGGAGGCTGAGAAGATGACCCTCGAAGAGATCGGGGAAGCTATGGAGAGCCGGGGGGTCAAGTGTCCAGAATGCGGCGGAGACCTGGCTGAACCAAGATACTTCTTGACCATGTTCCAGACGACCATCGGGCCTTACGCGGAGGCTGTGGGATACGGGAGGCCGGAGGCGGCTCAAGGAATATTCGTCGAGTTCAGACGCCTCTACGAGCAGGCCCGGGAAAGGCTGCCCATGGGTGTAGCCCAGATCGGCCACGCCTTAAGGAACGAGATATCCCCGAGGCAGGGACCCATAAGACTCAGAGAGTTCACCATAATAGACTTGGAGTTCTTCTTCGACCCGGAGAAACCCGAATGTCCCCTCCTAGGAGAGGTTGAGAACGAGGTTCTGAGGCTGATCCCCGCCGAGGTTAGGCTTAAAGGCTCCGAGGAGCCGATCGAGATAACAGTCAAAGAAGCCCTGAAGAAGGGCTACATCAAGATGGAGTGGTTGGCCTTCTTTATGGCCCTCGCTAAACGCTTCTTGGTGGAGCTGGGCGTCCCGGAAGATAAGCAACGTTTCATAGAGAAGCTCGCTTGGGAGAGGGCTCACTACTCCGCTCAAGGCTTCGACCAAGAGGTCTACTTGGACCGTTGGGGCTGGACCGAGGTTTCTGGACACAACTACCGAACAGACTTCGACCTCAAAAGCCACATGGAGGAGAGCGGGGTCGACATGAGGGTCTTCAAGGAGGAAGGCCGGGTTGTGGAGAGGATCGAGGTCTCAGTTAAGCCGAAGATGGACGTGATAGGGAGAGACTTCAGAGGGGACGCTTCGAAGGTTGCGAGGCTGATCTCCAAGATAAACCCGGAAGAACTCGAAAAGTCTCTGGAGGAGAGAGGCTTCTACACCCTAGAAGGCTACAAGATACTGCCCAGCCACGTCGAGATCGTCAGGAAGAAGAGGGTGGAGAGGGGCCGCAGATTCGTACCCCACGTTATAGAGCCGAGCTTCGGCTCGGACAGGCTCGTCTACGTGGTTCTGGAATACGCTTACACAAAGAAGGGCTCGAGGACGATCCTCAAGATACCGCGAGACCTTGCACCCATAGAAGTCGCGGTTCTACCCCTAGTGAGCAGGGACGGCTTACCTGAGAAGGCTCGAGAGGTTCACAGCAAACTGATCTCCGAAGGGTTCCTAGCCGAGTACGACGAGTCAGGCTCGATAGGGAGACGTTACGCAAGGTTCGACGAGGTTGGAACCCCGATCTGCATCACCATCGACTACCAGACCCTAGAAGACGAAACCGTAACCCTTAGAGACAGGGACACGTGGGAGCAGGTGAGAACGGAGATCGGAAGGCTTCCGCAACTGTTGAGGGAGTACTTCCGCTGGGAGAGAGAGTTCAAAGACTTAGGGACACCATACAGAAAGCCGTGAACCCGGCGTGCCCCAGTTCTCATCCATTATGAAGTAGAAGGGAAGCGTTTCTCCATTAATCTTTTTTAGTTTCCTTTACCTATTTATCTCGAAAATCGTCTAGGCTTCAGTGGGGCGGGAGGATGGTTTTCTCGACCGAGACCGAGCAGAGGGTTAAGGTTAGGGCCTTAAGCGTCTCGCAAGATCATCTACGGAAGGTTGTTGAGATAGCGCGTAAGGTAACCCTGCTAGTCGACGGATTTGTTAAAGGGGATGAAGATTCGGTTAGGAATCTCTATGGTGAGATACAACTCTTAGGAGACGAGATTGACGAGGCTAAGAGGAGGGTTGCCCGTGAACTCGTCGAGATAGGAGCCATCTTAATGAACCGAGAAGACTTCCTCCGCTTCACAGACTTGACGAGTGAAGTAGCAGACTTCTGTAAAGGAATAGCGTTCCGCCTCCTAGAGATCATGGAACGCAAATGGGAGGTCCCATCTGAGATAAAGGATGGGCTAAGCAGGCTCACGGACGCCGTCTTCAACACGGTTCTAAAGCTAAGGGAGACACTACTCATACTGAACTACGGTTCCTCTAAAGTGTTAGAGAAGGCTAAGAACGTTGAGATGGCGGAGAAGCACGTAGACGATCTTTACAGGACACTAGAGATCGAGATTCTGGACAGCAAGATGAAGGTTCCAACCCTACTCCTGATGAGGGACGTCATCCAGCTCCTAGAGGACACGGCTGACAAGGTTGAGGATGCGGCGGACGCGGCGCGCATACTGGCTTTCAGCATTTAACGGAGAAACTCAAAACATGAACAGGAAGATCGAGGCGGAGTTCGTAGAGAACTTCTTGGTGGTGTGGAACCCGAAGGACGGCTCCGAACTATATAAGATCGGTTTTTACGGTAAACCCGTCGGGATACCTAAACCGAAAGTGGCAGACTTCGACGTCCCGCTGATACTGGACCTAATGGAGGGATTATACCTGCTAGAGAAAGGCGTCATAACGGTCTTCGAGAAGAAGAAACGGAAAGAAACAAAGATCAACTTTGAAAATCTCAGAAAGAGGGCGAGAAGGCTCTACGAAGAGTTCGACCTAAAATACGCGGTCTACAAAGACTTGAGAGACAGAGGCCTCATAGTCACCCCAGGCGTCAAGTACGGCTGCGACTTCGCAGTCTACAAGCATGGCCCCGGAATAGACCACGCCCCCTACCTCGTCTCGGTTAAGAGCAGAAGGGACGAGATCACAGCCGCAGATATCGTTAAGGCCGGAAGGCTCGCGACAACCGTGCGGAAAAGGTTCATAATAGCCGTCCCAGACATGGAAAAGGACTCAATAAAGTACCTAATCTTCAAGTGGTTCAAAGCGTAGGGGAAAAATTAAATCAATAGGAGGGAGGAACCCCTCCATACCCGGAAGTTTTCGGCGGTTTCGCTTTTGCGGCCGCTATCACATCGTCGATCTTCAGGATCATCGTCGCGGCCTCAGTCGCCGACTTGATCACCTGCTTCTTGACGGCCAGCGGCTCATAAACCTCCAGCCTCTCCATGTTCTCAACCTTCCCTCCAACGACGTCGACTCCAGCCCATCTCTCACCCTTCTCGTGGCGAGCCCTCAACTCCGAAAGAATATCTATCGGGTCTAGGCCGGCGTTCTCGCCCAAAGTTATCGGAACAATCTCTATCGCTTCAGCGAACTTCTGAACCGCAAGCTGCTCCCTGCCGGGCAGCGACTCGGCATAGTCTCTCAGAACCCTAGCGACCTCAAGTTCAGGGGCTCCCCCGCCAGCGAGTATTTTAGGCTCCTGAACGACGTCCCTCACAACGCAGAGAGCATCATGAATAGACCTCTCAGCCTCATCCACAACCCTTTCTGTTCCTCCCCGGATCAGTATCGCCACGGACCTCGGGTTCCTGCATCCTTCTATGAAGACCATCTTGTCGTCTCCGACTTTGCGTTCCTCGACGAGCTCAGCGTAGCCTAGGTCCTCGCTGGACAGCCCGTCTAGGTTCGTCACGATCCTTCCACCCGTAGCCTTGGAGAGCTTCTCCATGTCGGACTTCTTCGCCCTTCTCACGGCTAGGACGCCCTTCTTGGCTAGGAAGTGCTGGGCCATGTCGTCGATACCCTTCTGGCAGATGACGACGTTAGCTCCGGCCGACGAGATTTTCTCGACCATGCTTCTCAGCATGTTCTCCTCCTCTCGGAGGAAGGCCTCCATCTGCTCAGGAGTCTCAATATTTATCTTCGCATCAAACTCCGTCTTCTCGACCTCCAAAGGACAGTTTATCAGCGCTATCCGGGCTTTTTCAATTCTTTTTGGCATGCCTGGGTGGACGACCTCCTTGTCCAGGACTATGCCCTCGATCAGCCCCGTATCCGTTATGGAGCCGCCAGGCTTCTTCTCAACCATTATGTCGTCTAGGTCTACGCGGTACTCGTCGCCTACCTTCCGCGCAACATGCAAGACGGCGTCAACCGCTATCTCGGCGAGCTGCTCCCTATTCTCCGCCACGATCTTACTCGCCATAGAGGTCATCGCAACCTTCTTCAGGAAACCCCTGTCCAGAGGATTAACTGGGATCGCTATCTCCTCGAGGACTTCGAGAGCTTTCTCAGCTGCCTTCCTGTAACCGTCAATGATCACAGTCGGATGAACATTCTTGTCGATGAGCTCCTCAGCCTTCCCCAAAAGTTCGCCAGCCACAATAACCGACGTCGTTGTTCCGTCCCCAACCTCGTCGTCCTGGGTCTTAGCGACCTCAACCATCATCTTAGCCGCCGGATGCTCAACGTCCATCTCGTCGAGGATGGTCCTCCCGTCGCTCGTTATAGTCACGTCGCCCAGACTATCCACCAACATCTTATCCATACCCTTAGGGCCTAAAGCGCTCTTAACGGCCTCAGCGATCATCCTCGCCGCCATTATATTGTTGCGTTGAGCAGCCTTGCCTCGTGAGCGGCTTGAGCCTTCCTTCAGTATTAAGACGGGGACAGTAGAGGGTTTAGACCATGCCACCACTAACCAACTCCAACCAAGGTTGAACGGTTTAAAGAAAGATGTCTTGAATATAACCTTTGCTCTTTTTTCATGCGGCGTGAAGCCTCTGGGAGGGTTAAGGCTCGCCCTGAAGGGAGGAATCAAACTTATTAGTGAGTGTGGTTATCTTTTCTACTATGTCGCAAGCATTAACTCTGATGAAATTGAAAGAGAGACGTAAGAAGATTGAGGAGGAGCTCGAGAAGCTAAAAGCCCAATTGAAGGAGATTGAGGAAAAGTATTCTTCAATCCTCAAAGAAGAGAAACGCCTCTACGAAGAACTGAAGAAGTACAGGTCCGTCGGGGACCTCTACGGATACAACAGGGTTGAGATGAGGCTGAACGTCGTCGCTAGGTCTAAGTCGGAGGTCGAGAGCCTCAAGGCTGAGACTGAGAGACGGATCAAAGGATGCCTTGAAGACCTGAAACGTATAGATGACAGGATAAAATTCCTGAAGCCAAAAGTAAAATTTGTAGTAGAGAAACCGCCGTCCTAGACTCTCCATCCCTTAAACAAAGGGTAGAGACGCTCCTCCAACGTTAAGTGAAGTCTCTCTTTTGGGCAGAACAAATCCTTTATTTCTTGGTTTAACGTAATGTTTCACGGTCTCCTTTTCAGGGAGTGAAGAGCCGAGATGACGGAGTATGAGGTCTACTGCGCCGTCTGGAAGGCTTTAGCGGACATGGTCACCGAACTCCGAAAACAGGGGGAGAAGATTCCAGCCCGCGTGATAGGGGAGTTAAGAGCCGCCAAGACCATGATCGAGCTCCTCAAGATTGTTAAGGAGCCCTCCGAGAACATAGCCAAGATAGAGGATTACTTGGGGAGTGTGGAGGCCTACCTCGTCCCCGCCGCCCAGAAGAGGTTTGGAGACGAATACGCGGAGGCCTGGATGAGGAGGCTGTCCGAGATCAGGAGGGCTCCTCCCCAGGTTGCTCCTGAAGCTCCCAGAAGGTTTGTTCCAGGCCTGCCAAGGGACAGGCATTGGGTGAGGATTAAAGTCTCGGAGGAGATACCTCGAGAGGAGGTTGAGCTCCTAGCACAGGGGATGAATCTTCAAGTTGAGCTCCAGAATGATGGGTTCATGCTCGTCTCTGGGAGTGAAAGGGCGGTGAAGGACTTCGTGAAGAAGGTGGCTCATCTCCTTCGTAAAGGATAAAAGTTGTAGGCTCCTTTAAACAGAAGTGTTAGCTCCTAAACCGGAGGTTTAGAAGGCTCTTCCTTGGGTATTCACGGTTCCCGGGAGGTTCGAGTTGCCGTATCTGAAGAAGATAGAGATTAAGGGCTTCAAGACCTTCAATTTAAAGACGACGATTACCCTCCCTAAAGGGTTAACCGTGATAACGGGGCCGAACGGTAGTGGAAAGAGCAACATAATCGACGCGATCTTGTTCTGCCTTGGCGACCTCAGCGCCAAGAGGCTTAGAGCCGAGAGCCTCCCAAGCCTGATTGGGCCTCGCAGTAAATCGGCTAAGGTTCTCATCCAGTTCGACAACTCGGATCAACGCATCCCCGTTGAGACGACCACCGTGACGATCTCTCGGGAGATGAACCGGAAGGGCCAGAGCGTCTTCAGGCTCAACGGGAGGAGAATCTCAAGGGGAAACCTTATGGAGATACTCTCAATGGCGGGGATAGGGCATCACGGACACAACATAGTTCTCCAAGGAACGATCACGCGGCTGGCGGAGATAACGTCCAACGAGAGGCGGAGAATGATCGAAGACATGATCGGGATCGCCCAGTACGATTCGGAGAAGGCTGAGGCGGAGGGGAAACTCAAAGCGGCCGAGATAGCCATAAAGACGGCTATGGGCCGCATAAGCGAGGTCCAGAAGAGGGTTGAAGACTTGGAGAGGGAGAGGAACGACCTCCTTAGACACAGGTTCATTCAGTCCCAGATCAAACGTCTAGAAGCGATCAAGGTCTCCCAAAACATACTTGAAACCGAAGAGAAACTGAAGGGTTTAAGGTTGAGGGTTAAGGAGCTCGAGGAGAGGGTTGAACACCTAAGGAAGAGCCGTGAGGAGTTGAGGGCTAAACGGCGCGAGATAGAGGCTGAATGGAGAAGGCTCAGATCGGGGGAGGGGCAGACACGCCTCTTAAAGGTTCAGGTCCAGATAGGAGAACTCAAATCGAGGCTGACAGAGCTCACCACGAAGATAAACTCGTGTAAGTCGAGCCTCGAGGAGCTAAAGAGGGTTAGGCAGAGCAGCCTACAGCAGGTTGAGGCTATAAAGAGGGAGATAGAGGAGGTTAACCTCAAGATTCGAGAGGCCTCCTCGAGACGCGAGAAGATAGCTGGGGAGATGGAAGCCAAGCAGAGAGAGTACGAAAGGCTGTCGGGGGAGCTGGCCGAGATCAAGAAGAACCTCGACAAGAACAGGGAGAGGGTTAGAAGGCTGGAGAAGCAGCTCAGCAAGCTCGATGAGGAGCTCGTCCTCGTCCGTAGCAACCACGCTAAGAGCAGCTCCACAGCCTCGTTCTACACCCAAAGGATCAGAGAGATAGAGTCCAAAAGGAGGGAATTCTCTTCCTCCCTAAAGAGTCTCCAGAAGTCTCTGAAGGAGCTGATGGAGGTCCATGAGGAGCAGAAGAAACGCCTCAAGTTCCTCCAGGAGACGATTGAACGCCGCTCAAGACAGAAGGATGTAGCTGAGAAGGAGATTAGGGAGGCCGGGAGAATAGCTGAAGCCGCTAAAGACGCGGTTATAGAGTTCTCGGCCCAAAGGGAGGTCGTCGAGAAGATAAGAGCAGAAGAGGAAGCCCTCAGAAGTCTGGAGGAGATGGGCGAGCTGGGAGTGATACCGGGAATATACGGACGGCTTAGAAGGCTCATAAAGGTGGAGAAGAGGTACGAGAAAGCGGTGGAGGCGGCGGCGTCCGGATGGCTCGACTCCCTAGTCGTACAAGACTTCAACGTTGCATTCACGTGCAGTGAGACTCTTAGGCGCCTCAAGCTCGGCAGGGTTAAGATAATCCCCTTGAAGGGAATCTCACCCACGCAGCTGGAGGCCCCACCAGATATTGAGGGGTTGGCTGGGAGCGTAGCGTCCCTAATAAAGTGTCCGGAGAGCATCAGGCCGGCCGTCCTCTTCGTCTTCGGGGATACGTTCCTAGCCGTTGATAGGAAGGCGGCTTTGGAGTTGTCCCCTAAGGGGTTCAGGGTTGTCACAGTTGATGGGGAACTCTACGAGGCTGGGGGAGGGGTTGAGAGCGGATACTACAGAGCTCCAATAGACCTCTCCACCATAGTTCCAAGCGAGGCCGCGGTGAAAAGTCTAGACGAGGCGGTTAAGGCTCTCCATAGACATCTGGAGAGGAGGAAGAGGGAGATAGAGGAGATGGAGGCCGAGATTCCCGAGCTCAGGGAGGAGGCCGCCCGGCTGACTGAGGCCATGGCTAGGATCGAAGGCGAGATAGAGAGGGTTAACAGAAGCATCGAGAGGACGGAGGAGAGCCTCAAGATAGCCGACGAGAACATGAAGAGGATAAGGAGCCTCATCGAGAAGGAGAAGGCCCGCATGGAGAAGTACAAGGCGCGGCGGGCTGAGATTCTAAGCAAAGAGAGGTCTCTGAGGAGGGAGATGGCCGAGCTCAGGAGGAAGACCAGCCTCTCCGAGATCAGGAGGCTTGAGGCCCAACGGGAGAGTTTAGGATACGATCTGGAGGACATTAGACGGAGGCTGAGCGCGGTCGAGGTCAACCTCTCCACGTTCAGGTCGAAGCTGGAGAGGGTGCTCAACCCGTCTCTAAGGAACGCTGAGGCCCACCTCTCGAAGGTTCTACAGCAGATAAAGAGCCTGGAGGAGGAGATAGAGTCCTCCCTTAAGGAGAGGAGGCTCCTCGAGGAGAAGATCAGAAGCCTAGAGGAGGAGAAGACCGAACTCCAAAGGTCCCTCCTGAGCACCAGAGAGGACGCTGAGAGGTTCACATCTGAGATCGACAGGATCGACGACGAGCTGGGGCTCCTAGACAAAGAGTATGAGCAGGCCAGCGAGCTCTTGAGCAACGCTAGGCTCAACCTCCAAACCCTCCAGATTAGACTGGAAGGTTACCGGCGGAGGCTGGAGGAGCTCGGCTACAGCGAGCCTGTGAAGGTCTCTAAGGAACGTCTGGCGGAGGTTGACTCCCTCCTGAGAACCATGAGGTTGGAGCTGGACCGTATAGGAGCTGTCAACCAGCTCGCTGATGTCCACTACTCCGAGCAGGTCTCGAGGTATAAGGAGCTCTCGCTGAGGATGAACGAGCTCGAGAGGGAGCGGATGGCCATCATAAAATTCATCGAGGAGATAGAACGCAAGAAGACTGAAGCCTTCATGAAGGCCTTCAAAGAGATAAATGAGAGGCTGGAACGCTACTTCTCTAGACTAACGGACGGAGGAAGAGCCATGCTGAGGCTGGAGAACCCTGAGAACCCCTTCGCCGGAGGGGTTGACATGACCGTCGAGTTCAAGGGTAAACCCCCGATCCTGATAAGCGGGGCGAGCAGTGGGGAGAGGTCTGTGGCGACGGTCGCTTTCCTCTTGGCCCTCCAAGAGTTCACTCCGGCATCCTTCTACATCTTCGACGAGATCGACGCACACCTCGACCCCTTCTACGTAGAGAAGCTCGGAGACTTCCTCAACGACGAATCGTCCAACTCCCAATTCCTCATCATAACCCTAAAACCTGAGATGATCAACAAGGCCGACAAGGTCTACGGGGTCTACATGCGGAACGGAACATCCCACGTGATCTCAACGAGATTCAAAGA
>Ga0209410_1001364_pt1 | contig 11845 bp, 9 predicted proteins | sample Mar14436cmmetaG_FD_184135 | JGI IMG/M metagenome (GOLD analysis project Ga0209410, IMG submission 184135) | Marine hydrothermal vent microbial communities from Guaymas Basin, Gulf of California to study Microbial Dark Matter (Phase II) - Marker... ... | reverse complement strand
GTCAGATGAACACCAACGATTCCGAAGCTATAGCTGGTATCCTCATCTCCGGGTCCCACGAGCTTGTCGAGGACCCGGAGAATTCTGATATTGTGATAATAAACACCTGTGCGGTTAGAAGAAAAGCTGAGGAGAAATTCTACGGGAAACTGGGAGAAATTAAAAAATTGAAGATGAAAAAACCAGACCTCATAGTTGCGGTCTGTGGTTGTGTAGCGGAGAAAGAGAGGGAAAGGATAATAGAAAAATATGATTTCGTGAATTTCGTGTTTGGAACGAGATCGATAACTAAGATATTGGACCTTTTGGAAAGGGCAAAAAAGGGTGAAAGATTCGCCTATTTTGGGGATCATCTCGATGAACTGGATCACACCGTTCCGCGTTTCAGATCGAGTTTCCATCATGCCTGGGTCACGGTGATATATGGATGTAACAAATTCTGCTCATACTGCATAGTTCCCTACACGCGCGGTAGGGAGAAGAGCAGGCGGATGGATGATGTTTTGAAAGAGGTCTCGGATCTCGTGAAAAAAGGATACATAGAGATAACCTATCTCGGTCAGAACGTTGATTCATACGGGAAAGATCTGGGAGATGGAACGAGCCTTGCGAAGCTTCTCGAGGAAACAGTGAAATTTGAAAAGCTCGAGAGAATATGGTTTCTGACTTCCTATCCTTCGGATTTCTCGGATGAGTTGATAGATGTCATAGCGAAGAATGGGAAGATAGCGAGGTCGATCCATCTGCCAGTTCAATCTGGAAGTGATAGGATTCTAAAACTCATGAAGAGAAACTACACCGTCGCGGATTACATTCAACTTTTGAAAAAGATAAGAGATAAGATAGAGGGTGTTTCGATAAGTAGCGACATAATCGTGGGTTTCCCGAACGAAACCGAGGATGATTTCATGGAAACCGTCAAGCTCGTGGAAACCGCTAAATTTGAAAGATTGAACCTTGCCATATACTCCCCAAGGGAGGGAACCTTGGCTTACAGATTCTACGAGGACAATGTTCCAAGGGACATCAAGGTCAGAAGACTGCAATTTCTGTTGAATCTTCAAAAGAGGATAAACAGGTCGTTGAACGAAAGATACGTTGGGAAAACGGTCGAGATCATAGGTGAGGGGAAGCTGAAGAAAACCGGTGATCTTTACGGTAGGACGATCAACAACAAGATAGTCATATTCAAGGGAGTTGATGAGATGATCGGCAGAAAAGTATACGTTAAGATAAACAGGGTGAGTGCAGGTCCTCTGTACGGTGAGGTGGTGAAGTGGGATGTTTCAAGGCTCGGAAGATCGAACCTTGACTCCTATGATGCTTCAATACAAGAGGATAAAATCCAAGTACAGGGATTCGATCCTTCTCTTCAGACTCGGTGATTTCTACGAGGCTTTCTTCGAGGATGCACAGACGATTTCGAATGTTCTTCAGATAGTCCTCACATCGCGTAACGGTGCTCCGATGGCTGGGATTCCACACCATGCTCTGGAGAATTACCTGAAGAAACTCATCGATGCGGGTTACAAGGTGGCGATATGCGACCAAGTTGAAGATCCAAAGAAAGCCAAAGGACTGGTGAAAAGAGAAGTAACGAGGGTTGTAACCCCTGGAACGATAGTGGAGGAAAATCTTCTGAAGGATAGATCCAACAATTACATGATATTCGTCCACAGAATGAAGGATGGTGAGCTGAACATAGCTCAGGTCGATATATCGACTGGGGATTTCCTCGTATATCGTGTCAAGGATATGGAAGAACTGGTAGATAGGATCAAAACCTTATCTGCTTCACAGTTGTTGATCCCGCGGGACATGATCGAAGAGTTCAGGGAATACGAAGAAAAGCTCGGGATATTCGTGGAATACCTCGACGATTGGTTCTACGATGAAAAGAACTCCGTGGGCAGAATAAAGGATTTCTACCATCTGGAAAATATAGATTTCTTAGAGTTGAAGACGGAAGATCTCCCACTTGTAGGTGCGGTTCTGTCGTATATAGAGGAAACTCAGAAAGTTTTTTCGAAAAGTCTGGATCTTCCAAAAAAACTGCACAGGGAGAAGAAATTACTGATGGATTCATCCACAGTTGAAAATCTGGACCTTCTTCCCGTGAAGGGCAAGGAAAAGAACAAAACTCTCTACGGGGTTCTCGACAGATGCATCACATCGATGGGATCGAGATTGTTGAGATCGTGGATACTCGAACCTTCCACGGATTTGGATGAGATAAACAGGAGGTTGGATTTCGTCGAAGCCTTCATGGAGGATCGGTTGTTACTCAACGAGATAAGGGAGTATCTCAAAGGGGTTTATGACGTGGAAAGGATATTAGCCAGGTTGTCCTTCAACAGGTCGAACCCCAAGGATCTGGTTTCATTGAGAAGCACGTTGAGGATGCTTCCCTATTTGAAGGCGTCTCTGAGAACGAACGAAAGTTTCAAGTTCTTCGATGAAAGGATAGACGAGTTCGAAGATCTGCTCGAACTTCTGGAAAGATCCATCGCGGATGATCCATCATCGAACGTTGGTGAAGGGAAGGTCATAAGAAGGGGATTCGACGAATATATGGATGAGTATCTTTACTTTCTCGAAAATGGGGAGAGAAAACTCAGGGAAATTGAGGAAAAAGAGAGAAGGAGAACGGGTATTCAGAATCTGAGGGTGGGATACAACAAAGTCTTCGGTTATTACATAGAGGTGAGCAAATCGAACGCGAAGAAGGTCCCAAAGGATTACATCAGAAAGCAGACGCTGGTCAACGCTGAGAGATTCATAACGGATGAACTGAAAGAATTCGAATACAGGGTCATCACCGCGAAGGAAAGAGTTGAGGAGCGTGAAAAAGAGATCTTCAACGAGATATGCGAGGAGATAAAGAAGAGATCCGATGGGTTGAAAGAACTGGCTAAGGTTTTAGCCTATCTCGACGTTTTAACCACATTCGCTTTGGTATCACTTGAAAGATCCTTCACGCGTCCACAATTCGAGGACGGAACGATAGAGCTTTCGGAGTCGAGACATCCCATCGTGGAGATCTTCGAGGATGTCTTCATACCGAATGATCTCAGGATGGATGAATCGAGAAGATTCATGATACTGACAGGTCCAAACATGTCCGGAAAATCGACCTTCATAAGGCAGGTAGCCCTGACAGCCGTGATGGCTCAGATTGGATCTTTCGTTCCGGCAAAGCGTGCCACATTACCTGTGTTCGATAGGATCTTCACGCGGATAGGTGCTAAGGATGAGGTTGCGGAGGGGAAGAGCACCTTTTTAGTGGAGATGAGTGAGACCGCCACGATCCTGCGAAATGCCACATCCAGAAGCCTCGTGATCTTGGATGAGGTTGGCAGGGGAACGAGCACATTCGATGGGATAAGTATAGCCTGGGCGGTTTCGGAGTACCTGCACAACGTCATAAGACCGTTCGTGATATTTGCAACACACTACACGGAGTTGACCGAACTTTCCAGCGTTTACGATGGAATGTTCAACATGACATTTTTGGTCAGAAGGGGAAAAGATGGTGTAATATTCCTCCATAAACTCGTGGAAGGGGTATCTGAGGGGAGCTACGGTATAGATGTGGCGAAGATTGCGGGTATACCGGATCAGGTTGTCGAGAGGGCGAGGGAAGTTCTCGACATAATAACCCGAACGAGTCAACTCGACAGGAAAGTCAGAGCCATCGGTGCGGAAGAGATCAGGAAGTTGAGGGAAAGTTCCAGAAGGAAGAAGAAGATGCTGGAGAATCAGCTTGGACTCTTCAAAACCTGAGTTGTAGAGGTGATGGGGATGTTGAACGTGAGAAAGACCAAAATATTGTGCACACTTGGACCCGTGAGTGAGGATCCAGAGGTCATAAGGAAACTCGTGGAAGCTGGTATGAATGCGGTCAGACTCAACACATCGCATGGTTCACTGCAAGAACATAGAAGGAACATAAGGATGATCAAATCGATAAGGGAGGAATTATCCGTTTCACTTCCAATAGTGCTCGATCTGGAAGGTCCAAAGATACGCGTAGAGGGGCTGGAAAATCCCATTCACGTTGATCAGGGTGAGGAGATATACCTGTTCAAAGAAAGAAAAGACGGTATAAGAAAAGGATTCAGAACGAGCTATCCAAAACTTGTGGAGGAGCTGGAAATTGGGGATAGGATCCTCGTGGATGATGGGAAGATCGGATTCGAGGTGGTGAACAAGAGGGAAAATTTTCTCATATTGAGAGCTGAAAATTCCGGTGAAGTGAAACCGAGGAAGGGTGTCAACGTTCCGGGTGTGGATATAAGCTTACCAGCCTTGAGTGAAAAGGACAGGGATTTCATAGCTCTGGCTGTCGAGGAAAAGGTGGAGTTCGTGGCACAATCCTTCGTGAGAAAACCTTCGGATGTTTTGGAGTTGAAAAAGCTAATAGTGGAATTGAAGGGATCGCAGGAGATAATAGCGAAGATAGAGACAGCCCAGGCGCTTGAGAATCTCGAAGACATCGTGAAGAATGCGGATGCGGTCATGGTTGCGAGGGGAGATCTCGGCGTGGAGATACCGACCGAGATGGTTCCGATAGAACAAAAACGCATAATACAGCTTGCCAACAGATACACCAAACCCGTGATAACCGCCACACAGATGCTTGAATCGATGATAGATTCTCCCGTTCCCACGAGGGCGGAGGCAACGGACATAGCCAATTCGATTCTCGACGGAACCGATGTGATGATGTTGTCCGGGGAAACCGCGGTTGGAAAGTATCCAATCGAAGCGGTGAAGGTTATGGACAAGATCGCTAAGGAAGTTGAGAAGAGATTCGAAGATTTCAGGGGTTATCAGATAGGATGGTTGAGAGAATTTCCCGTGGTCAGCGATAGGAGTGAGGCTATAGCTCACTCATGTTGGGATATATCTGAGACCTTGAATTTGAACCTCATAGTTACCCCAACCGCAACCGGAGGAACCGCGAAGAGGGTGTCGAAATACAGACCAAGGGCGGTGATAATAGGAATAGCGAGCGATGAATCCACGTTCCACAAACTCGGATTGGTGTGGGGTGTCGTTCCACTGCTGATGAGAAAGACGGTTAGCACCGATAAAATGTTCGATGATATAAGTGAATTACTGCTCGAGAAAAACATAGCTGAAAAGGGAGAAACGATCGTCATAACCGCTGGGATCCCGTGGGGAATAAGTGGGACCACCAACCTCATAAAGATACACACGTTATGAGGATTGAGAAACTTTTTGGAATGGATGTATTCTCGGGAAGATCGGATGAGTTGATGAATTGGTTAGAACGAAGGTTGAAGGAGAGAAAGAAGACCTTCATCGTGACTTTGAACACCTACATGTGTGAATACGCGATCGAGAATGAGGAATTTTTGAAAATTGTGAAAAATGCAGATGTTGTGGTTCCAGATGGCGAGGGAATTGTGTTGGCTCTCAGAATTCTCAAAGGGGTTAGAATGGAGAAGATAGCCGGTATAGATCTGATGGTAGAATTGATCAGACTCGCCTCGAAGAGAGGATACAGAATATTCCTTCTTGGATCGAAAAGACACGTGGTGGAGGAAGTCAAAAGGAATTTGGAGGAAAGGTTCGGCAATCTGATCGTTGGTTCGAACGATGGATACTTCAAGGAAGATGAAGATGTGATCGAGTCGATAAATCGATCGAATGCTGATATACTCTTCGTTGGTATGGGAAGCCCAAAGCAGGAGTTGTGGATGGCGAAGAACATGGAGAAACTCGAGCCGATCATTCTGATGGGCGTCGGTGGTTCCTTCGATGTTCTGAGTGGATACAGAAAGAGAGCCCCTAAACTTTTCATAAGGTTGAAATTAGAGTGGTTGTTCAGGATGTTGCAGGATCCGAGGAAACTCTCAAGGTTGGGAATGATGGTGAGGTTCGTTTTCAGGGTTTTGAAAAGAAAGCTGATGAATTCGTGAGGGGTGATCCTCGTGATAATAACCAATCTCAGAATCATCACAAACGATGAAAAACTTGGATTCATAGATGGTGGTGCCATTCTCGTTGAAAACGGAGAGATAGTGGATGTTGGGAGAAAGGATGAATTGATTCGAAATGGTAGGATCCAGGAGGTTTACGATGGGTCCGGGATGTTCGCCATTCCCGGACTCGTGAATCTTCATTTGAATTTGAATTTTGCGTTTCTACGAATTCCTCTGTTCCTCGATAGGACGAACATTTTGAAGCAGAAGAGAGAGTTGAAAAGGAAATTCGAGGAGGTATTCACACCCGAACTGCTACACGTTGTGTCATCCTTCTCGGCCTTCGAATCGCTGAAAAATGGTGTGACAACCATCATCGGTTCGTTCATCTCCAAATTCGATGAATCCCACCTCACAGTTAAATCCGCATTCGAGAACGTCGGGATAAGGGGAATAATGGGAAGGGAGATCTGTGGTGATACCATCAGGGACTTCATCAAACATTTGGAAACCGATAGAACCTTCCATGAGGATCTGTCCGATCAGTTTTATTTCGTTCAGCTCATATTGAAACCTCACAACATACTTATACCAAAGAATCTTGAGTTTCTGAGTTCGCTATCCACATCCAGTATAAGATTCAAGTTCGTGATGGAGTGCAAAGAGGAGAAGGACGAGATGCTCACGAAATACAGCGTTAATTTCATAGATTTGCTTGCAAAACATGGGATCCTTCCGGAAAATTCAATGCTGGTTCCATTCTGCAACTTAACCGAGGAAGAACTCGATTCCTTGGCATCGAGAAGTTCGAGCATAGTTTTAACTCCAAGAACGAACGCCATATACGGTGTCAAACATACGGAAGTGATGGGAGTAATCGGTAGGGGGATCAGCTCAGGAATAGGAACGGGTGAGTTGGATTACAACGTGGTGGAAGAGTTCAGAAGCTTTTTGATCTTTCAGGGAACTGAAAAACTCTCCGCCGAATCATCCAACCTATTCGAATTCATAACATCCGCTTTCAAGGGTGGATACAACATCCTGGAGAATCTAACAGGCATGAAGTTTGGAAAGATAAAACCCGGATACAGAGCGGACATAGTTCTTCTCGATGCACCGGAACTTCCGTGTCCCAAGGATGAGATGTTGTACAGATTCATGGCTTTCTTCCTTTTGAAAATTTCGAACGTCAAAACGGTCTTCGTGGATGGAAAAAAGGTCCTCGAAGATGGGAGGTTGGTTTCAACATCTCAGGATGAAATTTTGATGGAAACAAGTAAAGTTTACCGTGAACTCTTCGAAGATCTGATGAAATGAGGAGGTATAAAGTTGAAGGGATTGAAAAAGGCTAAGGAAAATTTCTTCGGTAGGATAGTGAAAATACTCAGGGGTGGGAAGAAAATAAAGGAGGAGGATCTCGAGGAGATAGAAGCATTGCTGATTGCCTCGGATATGTCATACAGAACGGTGGAAAGGTTGATCGATGAGATCGGCAATTCGAAAGATCCGATCTCATCTTTGAAAACATCACTCTTGGAGATTCTGAATTCGAAGGATACAGATTTGAATGAACCGGATGAACCACCGTTCGTGATAAGTGTCGTTGGTGTGAATGGATCGGGTAAAACGACGACCATAGGCAAGTTAGCTCACATGTTCATAAAGAAGGGGAAGAAGGTGGTCCTCGCAGCTGCGGATACCTTCAGAGCTGCTGCGATTGAGCAACTGAAGATATGGGCTGACAAGGTAGGAGCAGATGTGGTGTATCAAGGTATGAAGGCTGATCCAGGTGCGGTTGCGTACGATGCGGTGAACCACGCGCTGTCCAAGAAGAAGGATGTTGTGATCATAGACACCGCGGGAAGACTTCACACGAAAGTCGATCTGATGGCGGAACTCAGAAAGATACACAAAGTTGTGAAGAAGCTCGTACCAGATGCACCGCATGAAGTCTTGCTCGTCATGGATGCAACGACGGGTCAGAACGGTTTGATACAAGCTGAGAAATTCAAGGAATCTGTGGGGGTAACCGGTATCGTCTTGACGAAACTCGATGGAACCGCAAAAGGAGGAATAGTTGTGACGATAGTGGAAGAACTCGGCATTCCGATAAAATTCGTCGGGGTGGGAGAAAAAGCCGAGGATCTCGTGAAGTTCGATCCGGAAGATTTCGTCAATTCCATACTCGAAGATGGTGGTGGCATGGATTGAGAGAATTCTGGAAGAAACAGTTCGAATGTCCAATGTGTGGCACGAATTTCGATTCCATCAAGGTTTTCAGTGAGGCTGTTCGTGTTGCTTCAAGGGATACAGATTTGAAACCGAATTATGAAGGTGTGAATCCTCTATTCTTTTCCCTGATCGTGTGTCCGAACTGTTATTACACCGCATTCGAACAGGACTTTCAGGAATTACCGAAGAAATTGGATCCGGAGAAATTGGTGAAACTCAAGAAGGTTCTGAAAGTTGCAAAGGAGAAATATAACATAGATCTTTCGGAGAACAGAACGCTGGATGATGTCATAAAGATATACAGTTTAGCCATAGTTGTATACACTTTGGCTGGAGATGATCTCAAATTGTCCGAATTGTATCTTAGATTGTCTTGGTTCTTCAGGGAGAAGAAAGATGAGGATAGAGAGTTCGTGGCTGTCGCAAGGACGATAAAACATCTTGAACACGCCTATGAGAATGTGAAGAATATAAAAGATGAGGATAGGATTATCTACCTTCTCGGGGAGTTGAATCTGAAACTTGGAAGAAGAGAAGACGCGAGACGCTGGTTCTCAAAGTTGATAGAGGATAAGAAGTATTCGGACAGTTCCTATGCCAAGTTTGCACGGGATAGAATGTTCAACTTGAGGTGAAAGGATGAAAAAAGGTTTCATCTTTGTGTTGACCCTGTTTGTCGCAATCTTGATATTCTTCTCTCTCCTTCCGACTCCTCTCTTCGATTACAACAAATTCCCCGGTGAGGATAAGATTCTTCACTTTTTAGTTTACATGGTTGGTGGTATCATACTTGAACTGTCATTCAAAAGAAGGGGGGTTCTTCACTGGCTTTTCTTCTCTTTTTTCCTGATTTTTCCCGCTCTGAATGAGTACTATCAAACCTTCATACCGGGGCGGGATGGGAGCCTGAAGGATTTCCTTTCGGGAGCCTCTGGATTTTTGATCGGTGTTCTGGTGGGATGGTTAATCTCCCTTTGTGGTAAAATAAGATCCGATAAATCCATGGACAGCCCCGAATTGAAAAATTGAAAAGGGAGGGAGAGTATATGAAAAAGTTTTCCTTGGTTCTTCTTTTGATCTCAACGATCGCGATCTTCGGTTTTTCCACCGTCAAGAATCCCGACACGATAATCGATGCGACGATAGGTGAGCCAGATACGTTGGATCCTCATTTTGCCTACGATACCGCAAGCGGTGAGGTAATATTCAACGTGTATGAATGTCTGATACAGTACAAGGGAGAGAGCATCCAGGAGTTCGAACCGAGGTTGGCAACAGCGGTTCCGAGTGTTGAGAACGGATTGATCAAGGAAGGTGGAAAGGTTTACGTCTTCCCGATAAGAAAGGGGATCAAGTTCCACAACGGAGCGGATCTAACACCTGAAGATGTGGAATACAGTTTCGAGAGAGGAATAATATTTGATCCATCCGGCGGACCGATGTGGATGATAATCGAGGCACTGTTTGGAGTCTATACGTGGGAGGATGTCGTGACTGGATACATCAAGGAGAAGACGGGGAAGGAGGTCAAATATTCCGATCTCTTCGACGAAAACGGAGAACCTCTTCCGGAATACAAGGATCTTCTCGTCGGAGTTTACAAGGATGTTCTCGATCCGGCGATCGAAGTTGAAGGAGATTCCGTGGTTTTCAGATTGAAGAGACCGTTCGGTCCGTTCCTCCACATACTCGCTCAGGGTGCGAGCTGGAGTTCCGTCCTCGACAAGGAAACCTGCATAGAGAAGGGACTCTGGGATGGAAAAGCGGATACCTGGTGGAGATACCACGACTGGGAAAAGGAGAGAAGTCCACTCTACGCATGGGAAAATGGAACTGGACCGTTCAAGCTCGTGGAATGGGATAGGACGGAACAGAAGGTCATACTCGAGAGATTCGACGACTACTGGAGGGGTCCCGCGAAGATAAAGAAGGTCATAATCTGGGGAATAGACGAATTCTCAACCAGAAAAGCGATGCTCGAAAAAGGAGATGTCGATATCTGTGCGGTTCCGACACAATACATCAGCCAGGTTGAGGGATTGCCCGGTGTGACGGTCATAAAGGGACTCCCAAGACCGGTTGTTACATCCCTACATTTCAACTGGACCGTCGCGGAGGGAAGTGAATACATAGGCAGTGGAAAGCTCGACGGTAACGGAATACCGAGGGATTTCTTCTCGGACATAAACGTCAGGAAAGCATTTGTTCACGCCTTCAACTACGACGCATTCATAGAGGATGTTCTCCAGGGACTTGGAAACAGGGTGCCTGCTGACTTGCCGGAAGGCTTCCTCGGATACAACCCGAACCTACCGTTGTACAAATTCGATCTCAGGATAGCGAAACAAGCCCTCAAAGCTGCATGGGGAGGAAAAGTGTGGGAGAAAGGATTCAAGATGACTCTGCTCTATAACACCGGTAACGAAATGAGACAGGTAGCAGCGGAGATGCTGAAGTACTACATAGAATCGTTGAATCCAAAATTCAAGATAGAGGTTCAGGGAGTCCAGTGGCCCAACTACCTGTCCGCCTACAAAAAAGGACTCCTACCAGCCTTCATAATAGGATGGCTTGCGGATTATCCGGATCCACACAACTTTATATTCACCTACTACCACAGCAAGGGTGTTTACGGTGGAAGGCAGGGAGAAGCTTACAGGGAATGGGCTAAGAAGAATGTGGATGAGCTGATCGAAAAAGCGGTTCAAGAAGTTGATCCAGCCAAGAGACAGAAACTCTACGAAGAGGTTCAGAAGATAGCCATCGAAAATTACGTTGGAATGCCACTGTATCAGCCACAGGCTGTCAGGGTTCACAGAAGCTGGCTCAAAGGTTGGTACAACAATCCAATGAGACCGGGGGATGACTACTACGCTTACTGGAAAGAAGAGTGATGTAAGGATGTGAAGAATGAAGACCGGGGGAAATTTCCCCCGGTTTTTTGTTGGGGGTGAATCGAGGTTGAGGCATTTGGAATGGGTGTTGTTCATACAGTTTTTCATTCCGTTGATCCTTTTCTCCGCAAAATCCGAGATCACCTACGATTTCGAATTCCTCGGGATGCCGTCAGGTTCAGAGAATGTAATTTTCTTCAAAGATGGGGAAAAGGAGATCATAACCGGTGTGACCAAGATCCGCATAAAATTTAAAGAAAGTGAACTGAAGATCGATTACGTTTCAACCGGGGTTTTCAAGGGATCTGAATTCGAAAGATACGAGCTTCTGATTCAAGGCGATGGAACCCCCGTTCAGTTGGAAGTGTCGAAAATAACGGATGGATACAAGCTGATCTTCAAGAAGGGAAAAACTCACAAGATCTCGAAGGTGGAAACATCGGATTCATTCCCCATACTGGACAACAACATTGTATGGCTCTGGTCAAAGATGGTGGAATACTTCTTGGGATCATCAAGAAAAAGTGTGAAAGTTATTCTACCTCAACTCATGGTGAAGATGAAAGAACCCATCTTGAATCTGTCGCTGTTGGATGTCGAGGATTTTCAAGGTGGTTTCAAAGATCTCCTGTTCGATCTTCAAGGCAATCAGATTCTGGTCAGGTTGGATGAGAATGGATTGTATGAGATATATCAAGGTCCATTCAGGGTGAGAAGGAGGTAGGATTATGAGATGTGGTTCGGTGATCATTTTTTCACTGTTAATCC
>Ga0209410_1001363_pt1 | contig 11850 bp, 8 predicted proteins | sample Mar14436cmmetaG_FD_184135 | JGI IMG/M metagenome (GOLD analysis project Ga0209410, IMG submission 184135) | Marine hydrothermal vent microbial communities from Guaymas Basin, Gulf of California to study Microbial Dark Matter (Phase II) - Marker... ... | reverse complement strand
GATGAGGAAGGTTGTGCCCCGTGGAGCGGTGCTTCGCGGCGTTTACGTGGAGGACTATGAGGGCAGCTACAGCCTGGCTAGGCAGCCCGCCTCCTACCCAATTCTCGTCTATATCCCGATGCGGCTTCCCCTTTACGAGAAGCTGGACGTGTTGGTGGTGGACCACGGGCCGCGGTCAGTTACGGGTATACCATTCCCATTGAACGTTAACAAGGCGCCTGCATCGGCTCTCGCGATGGTGCCGGGCCTTGGCCGCGCCGCGGTAACCCGTATTTTAGCTCATAGACCATTTAGGAGTATGGATAGGCTTAGGGAAATAGTAGGCGACGCTGACATAATAAAATATTTGGCGATAAGTGATTGAAGCTTTAAGAAATCAAAGATGGTTTTTGAAAAAGGCTTTATGCACGGGGCCCGTAGTCTAGTGGAAGGATGCCGCCCTTACACGGCGGTGATCCCGCTTTGAGCAGTTTAATACTTTTCAACACCTCATTTTTATACCCTGTATTTTTTATATTAACTGAGAAGATTGCTTTAAAGCTGAATCTAGTCTTCACATTTTCTCCATAATAATAGATAAAGTAGGAGCTTCTGCCCATGGTGGGCCCGGCGGGATTCGAACCCGCGACCCCCCGGTTATGAGCCGGGTGCTCTGACCGGGCTGAGCTACGGGCCCTTAACCCCATTATAAAACATGAAGGGGTGATAAAATCTTTACTATACCTCTATCCTCATTGAGGGGTTCTTCAATAAAAATCCTTATTAGTTTTTGTTATTATGGTTTTTGGTGTAGGGGCCGTGGTCTAGCCTGGCTATGATGGGCGGCTTGGGCCCGACCCTCCACAAAGGAGGGGGCCACCCAGGCCCCGGGTTCAAATCCCGGCGGCCCCACCATTAAAAGATATAAGCCTGCATGCCAGTAGATGCACGGGGCCCGTAGTCTAGTGGAAGGATGCCGCCCTTACACGGCGGTGATCCCGGGTTCAAATCCCGGCGGGCCCACCAGCTTCTTGAAGAAGCTGGTTGAGGCTTCTTAGTTCCTTAGTTTCTTTGCTGAGTGATTGGACCATTATTTTCTTTATTTTCATGCTTGTGAGGACTTTGTGGGGTGGCTGGGGTCCGAAGGCGCGGTGCCACTCTACTATTTGGCCTTGGTTGTCGATAGCTCGGATGTACTTATAAATAAGGACTTTGTAGGGGTAGTTTTCGAATTCTATTGTTACTTTGTGTTTGGTGCTGCGGGCCCAGGTGAGAATGCGTTGGATCTGGGCGAAAGATACCATAGCATGATATTTTCCCATTGTCTCGATAAAAGTGTGTCGTCTTATGGTGAAAACCGTTCACTAGTTGATAATGGTGCGGGGGCCGGGATTCGAACCCGGGCAGGCCTACGCCAGCGGAGTTCTTACCGGCTTTGGCCGATCCTAAGTTTGGGCTCCGGGTTGTTCCGGCCCGGTCCGCCCCCTTTGACCTAGCTCGGGCACCCCCGCACCATTCCTTTTAGGATTTGAGGTTTTTTATTGTTTTCGCGTTAGAGAAGCATTGAGAAGAAGCTTGAAGCCGAGGTCAGTGGTACTTGGGGTTCTTCACTGTTCTGCGGCGCTTTTACATCATCCCTTACATATATTGTTCTAGGGTGGGTTTATTTGTTGCTGGTTCTATTTGGCTTGCTTCACCGCGTAGGTATGCTTTTATCTTTGCAGCTATTGTTGGGCCTATTGTTGGTATTCTGGCGAGTTCTTCGGGCGAGGCTTTCTGAAGGTCTAATATGGTTCTGTAGCCGTGGCTGTAGAGGGCTCTGGCTCTTACGCGGCCAATTCCCTTTATGGATACGAGTTCTAGGAGTTCTTCTTTTACCCCGTGCTTTATTCTGTGTCTTAGGTTTGCTAGGCGCACGTAGTGATGTGCTAGTCCGAGGGCGTTAGCTAGCCTGGAGGCGGCGTAGGCGAGCCATTCGGCTGACTGTGTTAGGGAGTATATGTCGCCTGTGCCGACGTTGTATTTTTCGATTAGGACGTCGTCTGATGTTTCTTCTATCCAGTCGTAGAGCAGTAGCGCGGTTTTTAGCTCTGCGAGGTAGAACTCGTAGTCGTAGGGGTTTATTGGGGGCTCGATTAGTAGCTCGCCTCGCAGGTGCTCTTCGAGCAGCTCCTCGTACCTTTCCCGTTCCTTTCTGCGCAGGTATAGCTTGGGCATGTCGGGGGTTGCGGCTAGGAGGTGGAGGTAGCCTATGACTGACGCTTTTTGGGAAGCGCTTAGGTGTTCTGTTATTACTGCAGCGGAGAGGGGGTCTATGTAGAGGCTTGAAGTTAGCCTTCCTATCTCGGTGGCTTCTAGGGTTCCGTTTTCGCTGCGTATAAAGCCTCTAGCTACTAAGAATTGGAGCGCCGCCTTCGTGGATACGTCTATGTTGAACTGGCCGTACTGCATGTAGCAGAGGGTGTTTGTGAATATTTTCCGCAGCTGGTCTAGGGTTGAGGCGTAGCCGCTTGCGACTGTTGCTAATAGGTGCGCTCTTAGGGCGGGTTCAGAGGAAAGCTTGCTGGTTATTCTTTCGGGCGGGGCGAGGATGTAGGTTTCTAGTAGGAAATCTTTTTCTTCGAGGGTTTTTGCTAGGAGTATTGCTTCGCCGTATTTGTCGTATTTTGGCCTGCCTGCTCTGCCAGCCATCTGCTTGTATTCCATTACGCTTATTCGCTCGTAGTAGCCTAGTTCGACGTTGTAGCGCCTGTAGTCTGATATTATGACTCTTCTTGCTGGTAGGTTTACTCCCGCTGCTAGGGTAGGCGTGGCGACTATGACTTTCAAGATGTTCCCTCTGAACGCTTTTTCTATTATTCTGCGCACGGGGTAGGAGAGGCCGGCATGGTGGAAGGCCACACCGCGTTTAACTGTTTCGGCGAGTAGTTCGGTTATTTTGTTTCTTTCGGCTGCAAGTATGTCTGAAGCTATTGCGGCGTTTTCACGCCTGGGTTCGAGGACTTTAAGTCTTCGGAGAAGTACTGCGAGTTTTCTCGCCTTGGCTACGGCGGTTCTCCGTGTGGGAGCGAAGACTAGGGCTTGTCCTCCGCCTTCAAGGCAGCTGGCTACTAGGTCGGTTATCTCGTCCGCCTTCCTGTCTAGCTCGACTGTTTCGCCGTTGCTGTATTCTATCTCTCCGTCGTAGTAAACTCCCTCTTTGAGGGCTACGGGCCGCCACTCGGTTGCAACTATTTCGGCGTTAAGCCACTCCCCTATCTCCTTCGCGTTTCTGACTGTGGCGCTTAGCGCTATTATCTGGGGCCGTTTGGGCAGCGTTTTGAGCCTGGCTATTACCATTTCTAGGGTTGGGCCGCGCTTCTCGCTGTTTACGAGGTGTATTTCGTCAAGCACTACGGCTCCGAGCTTGCTCATCCAGCTTGGCTTGTGCCTCAGGAGGCTATCCACTTTCTCGTTTGTGGAAACTACTATGTCGTATCTTTCGAGCCAGGGATCGTCGGAGTCGTAGTCTCCTATTGAGAGCGCTACTCTCAGGCCTAGCTCGTCGCCGAGGCTTTTTATCTCCTCGTATTTTTCTGAGGCTAGGGCTCTTAGAGGGGTTAGGTAGAATGACATGCCCCCTTCGGTAAGGGCTTTTTTGAAGATTGCCAGTATTGCTATGAGAGTTTTGCCCGACGCCGTGGGAGAGGTCAGAAGAAGGTTTTTGCCTTCCAATACGCCATTCTTTATCGCTTCCTCCTGGGGCGGGTATAGTGTCCTGTAGCCTCGGCGCTTAAGCGCTTGTTTTAGGCTTTCCGGTACGTCAAGTTCTTCTATTTCCATGGACTAAGCACGTTTTATGTGTCCTGGGCTTGGCTGCATTAGTTCTCCGTTGTCTATTAGCCTGTCTATTACTCTGCGGGCGAAGTGCTCGTCGATTCCCATTTCTACAGCTTTCTGGATTACTGTTTCTTTCGGCACGGCTTTTCCACCTGCTTCTTTTACCATCGTGTCCACGATGTCGAGTATAGTTAATATCTTTTCGCGCTGGGACTTGGACTGGCCTGTCATTATCACGTCTATGTCTATCCTCTTTGTCTCCATGTCTATGCCGACGCTCTGCAGGAAGTAGTTCATTAGGTCTATTGCTGCCTGCGCGTCTTCCTCGGTGACTATTTCTCTGAGGGCCATGCGCGCGTTTGCCTCGGCCAGCCTTATCAAGGCTTCGAGCTGGCGCGGGGTTATGGATATGGGCGATTCTGGGTCTTCGCTTCTGCTGCGCATTTTGACGTAGAAGTCTACGATTTTCTTCTTGGCTTCGTCGGAGAGCCTGGGCCTGATTTCCCGCCTGGCGAAGGCTATGTACTTTTTTAGGAGATCGGGGGGTATTATGTTTTCAAAGATTTCGTGGACCGCGTTTCGGTGGAAATCTAGCACGTACTCGGCGAGCTGCCTGTCTTTCTCCCTGTTAGGTATGTCTACTATGCGGAATATCAGGTCAAACCTGGAGAGTATAGTTACGGGGAGGTCTATGTTTTCGGCGAGGGTTCTGGTCACGAGGTACCTGCCGAACGCCGGGTTCGCAGCTGCAAGCACAGACGCCCTGGCGTTCAGCGTGGCAACTATTCCAGCCTTAGCGATGCTTATGGTTTGCTGCTCCATAGCTTCGTGTATACTCACCCTGTCCCGGGGATCCATCTTGTCAAATTCGTCTATGCAGTTATGGGTGATAACTCCTTCTGCTACAAAGTTGTGTAGGTTAGGTACGTAGAGGTCGTAGACGTATCCGTTGTAGGGTAATCGCTCGATGGAAGTTATTTCGTCGAGGAAGTAGTCTCTCCTTAGCAATATTTCGATGTTTGATTTAATTTCAGGGGCCAAGTGTTCATTTAGCCTCTTCAGCGCTTTTTCTAGCTGGTACCTGCTCGGCGTATGCGTCCCTTTTGCGTAGGTGTAGATTGTGCTCCAGAGACCTTTTCTCTGTAAAATGGTGGCAGGTACAGTCTCCATTATTTTCTGTGAAATTGCTTTTACTGGTTCTAAAGGTATTTTGTCGCTGGTTGAGGATACCAAGTGTTTCAATAAGGGTATTTCTTTTGTTTTTACGCCGTATTTTTCTATGGTCTTGACAAGGTTTCTCACGTCGCTTCTTCCGGTTATCTCTATCTTGTTGACCGATGAGCCTGGAACTACGCGCGCGTATATATCGAATCTTCTGAGAAGCATTGCGAAGGCCGTGTCCCTTTTTACGTCATTTGAGAGTAAGATCTCTACGTGTGCTACTTTTCCTTTAGAGCTTTTCTTTATTGAGATGCATCCACCTGCGTCTATAACGCCGGCTATAAAGGCTTTTAGAGCCTCGTCGTCGAGGCTGAAGGCGTTTTTGAACCCATCGCTTACGATGTATTCGTAAAGGTAGCCTAGCAGGGGCGAATTTACGTAGAGAACTATGTTACTGCTAGAAGATATGCTACTTTTTAGCTTTTTCTCCGTCTTTCTTTCGTGCTCTTTAAGTTCGCCGTCATAAAAAGCGGTGAATGCCTTGCGGAGCGCTTCTATCTGTCGCCTATTTACTTTAGATTGCGTGATACTTATTATCACTCTTCTACCTTTCTTTTGTATCCACCCATCTCCGTATGCGAATCCTAAAAAGTAGGCTAGTTCTGGGGTTATATAGGCTGTTTTTAGCTTTTCGCGCCTTGAGTAGGGTCCATATGTTAATGGCTTAGTTCTCCATTTTTCGTAGATTCCAAGGTCCTTTAGGATATTCCTGAATTTACCCACGTTTATTGAGCCTTTGCCGGAGAGGAGGTCTCGCGATATGTTATAGGCTTTGTTGAATTCGGATAATGTTTTGAACCTTTTTAATACTTCTTTCTTTAGCTCCTGTTTTTCTTCTCGGCTTAGCTTTACCAGCCATTCATCCGGGAGAATATCTAGGATGTAAGTTTTTCTTTTGATGCTTGGTAGTTTTAATGGGGCTACTACTGTGTCCCCTGGCTTGAATTCTTCTGCCTTTTTCCAGCGTAATGTTTTTCCGTCGATTAGTAGATGGTCCGGAGTTAGGATTAGTTCGTTGCCTGACCGAAGTTTTATTCTAATTAGTTCGCCTTTCCAAGGCTTTCTTCTCACCACTGTGGACTTTACGCGCTCGGTCTTTAGGCTCTTGAGATTTAAAGCAACCACTTCCGTCTCTTTTTCTTCTATGTCAACTATTTCGCCGCTTGACCACGCTCTGTAGGATTTAGCGGATTCGAAGAGCTCCTCTATCCTTACATATTTTCCGTCGGCTAAAACCCTCGTATCCGGATGGAGGCATGCTACTCCGCCGTCGGCGAGGACTAGGGCTCCGGCTTCTAGGTAGAAGTCTCCTGAGGCTTTTTCTCTTACTACTGCTGCTGTTAGGCCTGCGGCGGTGGAGCCTTTGCCCGTGGTGTATATGGCTCGTGGGGCGATGTTGGCGACGTAGCGCAGTATCTGAGATTTTGCTGTTCCGGGGTCGCCTATCAGTAGTATGTGTATGTCTCCTCTCACCCTTACGCCGTCGGGATATACCTTGGGTACTCCGCCGAAGAGTAGCGCCGCGATGGCTCGCTTAATCTCCTTGTAGCCGTAGATGGATGGCGCTATAGAATTGGTTATGAGCTCGTGGATGTCGGGGCGGCGGGAGAGCTCCATTATCTTTTTTATGTCTTCGGGGGAGATTTCTATCTCGACGCTTTCTTTTGAGGATACCTCTACGTTGTTGGCTTCGAGGATCGCGCGGAAGAGGGGCGCTCTACCTCTCATGTACTTGTCTTCCACTACTTTTAGGATGCCGATTACTGTGGCGCGGTCTCCCGGTCTTACGCTGTCGACTAGGTCGTCGGTGAGTATGACCTCTATGGATCTGGGCAGCTGTCCCGCGGGTAGTTCTTCGGGCTTTTCTTGGAGGACGAATTTCTGCCAGTCCATGAACTCGGACTTTTCTAGGAGGAGCTCGAAGTCGCCTCTTTTGCGGCCTTCGGCGGCGCATCGCGGGCATTCCAGCGGCTTCTCTATCTTGTTTCCTGTCTGAGGTACGGGTATTTCTTCGCCGCATATTTTGCATCTAAACACGGCCGTGAGTAGTCTCTGCTTGACAGGCGAGATTCTTGTGACTATTCCTTCTAGAGATACGAGCTTGTTTAGGTGGACGGCTCTAATTTTCCGGAGGGGTACGTGCATATCTTCTGGTAGTCCGCGTATGCGCGCGAAAACGCGCTTCACTTGTTCAGCGTACTGTGGGTCCTCCGATTTTAAGACCTCCTTAACTGCTTCCGATGCTGCGGCGAGGACTTCTTCGCTGTTCTCTATTAGTAGGTTAGCTAGCTCTGTGTCGAATGACAGTAGGTCGGAAAAGTCTATTGTGATGGATATCTTTTTTTCTACGCTCATTGAAGCTATTTTTTCCCGGTACTTGTATTTTCCAGGCTCTTCCTCGAAGGTTTTGAGGAACTCTACTAGCCTGTCAACTACGTTGAGCGCTTTGAGGCTTATTTTCGCTGGAGCCTTGCTGGCGCCTTCTACTTCTTGTACTTCCATATTTTCTCACCCTCTTCCAGGGACTTTACAAGGTTTAGGTACCACTTGTCTAGGTAGCTGCATAGAGAAGTGTAGAGCTGCTTTTCCTCCAGCGTCATTTTTTTCAGGAGGTCTCGGTTTACTTGGGGGTATGTTACGGCGTAGTTCGCTATTTTCTTCATTCTGAGCCTAATTATGTCGACCAGTGCGGCTTTTGTCCTGCGAAGCTCTAGCGCAGCTTTTTCATCGCCCTTTAGCGAAAGCTTGTTTAGGTGGGAGATGTACAGGGCGGCTTTGATGTAGAAGTCTTGGGGGAGCTCTTGGAGCTCTGTGAGTCTTTGCTCACGCCATCTGACCTTGTTGTAGTATGGCAGTTTAGGCAGTTTGTCGTAGTCTATTTCCGCTATTTGTTCTTCGAGTAGGGGTGCTGCGACCTTGAGTGGTAGTTCTAGTTTGAGTCCTTTCCGTATTTTTACTTCTAGGGCTCCGAACTTCAGGTTTTTGATCTTGTCGTCTCTTATCACTAATGGTAGCTCGTAATCTGAAACGAGCAGGGTATCTCTTAAATCCAATACCTCCATAGATCCTCTGCTGTATTATATGTAGGGTGCCTTTTAGGGGCTCCTATGAGAGGTCGCCGAAAATAAAGAAGACTTAGACTTAGAATACGTGGGTATTATTTTAATTTGCGAAAAGATCTTTTTATTTTGGCTTAGCGGGTTGCTATTTTTCTGGCTTCTCTCTCCGTCTCTCTGAGCATGAGTATGTCTCCTACTCTGACTGGTCCTTTGACGTTTCTAGTTAGTATTCTGCCTTTGTCACGACCTTCAAGGACTCGTACTCTTACCTGGGTTACTTCTCCTGTTACTCCCGTTCTTCCTACTATCTGTATTACTAGTGCTGGAGTTGCATCACTCCACTTATCGGCCATTACCAATCCCTTCATTGAGAAAAAGAGGGTTATATTTATCTTTGTGTCCTTGTCTTTAGGCCGAGAGCCCAGCTTTAACTTTGATTTCCTGTACTTCTTTGACTATTTCTTCGACGAGATCTGCAGCGTCTCCCGGCTCAATGATGCAAGCTGATGCTGCCGCCACTTCAAGCCCCGCGGATTCGCCTAGCCTCTTTTTGGAGGGGACGTAGACGTAGGGTATTTTCTTCTCCTCGCATAGGAGGGGTAGGTGGGCTACTATCTCTGGCGGGTCGACGTCTTCGGCTATGAGAACGAGCTTTGCGAGTCCGCGCTCCACGGCTTTCGTGGTCTCGTTCGTTCCCTTCCTTATCCTGCCTGTTTCCTTTGCTTTCGCTAAGGCTAGATATGCTTTCTCAGCTAGCTCCTCTGGCACTTCGAACCTTACATAAAACGGTTTGGACATTTATCACTCACCTCTTGTCATCGATCATTTGCACTGAATTCTCTAACTCTTGTTATTTAAATGTTCCCCGTACCGAAGTGGCGGAAGATATAAGTTTTGCTGTATAATCTCCAGATAGTATGTCTAAGAAGGAGATTATTTACACCTTGCTGCTAATAGCCTTGGCTGTTTTCATAGCTTTTGGCATGCGTCCGCTACTGGAGGCGTGGCTGGGCACGCCCGTTCCATTGGCTGTCGTTTCCAGCTGGAGCATGGAGCCCGAGTTCCACGTGGGCGACCTTCTAATTCTAGCTAAAAGTAGCACGTATAAGGTGGGGGATATTATTCTCTTTAGCAGGGGTGGTGAATTAATAGTTCATAGAATAGTAGCTATAACCAGTAATGGAAGCTATGTTACTCAGGGCGATGCTAACCCTTCAAGAGATCCTCTACCCGTTCCCCCCAGCAAAGTCTACGGCAAAGTAGTCCTGGTTATACCGTATGTTGGAGCTGTAAGGCTACTTCTAGCTAAAATCTTAGGTTTTTAAACTAAAATACGAGGTTCTTGCTGACGTATTTTTTAAGAGCTACGCGAATCATGAACGATAGTGAGGGGTAACCCCGCTTTCTTACCTCTTCTTTCAGCTGATGATATGTTTTTTCTGGTACGCGGAAGTGCAGCTTGCGCATAGGCATTAGATTTATAACCAGCTTAGGCTAATATTGTTAATCTTCTTTGTAGAGCTTTATAGTTAGGTGTGAGCTATCTTTTTTACTTAGGTTAAATGTAGTTTCTTGGTGATAAAATAGTGGATATAGATTTGAGGTCTTTTAAGTCTCCGAAGGATGCGCTTAAGGCGTTGAAGAAGCGTAAACAAGAATTGGAAAAAGAGTTCGAAGAAATCAGAAAAAAAGTGGAGAAAGGAGCGTTAACTAAAGAGGAGTATGAGGAAAGGCGGAAAAAGCTGGAAAGAGAGTACGTCGAAGTTATGGACCGCATAGTTCAAATGTCTTATATTTCATCTCAAATGTAGGTGGTAGTTTTGAGTATAAATGCTTATAGAAGGAAGTATGCTTATGGAGAGGATTACGGGACAAGCTACTTTAAGTTCGGGCCCGTGGCTGAAGAGCCATATATGATAGAGAATAGGGGATACTTTATACCTGACACGATAATTACTCGAGTGGCCGGTGTAACTAAAACCCTAGTTGTGGGACCCGAGGTTACTCAGTATCTGGGCTCGAAGGAAGACGCTGCCAAGTACCTTGTCTATCCGATGAGAGACGGCATTGTCAGGAGAGGTGACACGCGCGCCTGGCAGGTTCTCAAAGAGCTAACGCGATACGGCTTCGAGCAAACTATGCCTCAAGAAGCTAAAGATTTTGAAGGCTTCTACGTGACTGCTGCGTTATCGGCTATAGCTCCAAAATACATGTACGAAGAGTTCTTCCAGATGCACGCCGACCTGGACGAGGAGCTGGGGGCGGTTAAGGCGGTAACGATTATACCTCAACCTCTCGCTGTAGCCATCGCTCAGAAAGCGGTAACCTGCACTGTAGTTGAGTCAGGACATGGGAACACTCAGATAACTCCGATTTCTCAGTACCCTATAAGGGGCGCAATAGTGTCTTTAAATAGGGGTGGCGCCGAAGCAGACGCTATTACTGGAGAAATCTTAAAGGACGCGGGGTACGGAGACCTCGCCAGCGAGGAAAAGCTGGTGAGAATGGTTAAGGAGAACATTGGACTTATTCCGCGGGATCTAGACGAAGCTATTCGTAAGGCTAAAGAGAACCCTGAGAAGTTTAAGGCGCACTACAAGGTGCCGGGAACTCTGACTGAAATAGATTTGGAGGAAAACTCGTGGATGCGATTCCTAATCGGCGAAATAATATTCAACCCGGAGCATGAAATCTTCCAAAGCTACTATCGAAGAGGTTTACCTAGGCCTCGGGATACAGTCATTGGAGACGAGAAAATACCGGGCACCATTAAGCTCGGACACGCTATAGCTATTTCGGTCGGCAAGACCTCGGTGGAGCTTCAGCCCTACCTCTACAAGCGCATTATCCTGAGCGGAGGCAACTTTGCCTGGAAGGTACCTCCTGAATTCGAGGATGTGGCTTGCGACGCTGCCACAAAGATTTACCTCCAAATGAAGGAACTCGACCTTGAAGTGAGGGCGGAGCTGACGAGCGACCCAGCGTATTCCGTATGGAAGGGGGCTATAGTTTACAGCATAGCTTTGCCAGACGACTACCTTTGGGATTGGAACAGGATGGAGGGCTGGTATAAGAGGGGCGTGCACTACTAGGCGTCGCAATGACTGCTGTTCCGACCAAGCTTAGAAGCCTTGTCCGCGCTTACATGTTAAATAAAGGTTTAGAGGAAGTCGAGGTTCCCGAGCCTCTTTCCGAGCGTGAGCGTTTTCTCTTCTTTCGTGATGCTAACAACATTATTGCTATAAAAATTCTTGACATGGAAAATGTGTCCTTAACATCCTATAAGTCTAAGGTGGAGGAGGAAATTTTAAAAATTGTTAAGGAGATGCCGCAATATGCTGATAAAGCCTATTTGGCTATACGCCCCCTGAAGATAGCTTACTTGCCTCCTCGGAGGCTTTTTGAGGCTTCAGGCATAGGGCTTATCGAGATAAGCGGCGAAGAAATAGTAGAAAAAATCCCTTCGCGGCCTTTACGGTATAAGCTAGAGGCGCAGACGCGTAGAGAGTTGGGGCGTTTAGGCGAGGAATTGAGAAAGCTTGTTGAAAAGGTGTCAGTTATTGAGAGAAGGCTGCTAGACGTAGAGACTCAGTTAGAAAATTTAGACATTCCTTCCGCTCGAGCACTGGAATCGAGACTTTCTATGGAAATCGAAAAACTGTCAAAGAGAATCGCTACACTAGAAGCACAATTAACGAAAATATCGGCTCGCGTAGAAGCTAACGAGAAAAGAATTAGAGAATTATATCGCAAACCGTTGTCGCCTTTAAAG
>Ga0209410_1001362_pt1 | contig 11851 bp, 13 predicted proteins | sample Mar14436cmmetaG_FD_184135 | JGI IMG/M metagenome (GOLD analysis project Ga0209410, IMG submission 184135) | Marine hydrothermal vent microbial communities from Guaymas Basin, Gulf of California to study Microbial Dark Matter (Phase II) - Marker... ... | reverse complement strand
CTCTTATACGTCCAGCTCTCGGTGAGAAGAGTCAGTTGACAAGGCATCTCATCTTGTGATATTTTGAACATACTCTGAAAAGAGGTAAAAAGTGTATAGAACGCGGGAAAGGAGGTTTTAATCGATGGGAAAGTTTGACAAAGCCTATGAGGAGTACAGAGAGAGGCGAAAGAAGATATTGGTGATGGGAGGACCTGAAGAGATAGAGAAGCAGCGAAAGAGGGGGAAGCTCACCGCGCGGGAAAGGATAGACCTCCTCTTTGATCCGGGGACCTTTGTGGAGATCGGCCCCTTTGTCAGACATCGTACGACCCAGTTCGGGATGGACAAGAGGTTCGTCCCCGCTGAAGGGGTGGTGACGGGATATGGCAAGGTAAACGGCAGGTACGTGGTGGTCGCCTCGGAGGATTACACCGCCATGGCGGGGACCTTCGGTGAATATCACGGGAAGAAGTTCGTTTGGGCCCTCGACTTCGCCAAAGAAAAAGGCTGGCCCTTTGTGGGGATAAATGATTCCGGAGGAGCAAGGCTTCAGGAGGGGATGGACACCCTTGAGGCCTACGGCTGGTGTTTCCGGGCCCAGATATTGGCTTCTGGAATTGTGCCCCAGATAGCCCTCCTCCTCGGACCCTGCCTCGGTGGACAGGCCTATCATCCGATAATGAACGACTTCCTCATCCAGAGCAAGACCACCGGGTTTATGGGGATTGCGGGGCCTGCCTTCGTGAAGACCCAGACCGGGGAGGAGATCACCTTAGAGAAGCTCGCCGGATGGGAGGCCCATGCGGTGAAGGCCGGGCAGACCCACATAGTGGGCGAGGACGACAAGGAGTGCATAGAGCTTTGCAGGAACCTCCTCTCTTATCTGCCCTCAAATAACCGGGAAAAACCTCCGCGGATCGAGACGGACGATGACCCCAACAGGGAAATCCCCGAACTGGACGATATCCTTCCCGACCCCATGCTCCGGGTTCCCTATGACATGCACACCATAATAGAAAAGGTAGTGGATAAGGGGAGCTTTTTCGAGATACACAAGTACTTTGCCAGGAACCTGATCGTCGGTTTTGCCCGGTTTAATGGCTATGTAGTGGGCATCGTGGCCAACAATCCCATGTGGAAGGCGGGCGGGCTCGATGTAGATGCCTCGGATAAGCTGGCGAGGTTCGTGCGGTTCTGCGATCTCTTCAACATCCCCCTGGTCACCTTCCAGGATTGCCCCGGGTTCTGGATCGGATCTGAACAGGAGTGGAAGGGGATCCTGCGCCACGGTGCGAAGACCCTCTTTGCCTGGGCCGATGCCACCGTTCCCCTTATTTCCATTATCATCGGGAAGTCCTATGCAGGGGCCCATTATGCCATGCTTGACAAGAGCATAGGGGCCGATCTGGTCTTCGCCTGGCCCACGGCGAAGATCAACATCGTGGGGGCGGAGACCGCTGCAAGCGTGATCTTCGCCAAGGAGATAAAGGCCTCCGAGGACCCCAAGGAGACGGCGAGGAAGAGGATCGAGGAGTACCGCGTCAAGTTTGAGCACCCGTATCAAGCGGCTGAAAGAGGCTACGTGGACGACGTGATCATGCCCCATGACACCAGAAAGTATATCTGCCAATCCCTCGAGATCTTAAAGAATAAACAAGTGGCAAGGCCCTGGAGAAAGTATTCCAATATCACCCTGTAGGAGGTGGGGGGGACCTTCCGGTCCCCCTTTTTTATGCCCTTACCCCCAGGAATCGCAGAAAGGACTCAATGAGGGGGTCGGCATGGCGTCCCCTGAGGAAGATGATGTAGACGTGAAGGTACAGGGGGGGCTCAAGGGGCAAGGCCTTGAGTTTCCCTTCCTTAAGTTCCTCTCTGACAGAGCTGGCGGTGACGATGGAGATACCTTTCCCGGCCTTCACCCATTCCTTTATGAACTCGGGGCTTGAGGCCTCCACCAGGATCTTCGGCTTCACCCCCTCTTTGTCAAAGGCCCCCATTATCGCCTTGTGGGTCCCTGAGCCCTTCTCCCGTATGATAAAGGGGAATTCCACCACCTTTCTCAGGGAAAGGGCCCCCGAGATCTCCAGAGGATACTCCGGAGCGGAGATGCAGACCAGCTCCTCCTCACGGAAGGGGATGAAAGTCAGGGACCTCTCGTCAAAGTCCGGATCGGCCAAAAAGGCTATATCGATCTCCCTCTCCTTTACCGCCCTCTGGAGACCTTGGGAGCTGTCCACGTGAAGGATGATCCTTATTCCGGGGTTCTGCTCCTGCAGGGGAGAGATCACCTTTGGCATGACCGTCTTGGAATAACCCTTGGTCGTCCCGATCCTGAGGACCGAGACCTTCTCCTCGCGGTAAGCGTTCAGGGCCGCCTCCGCATCCTCCAGCAAGGAAAAGACCTTCTCCGTGTACCTCAGAAGCTCCTTTCCCGCCTCGGTCAGCTCTATGGGAGTCTTGTCCCGGCGGAAGAGGGTTACCCCTAACTGCTCCTCCAAGCCCTTGATCTGCCTGGTTATAGCCGGTTGGGATATATGGATCCTTTCGGCAGCCCTGGTAAAGGAACGATGCCTGGCTACCTCGTGGAATATCCTCAGGTAGTTAAGGACAAACTCTATGCGCCCCAATCTGGCCTTCTCAACTTTTTCGATCTCAAATTCTTTCACCCTTTCGGGCAAAATTCAAGGGACCGCTGAACTCTCCCCTTGACACCCCGAAGAAAAAAAACCATCATTTCCCCGCATCCTGAGGGAAATGGGCTCGACGTTCTTAGAGGCTTGCCAGAGGAGACCCACTCCTCATACCCCGATCTGGCTCATGCGCCAGGCGGGAAGGTACATGAGGGAGTACCGGAGGCTGAGGCGCCGCTACGGTTTCCTCACCCTCTGCAAGACCCCGGAGCTGATCGTCCAGATAACCCTGCTCCCGGTGGAGAAATTCGGGGTGGATGCCGCCATCCTCTTCTCCGATCTGCTCCTGCCCCTGGAGGCGATGGGCCTGGAGGTGGCCTATATAAAAGGGGAGGGACCCGTGGTCAGGGGGTTCGATGACAAGGGCTCCCCAGAACGACTGCAGCCCCTTGACCCCGAGGCTTTCTCCTTCCTTACCCAGGCCATAAAGGAGATCCGAAGGCTCCTTCCCGAAGGGGTCCCCCTCATCGGTTTTGCCGGTGCTCCCTTTACCCTCCTGAGTTACATGATAGAGGGAGGTGGCTCCAAAGATTTCTCGCGCACAAGGGCCTTCATGTACGGTGCCCCTGAGAGGTGGCATCAGCTGATGGGGAAGGTGACGGAGGCGGTCATCACCTTCCTGAACCTCCAAGTAGAAGCCGGATGCCAAGCGGTCCAGCTTTTCGACAGCTGGGCAGGATGTCTCCCCCCCTCTGCCTACCGGGAATTCGTCCTCCCCTATACCCGGCAGGTCTTTGATGGGGTGGGGGAGAGGGTGCCGCGCATCCATTTCTCCACCGGTACCGCGGGCATCCTGGAGTTGATAAAGGAGGCGGGAGGAGATGTGATCGGGGTCGACTGGCGAACGGATCTGGGGGAGGCCTGGAGGAGGATAGGATATGGGGTAGGGATACAGGGGAACCTCGATCCCGCCGTGCTCCTTGGCCCGAAGGAACTCATCGAACGGGAGGCAAAGCGGGTGCTCGAAGCTGCCGGAGGGCGCCCCGGCCACATATTCAACTTAGGGCACGGGGTGCTCTCCCAGACCCCAGAGGAGAACGTCCGCTTTCTGGTGGAAGGGGTGAAGGAGTGGAGCAGGAGGTAAGGGAAGGGGTTCTGATATGTGCCTTCGGTGGGGCGAGGGATGAGGAGGGGGTTGAAGGTTTCCTCGAAGATCTCCTGGGCAAAAGACCATCGAGGGAGCTTGTTGAGAGGGTACGCCAGAAGTATCGCCGGATCGGTTCATCCCCCCTCTATTCCACCCTTTCCGAGATCGCCCGGAGGCTTGAGGGAATCCTGAAAGGGAAGAAGGTGTTCTGGGGGGTCGCCTTCGGAAGGCCATCCCTCGAAGAGGTGATCGAGGAGGTCAAGGAGGAGGGGATAGAAGAGATTTGGGTGATTGACCTCTCCCCCTATCGCTCCCCGTATACCTATTTCAGCACGAGGGCAGAGGAGGCCCTCATGAGGAAAGGGATAGAACCGGTTCGCCTTCCACCGTGGCATGACCACCCCTCATATTGTTCCCTCTGGGCTAAGAAACTAAAAGAAGGATGGGAGAAATTGGGCGGGAGGGCCCCCGTACTCTTCATCGCCCATTCCCTGAGGGAAGATATAGCCCAGGGCAGCCCTTACCTTCAGGACCTTCAGGGGACGATAAGGGGGATCAGGAGGGTTCTCGGAGATTTTCCCTCGAGGCTCGCCTTCGTGGGTGCCCCGCCCTCTGCCGACTGGGTGGGGCCCAGGGCAAAGGATGCCCTCTTGGAGCTGAAGGAAGAGGGTTACCGAAGGGCCATCGTCCTCCCCATCGGCTTCGTCTGCGATCACCTGGAGACCCTCTATGACCTCGATGTAGAGCTCATGGGATGGGCAAAGGGGGAAAGGCTGGAGCTCCTCCGCCTTCCCTGTCTCAACGCCTCCCCTGACTTCCTCTCCTTCCTGAAGGGCTTGATAGAGGGGGGAGGGTCATGAAGCGGGTGGTCATCGTCGGGGGAGGGATAGCCGGACTTGCGGCCGCTTATTACCTCAGGAGTCTCTCTCAAAGAGAGGGGATTCGGCTCGAGGTGGTCATCTTGGAAAGGGAGAGGAGGGCTGGGGGATGCATCGTCACGGAGAGGACCGAGGGGTTCGTAGTTGAGGGAGGGCCCGATTGTCTTTATGCTGAGAAGCCGTGGGGGCTGGAGTTATGCAGGGAAATAGGGTTGGGAGATCAGCTCGTTGAGGCCCGCTTCGAGACCCGGGGCACCTATATCCTGTGGAATGGGGAGCTCCATCCCCTGCCCGAGGGCCTCTTCCTGCTGGTACCCACCGCCTTCTTACCCTTCCTCCGGTCCAGGCTCCTAAGCTGGCGAGCCAAGTTGAGGGTAGCCCTTGAGCCCCTCATCCCCCGAAGGAGGGGTCAGGGGGATGAGAGCTTTGCCTCCTTCGTGCTCCGGCGGCTGGGAAGGGAGATGTTGGAGAAGGTAGCAGAACCCCTGGTTGCCGGAATTCACGCAGCAGAGCCTGAGACCATGAGCCTTCGGGCAACCTTCCCCCGATTTGCGGATCTCGAGTCCAGATACGGGAGTCTTCTACTGGGGATATGGAGGGCCAAGATGAAAACCCCTCCCCTGAACAGGTCCTACAGGACCCCCTTCGTCTCCCTCCATGGAGGAATGGGGGAGATGGTGGAGGGTCTCATCAGGCACCTTCCCCCGGACAGCGTGAGGTTAGAGGAAGAGGTCTTAGTGGTGGAACGGGAAGGGGAGAGATACCAGGTGAGAGGAAGGGGGGGAAGATGGGAGGCTGACTACGTAATCCTGGCCACCCCTTCCCATGTATCCTCGAAGCTGCTTCAGGGGCTCGATGAGCGGCTTTCCGAAACCCTCCTCATGATCCCTTACTGCTCCACAGCGACCGTATCCCTCGCCTATGAGGCAAGGGAGGTCCTTCCTCTGCTGCGGGGGCATGGCTTCGTGGTGCCGAGGAGGGAGGGAAGGAGGCTCATGGCGGTGACCTTCTCCTCCAGGAAGTTCCCCTCCAGGGCGCCCGAAGGCAAAGTCCTCCTCAGGGCCTTCCTCGGGGGGGCCAAGGACGAGGGCGCCGTCCTTTTGGATGATGAGGGGCTCCTCAGGCTGGTTATGGCCGAGCTCCGGGAGATCCTGGGGATAAGGAGCAGACCCTTGCGCCATTGGGTCTTCCGCTTCCCCGCCTCCATGGCCCAGTACCGGGTGGGACACGAAGAGAAGGTCCGGGCCTTGGAGGAGAGGTTGAGGGAACATCCGGGACTCTTCCTCACCGGCGGAGCCTTCTATGGGATCGGCATAAGCGATTGCTGCCGTCGAGGGAAGGAGTTGGCCGAAAGGGTAATGGATCTGGAGAAGGGCCCTTGACACCCCCATATCCCAATCTATACTTGGAGGAGTGCGATGATCATAAAGGTAAATCCCCAGAACCCGCAGAAGAGGGCAATCAGGAGGGCAGTGGAGGTCCTGAGGGAAGGGGGCGTCATCGCCTACCCGACCGATACCATTTATGGGCTCGGCTGTGACCTCTACAACAAAGGGGCGATCGAAAAGATCTACCATCTGAAAAGGCACAGCAAGAACAAACGCCTAAGCATCATATGTTCTGACTTGAAGGATATAAGCCGTTATGCCCAGGTCCCAGATTACGCCTACCGGATCATGAAGAAGCTCGTTCCAGGTCCCTATACCTTCATTCTGGAGGCGACGAAGCTCGTCCCCAAGATCATGCTGACCAACCAGAAGACCATCGGGATAAGGGTCCCCGACCACCCCATCCCTCTTGCCCTGGTAAAGGAGCTGGGAGGGCCGATCATCACCACCAGCGTGACCAAGCCCGATGAGACCCTCTACAACGACCCCCAGGAGCTGGAGGAGATGTTCGGGAAGGAGGTGGATCTGATCATTGATGGGGGAATCATCGTGCCCCAGCACTCCTCCATCATCGACCTGACCACCGAAGAGCCTAAGGTACTGCGGGTCGGCAAGGGAGACGTGAGCTTCCTTCAGGGCTGATGGGGGAATTGAGGATAGGGACCTCAGGGTGGATCTACAGGCACTGGAAAGGGAGATTTTACCCGGCAGACCTTTCCCCTCGCCGCTACCTGGAGTACTATGCGGAGCACTTCTGCACCGTGGAGCTGAACAGCCCCTTTTACCGCCTCCCCTCAAGAAAGACCTTCGAGGGGTGGAGGGAGCGAACGCCAGAGGGGTTCGTGTTCGCCGTGAAGGCGAATCGGACGATCACCCACTTGAAGAAGCTGAAGGACACGGAAAAAGAGGTGGAGAGTTTCTTCTCCGCGGTCAGAGGGCTCGGGGAGAAGCTCGGGCCCATCCTCTTTCAGCTCCCTCCCAGCCTGAGGAAGGATCGGGCGAGGCTTGAGGGCTTCCTCACCAAGCTTCCCCCGGGGAGGTACGCCTTCGAATTCCGCCATCCCTCATGGTTCTGCGACGAGATCTACGAACTCCTCAGGGAAAAGGGAATCGCCCTCTGCGTGGCCGACTCCCCCCGATTCCCCTGCGTACGCCTCGTGACCTCCTCCCTGCTCTATGTCCGCCTCCACGGGAGCACAAAGCTCTACGCCTCCTGTTACACAGAGGAGGAGCTGAGGGACTGGGCCTCCTTCATCAGGGAACACCTCACCCAGGGGGATGCCTTTATCTACTTCGACAACGACTATGCCGCTTATGCCGTGCAGAACGCAAAGGAGCTCGAGGAGATCTTGTCCCTTGACCTCCTTGAGGTTTGACCCTAAAGTTAATGCCAAATGAAAGCACTCCTGCTGCTCTTTGCTTCTTACCTGCTCGGCTCCATCCCTACAGGGCTCCTTTTGGCCAAGGGGATCGCCGGGGTGGACCCGAGGGAGAGGGGTAGCGGGAATATCGGGGCGACCAATGTCCTGCGCACCACGGGGAAGGCCCTCGCGGTCCTCACCCTCTTCGGGGACATGGCCAAGGGGTTCCTGCCCGTCATGCTCGCCAGGGCATGGGGAGGGCCTCTATGGGTCGTGGCCGGCTGCGGGCTCGCCAGCTTCCTCGGCCATCTCTTCCCCATATACCTGAGGTTCCGGGGAGGAAAGGGGGTGGCCACCGCCATGGGGGTGTATCTGGCCCTCTGTCCTTTGGCCTTACTGCCGTCCTCTGCCCTCTTTTTCCTCGCCGTGGCGCTAACCAGAATGGTGTCGGTGGGTTCGTTGCTGGGGGCCGGAGGGATGCCCGCCTTCCTGGCCCTCTTCGGCTATCCCCCTCAGCTCATTATCCTCTCAGGGGTCATCGGGGCCCTTATCTTCCTAAAGCATAAGGACAATATCAGGAGAATAATCAGGGGAAAAGAGAGGAAGCTCGGCGAGAGGCTATAACTTGGCCAGGATCCTCTCCCTCTCCCGCTCCCTCTTGGGGAGTCTGCGAGCAGGGCCTCGCTTCTCGGGCCTTTCCTCCTCTTCTTCTCCTTTCACCTCCCGCAGGAAGGTCCTCATCATGATCTCCTCAAACTCCCCGGATCCGATGGCAATGCTCCCCACCCTCTCCACATGCTCCCTTATCTCCCTGTCGGAGGTGACGACCACCACCTTCCTTCCCCTTCCCACTTCCCCCTTTATCCAGTCATCGGCCCTGCCACTGCCGGTAAAGACGACCCTTATCCCCTTCCGGCGGTAGCTCCTTGTCCCCAGGTGGGGGTTGCCCATCCCGTCAAAGACCACCGTGATCTCGTGTCCCTTAAGCCTCCTGTAGCGGGCGAGCTCCTCGAGGAGGGCCTCTCTCCCCCCTTCCAGGCCCTCCCGTTCCCTCTCCCTGAGGGAGGGGGAGCATCGGATCAGGTTGTAGCCATCCACAATGATCTTCACAGGTAGGTGATCCAGTGACGGTACTTCTCCACCTCTCCCCGGACAGCCTTAAAGTAGGTCTCCTGGATGTCCTTGGTGACAGGCCCTGGCACGCCGGCCCCTATCTTCCTGTCGTCTATCTCCCTGATGGGGGTCACCTCAGCAGCGGTGCCGGTGAAGAAGACCTCATCAGCGGTGTAAAGCTCATCCCTGGTAAACTTCTCTTCCACTAAGGGGTAGCCCTTATCTCGGGCGATGGTGATGACCGAGTCCCTCGTGATCCCTGCCAGGATGGCAGTGGGAGGGGTGGTCTTTATCACCCCATCCTTCACCATGAAGATGTTCTCGCCCGAGGCCTCGGCCACATAGCCCTCGGTGTCGAGCATCAGAGCCTCATCGTAACCCAGGCGCATCGCCTCCCTCTTGGCGAGCACCGAGTTGACGTAGTTCCCGCAGATCTTCGCCTTGGTCATCATGGCGTTCACGTGATGGCGGGTATAGGAAGAGGTCTTGATCCTCGTGCCCCGCTTTAAGGCCTCCTCACCCAGATAAGCCCCCCAGCGCCAGGTCACTATCGCCACGTGGATGGGGTTGTCCTGGGGATGGACCCCCATGGCCCCTTCGCCGATAAAGACGATGGGGCGGATGTAGGCCTCCTTGAGGCCGTTCACCCTCACCGTCTCCTTGCAGGCCTCCATGATCTCCTCCCGGCTGAAGGGGATCTCTATCTCCCCGATCAGGGCGGAGCCGAAGAGGCGGTCTACATGCTCCTTGAGCCGGAAGATCCCGGAACGGCCATCGCTGCAGAGGTAACAACGGATCCCCTCGAAGACCCCCAGGCCATAATGGAGGGTGTGGGTGAGGACGTGAATCTTTGCTTCCTCCCAAGGGATGAGTTCACCGTCCATCCAGATCTTGCTCACCTTCTCGACCATTACTTCTGACCTCCTCGCTCATGGCGGTTTTGGCGATCCTGTCAAGGATCCCGTTGATGAACCCCCCTGAATCCTCCGATCCGAACCTCTTTCCCAACTCTATGGCCTCGTTTATGGCCACCTTATAGGGTATGTCATCGCAGTAAACGATCTCAAATACCCCCATCCGCAGGATATTCCTGTCCACCCGGTCCATCCGCTCGAGGCGCCAGTGCTCTGAGGCATCGGCGATCAGCCGATCTATCTCCTCCCTCCTCTCCACCACTCCCCTTACCACCCTCTCGGTGAACTCCCTGAGGTCCTCAGGCGGGGAGAAGTTCTTCCAGTAGAGCTCCACCGCCTCTTCGGGCCTCAAGGGGTTGACCTCCAGCTGATAGAGTATCTGCAGGGCGATCTCCCGTGACCTCCTCCTCTTCACTGCAGGATCTCAGGACCCTATCTCCCTGTAGAGGTTCACCAGCTCTATGGCGCTTAGGGCGGCGTCCCAGCCCTTGTTCCCCATCTTGGTGCCGGCCCGCTCTATCGCCTGCTCTATCGTGTCGGTGGTGATCACCCCGAAGGAGACGGGAATGGGGCTCTCGGAGGCGAGCTGAGCGATCCCCTTGGTTACCTCAGCGCTTATGTACTGGAAATGGGGGGTGCCGCCCCTTATCACCGCCCCCAGGCAGATGACGGCATCGTATCTTCCCGTCCCCACCAATTTGCGGGCCACCGCCGGGATCTCGAAGGAGCCCGGGGTGCGGAAGACGTCTATATCCTCCTCCTTGGCACCGTGCCGTCTGAGGGCATCGAGGGCCCCCTCCAGGAGTCGATCGGTGACGAAGCTGTTGAACCGGCTCACCACCACCGCAAACCTGAAACCCTCGGCCTGAAGCCTACCCTCTACGTACTTTCCCATCCGCCACCTCCCTTTATGGTGAGGACATGCCCCAGCTTCTCCCTCTTGGTCTTCAGGTAATGGATATTCTCCTTCCTCGGGGGCACCTCAATGGGCACCCTCTCCACCACCTCTATCCCGTAACCCTCCAGGCCCACTATCTTCCTGGGGTTATTGGTCAGGAGCCTGATCTTCTTCACCCCCAGGTCGAGCAGGATCTGGGCCCCTATCCCGTAGTCCCTCAGATCGGGCTTGAACCCGAGGGCCTCATTGGCCTCCACCGTGTCCTTTCCGTGCTCCTGCAGGAAATAGGCCTTGATCTTGTTGGCAAGCCCTATCCCCCTTCCCTCCTGGCGCATGTAAAGGATAACACCCCTTCCCTCCTCCTCTATCATCCTCATGGAGGCATGCAGTTGCTCACCGCAGTCACACCGGAGGGACCCGAAGACGTCCCCTGTGAGGCACTCCGAGTGTACCCTCACCAGGATCGGCTCTTTCGGGTCTATCTCCCCCTTCACTAAGGCGATATGGTTCTGGTTGTCTATATCGTTCTCGTAGAGAATCGCCTGGAACTCCCCTCCATATTTGGTGGGCAGGGTCGCCGTGGCAACCCTCCTTACCAGCCTTTCCTTTCGCAGGCGGTAGTTGATGATGTCGGCGATGGTGGCGATCTTAAGCCCATGCCGCTTGGCGAAGACCTCAAGCTCCGGCATCCGGGCCATGGTCCCGTCATCGTTCATGATCTCGCAGATGACGGCCGCCGGGCGGAGCCCGGCAAGCCTCGCCAGATCTACCGACCCCTCCGTGTGCCCTGCCCGGACCAGCACCCCTCCCCGTCTCGCCCTGAGGGGGAAGATATGGCCCGGACGGACCAGATCCTCGGGTTTGGCGTCATCGGCGATGGCGGTAAGGATCGTCGTGGCCCTGTCGGCGGCGGAAATGCCCGTGGTCACCCCCCTCTTGGCGTCTATGGAGACGGTGAAGGCCGTCCCATGAGGGGAGGTGTTCTCGTTCACCATCATGGGAAGCTGAAGCTTGTCCACCTGCTCCTCGGTCAGGGCGAGGCAGATGAGCCCCCGGCCGTACTTGGCCATGAAGTTTATCGCCTCCGGGGTCACCTTTTCGGCCGCCATACAGAGGTCCCCCTCGTTCTCCCGGTCCTTGTCGTCGACCAGAATGATCATCCTCCCCGCCTTTATCTCCTCCAATACCTCCTCTATGGGACTGACCATTTCCTCACCTCAAAGGAAGCCATGTTCTCGGAGAAACTCCTCGTCAAGCCCCTTGGGCCTCTCGAGGAACCTCTCGATGTACTTCCCGATTATGTCCACCTCCACGTTCACCTCATCCCCCACCCGAAGGAGGGAGAGAGTGGTCTTCTGGGCAGTATATGGGATGATATCCACCCTGAACTCATCTCCCTTGAGTTCGTTCACCGTGAGGCTCACCCCCTCCACCGCCACGGAGCCCTTCTCTATGAGATAACGGGAAAGCTCCCCAGGGACCCTTATCCTGATCCGTGAGGTCTCCCCAAACCTTTCGACCTCCGTCACCACCCCCAACC
>Ga0209410_1001361_pt1 | contig 11856 bp, 13 predicted proteins | sample Mar14436cmmetaG_FD_184135 | JGI IMG/M metagenome (GOLD analysis project Ga0209410, IMG submission 184135) | Marine hydrothermal vent microbial communities from Guaymas Basin, Gulf of California to study Microbial Dark Matter (Phase II) - Marker... ... | reverse complement strand
CGTGGATCAGATCGGCTCCCTCTAGGCTCCATCTGCGGGCTACCGAGACGGGGTCGCCTAGATGCCTGTAGCTTCTCCGGAGGTTCGGGTCTCCCCTGACAAGCCTGACGACCTCACCGTTCATCAAATCCACGGCTGGAATGATCTCCATGAATGATCATCTCTTAACGATCTTGGCGAAGTTCAGGAGAATCTTAGCTCCCGGCCTACCGGATTTCTCAGGGTGGAACTGGGTGCCGTAAACGTTTCCTTTGGCGACGACGGAGGCGAAGTCAACTCCATAGCTGGTCTCGGCCACGACGAGGTTGCGGCTCCTCGGTTTAGCGTAGTAGGAGTGGACGAAGTATAGGTAAGAGTTCTCGTCGATCCCATCTAAGAGGGGGCTCCACCTAAGAATTTTTAGGGTGTTCCATCCCATGTGCGGGGTCTTAACGCGGTCTGGAAGTCTGAAAACGTTCCCTTCGAGGAGGCACAGACCCTCACCCGGGCTCTCTTCGCTTCCCTCAAAGAGGAGTTGCATACCCAAGCATACTCCAAGGAGGGGAACCCCCTCCTCAATAATCTTAGATAAGGCGGCTTTGAAGGGTTTCAGGTTCTTTGAGGCGGTCTTGAAGTTTCCAACTCCGGGTAAGACGACTGCGTCGGCTTCAAGTACGTTGTCGGGGGACTTGGCAACTTTGACGTTGAAGCCGGCTCTTTCGAGGGCGCACTTCATGCTGAAGAAGTTTCCAACCCCGTAATCGACTATGACTGCTTGCAGGATCATATCACCCCCTTAGAGCTCGGAACCCCCATTCTTCTAGGGTCTTTGGAGACCGCTTGCCTGAGCGAGAGGGCTAGAGCCTTGAAGGCGGCCTCAACCTTGTGGTGGTCGTTCGCTCCGTAGTGAACCCACAGATGTATGTTAGCCTTTAGGGACATGGCTAAAGTCTCTAGAAAGTGGTATATGTCCTCCCTCGGCATGTCCTCTATGGCTTCGCCGCTGATCTTCAAGTCGATCCTAAAGTAGGGTCTGCCGGACAAGTCTACGGCCGCGGAGGCTAGAGAGCAGTCCATGGGGACGGTGGCGTATCCGAACCTTCTTATCCCAGACGAGTCTCCTAAAGCCTCCCTTATGGCCTTACCCAAGCAGATCGCCACATCCTCGGTCACGTGGTGTTTCAGGTCGCCCTTCGCCTTAACCTCCAAGTCTATTAGGCTGTGGGCCGCTAAGGAAGTCACCATATGAGCGCAGAAGGCCGCGTCCATCTCAACCTCGGCTCTGCCAGAACCGTCAAGGTTCACCTTCACGTAGACGTCGGTCTCCTTGGTCTTCCTAGAGACTTCGGCTATCCTCATTCATGCTTCCCTCCTAACGGTTTCCAGTATGATGGGCAGCTCGTTCACGGTTGGTAACACGACGTCGCAACGAGCCGCGAGGAAGTCCGTTAGCGTTTCGTCTCTCGGAGGAGAGTAGTGGTAGACTCCTACAAAAAGAAAGCGGGGGTCCTTCTCTCTAGCCCTCTCAACTGTGAGGGCGTCCTCCATGGAGTCTCCAACGTAGACGGCGTACTTGAAGGGTTCAAGTGCACTAGCCGATTTGAAGAGCGAGAAGGGGTTAGGTTTCTTGAGGCTTACGGGTGCGCCGCGCCTCCGCGAAGCCTCCATCTCAACCCTGAAAACCTCGTCATAGAAGACTAAGGCTTCCGGGTTAAACCTCTCAAGGATGCTCCCCAAAATGTATTCAGCTGGTTTCAGGAAGCTCCCTGAAGCAACTCCGAACTTGGGTCCTCCGAAGAGGGCCTCCAACCTATCGAGAGTCTCAGGTTTTATTATCACCTTCTCAATATCGATCAAGCCGTTCTCCTCCATGTTGAATTTGGGTTCTTGCCCAAAACTCTCCTTGAATAATTTTGACCCCCGGAAGAACTCTTCGAAGACCGTTGGAACCACGCTCTCTCCGACTCCCCCGGGGTGTCTCAGGAACCTTCTAGTCTCCTCGTAGAGGCGGAGGGCGTCACGGTCTACCTTAGGGTCGCTTCTGATGTTTCTGTCGACGGAGTCTATTCCATCCTCATGTAGAACCTCGGCAAACCTCATCAGTTCATCACCTAAGGTTTTGAGGAACGTACTATTAATCTCTTCTTGGACCGGTTTACGGGCCGAGTCTTCCCTCATCTTCCTCAAGGCTTCAAGCGGGTCTTCAAATCTTTGGAGGAAAGCTACGCGCCTCTTGACGGTTTCCCGGAATCTTCCGGGTAGGCGGAGCAGAGTTAACATTAGGATTGCGTAGGCCACATCCCAGTCGCTGTTGAAGCCCCCGCTCCTCTTGAAGGCGATTATGACTCTGTCCGAGATCACGTCTTCTGGGAAAGACACGCCCGCCAAGCTCTCTATTAGGTAGGCCACGGTCTTGGCTATCGCCATGTTGTAGGATTTTCTGGCGTCTATGAGGACTCCGTCGCAGTCGAAGATGGCGGCGTCAACCTCCTTCAACTGGTTTAGGATGCTCTTCTTCACGTATGACTCTCCTAGATCGCTCAGGTCGAGTCTCATGTAGGAGTCGTCTACCGTCATCTTCCGATTATCCTCCTAAACGTCTCGAGGAAACGCTCCATCATCGGGCGGGGGGCCACCGTGACTCTGATACAGTTCTCCAGATTTAAGACCCGCCCTATGTTCCTCACGATTATTCCTTGGTCCAGTAGTCTCCGGTACGCCTCGTCTGAGCTCATCTCCGTGAGGTTCATTAGGACGAAGTTTGTCTCGGAGTTGAAGGGTTGAACCCCTTCCATCTCGCTTAGCCTTCTTATGAGGGTCGCCCTCTCCTCCTTGAGGCTCTCAATCTTTTCCTTTATCAAGTCGAGGTTTCTTAGGAGTTTCAGGCCCATCCTTAAGGTTACCGAGGAGACAGGGTAGGGCATCTGAAACCTTTCCCGTAGAGCCGATGAGACATCTACGTTTGAAACGGCGTATCCCAGCCTCAACCCGGCTATCCCGAAGACCTTGGAGAAGGTTCTGAGAACTACGAGGTTCTCGTACTCTCTCGTTAAGTCCACCATGGAATACGTAGCGAAATCAACGTAGGTTTCATCTAGAACAACCAGCCAATCGAAGCCTTCTATGAGCCCTTTAACATCTTCAAGCCGGAACTGATTGGCCGTCGGGTTGTTGGGGGAACAGATGAAGAGGACCTTCGCCTCCTCAGCCTCGGCTAGACGGAGCATCCGCTCAACATTCAAGGAGAAGTCCTCCATTAACGGCACCGACACATAGTGTGCCCCCCTCGTTCTCACAGCCCTCTCATATATGGAAAATGTTGGGGTGATCGAGAGAGCCTTCTCGCCTCGGTCCAAAAACGCGTATGTGAGCAGTTCGATTAGCTGATCGCTTCCGGAACCCAAGACTATCTGATCCCTGTGAACTTTGAGGCATCTGGCTAACTCTTCCTCCACTTCAATCCGTTCGTCCCTAGGGTAGAAGCGGGGGTCAACCTCCTCAACAACCTCTTTCAGGAGGCCCCTCAAGAAGTCTAGGGGGATGAAGAGGTTCTCATTGGAGTTCAGTTTGAGTATTTCCGAGGGGTCCACTCCGAGTCTCCGGGCTAACCTCTCAGATGTAACCCCAACGTCGTATTTAGTGAGGGTTTTGGCGTCCTCTAGAAACCTCTCCAGCCACGAACTCCTCCGACCCTTCAATCCTTGAACCTCGCTTCTACCGATAAAGCGTGGTTCGGGAGGCCCTCCGCCTCGGCTAAGACTTTTACTGCCTCCCTAACCTTAGAGAGTCCCTCCCTAGAACACTTGACGATGTTCAGCCTCTTAACGAAGTCCAGAACCGAGAGGCCTGAATAGGTCCTCCCGAAACCTCCAGTCGGGAGGACGTGGTTAACTCCGAGGCAGTAGTCACTCGCCGATGCGGGGGTGTAACTTCCCAAAAGCACGAGGCCAGCCGCGTTTATCTTCTCAGCTACCTCTAGAGGGTTATCCATCATGATCTCTAGATGCTCCGGTGCGAACTCGTTCACGAACGAGACACACTCCTCGAGGCTTCTCAAGACTAGGATCAACCCGTTCCTTGAGAGAGCCTCCTCAACGATCTTTGCTCTAGGCAACGAAGGGATGATCCTTGCGAGTTCATTCTGAACCTCGTCTGCAAGGTTTGCGGAGACCGTGACCAAGATCGAGTATCCCCAAACCCCATGCTCAGCTTGAGCGACCATGTCTAGGGCTACAAGTCTAGGGTCGGCCGACTCGTCAGCTAATATGAGAACCTCGCTTGGGCCGGCTGGGAGGTCCGTGGCGACGTCCGTTGAAACTAGGAGTTTAGCGGCTAAGACGTACCGGTTTCCCGGCCCCACAACCTTCTCTACAGGCTTTATCGAGGCTGTTCCGTACGTTAGGGCCGCTACGGCTTGGGCTCCTCCAACCCTGTAGACCTCGTCGGCGCCGCAGATGTCGGCCGCCACGAGGGTTATGGGTTCGACGTCTCCTCCTCTCTTCGGGGGGGTGCAGATCACGACTCTAGGAACACCAGCTACCTTCGCTGGAGTAACGGTCATGACCACCGTGCTTGGGTAGGAGGCTTCTCCACCCGGAACGTAGCATCCAACGCTTCTGAGGGGTCTGGTTCGACTGTAAACCTCGACGCCTTCATACTTGACTTTGAAGTTCAGCCTCTCAAGCAGGTTCCTCTCCAATAGTTTAACCCTGCTTTTGGAGAGCTCGATCGCCGAGACCTGTTCTTCGCTCACGAGCTCGTAGGCCCTTTCCACGTCTTCTTCCGTCACTTTTAGGCGGCTGACTTCCATGGATACCCCATCGAACCTTTCAGTGAACTCTATTAGGGCTGAGTCGCCCCGCTTCTTCACGGCCTCGATTATTTTGCGGACTTGAGTTTCGAGGTCGGGTGGGAGGGCTCCTCTACCTCGAACCCTTCTCTCCTCGAGTAGACTCTTAGGCGGAACCGATGTCCTCCGTATCTTAACTTTCATCTTGAACCTCTTTCTCCTCTCGAACCTTACTTGGAGCCGCTTGATCTAGCAGGAGAACCTGTCTAGGCTCGTAGACCACGAGTCCTTGGGCGAGCCTCCTCAAGGTTGGCAGGCACTCCAAGAAGAGGCCTCGGTCTATGACCGTGTTAACGGAGTACCACCCCTTCGCCGAGAGCGGCGAGATCGTAGGCTTCTTCAGCGCTGGGAGATTCTTCAGGAGTTCTTGAAGGTTCTCCTCGGAGACATTGACGAAGATGTGGAGCTTCTTCCTTCCGTCAACAACCCCTTTCAGGAGGGTTAGTACATCGTATATCTTTTCCTTCTTCTCCGGGTCTTTGAGGGAATCTTTGTTTGCGATTAGAACCGCCGTAGACTCCATTATGGTCTCAACCGCCTTGAGGTTGTTCTGTTCGAGCGAGGTTCCCGTCTCGACGACGTCGACGATGGCGTCCGCGTCTTCAGGGGGCTTCGCCTCGGTTGCTCCGAAGGAGAGGTAGATGCTGACCTGTTCGTTCACGCCCTTCCTCCACCACGGAGTCACCATTAGGGGTTCAGAATCTTGGAAGAACCTCCTGTAGACGGGGTTTCTCCTCAAGTACTCTGACGTGACGTTCAGGTACTCGGTTGAAATCTTCACGGGTCTACCTTTCGGTATCAGCTCCTCCAGCAGGTCTGAGAGCGAGTTGATCCTTCTCCATGACTTCGGAACCGCTAAGACCAGCCTAACCTTGGAGTACTCTAGGTCTAAGAGAACCTCGACGTCCGACCCTGTCTCTTTAACCCAGTCTATGCCGGTTATGCCTATGTCTTGTAGTCCTTCCCCGACGAATATGGGAATTTCTTGAGGCCTCAGAATCTTCAACTCGATGTTCGGGTCGTTTATCGCCGGTCGATACGTTCGCTCCCTGCCTGAGATCACGTATCCGGCTTGCTCAAGCATCTCGAAGGTAGCCTTCTCGAGGTGTCCCTTCGGTATGGCGAACCTAACCTTCACCACTACTCGTCACCCTCCTAAACTCTCGCGTGAACCTTGTCAAGGCTACGTCAAACCTTGGAAATGATACAGATTCAGCCGAATTATGAGCCTGAAAAGAGAGATTTAAGGTTTGAGGTAGCCTAAACGTGAAGAAAATAGGGATTAGCACAGGATTAACTGGCCTAACCCGGATGAACGTAGCCGCCCCTTATGAACCTGAACCCTCACTTCACACCACTGCCCTAACACTGAGAAGTCAATCCAGATATAAGTTTTTCTGTCGTACGCCGAGGCGGCCTGTACCCCCGCAGAAAAGAGACACCACATATTAAAAGGTGGACAGTTAATACTTCTTCCCTAAGGTGGGTTCCCATGCGTAGAGCGGCCTACAAGGTTGAGGGAGGCAAGCTCATAAAAGTCCAGCTTGAAGAGAAGGATGGAAAGGTCGAGAAGGTTAAGATTACGGGTGACTTCTTCCTCCACCCTGAGGACCTTATAGAGGAGATTGAGCGGAGCCTCGTCGGGAAAGCCTTGGAGGAGCAGTCTCTAACGTCCTCTATAGAAGCCTTGATCAAAGAGAAGGGGGGAACCCTGCTGGGGGCTTCCCCCAGAGACATCGCGAGGTGTATACTCATGGCCAGCGAGGGAGGATGTTAGGTATGGTTGAGAGGTGGAGACTACTGGACACGGGTTTGAACGACGCCTTCTACAACATGGCTTTAGACGAGGCTATAACCATTGCAAGGTCTAGGAACCTAGTTCCGAACACTGTGCGCTTCTTCAGGTGGGAGCCTTCAGCCGTCTCGATAGGGTATTTCCAGAGCATGGAGGACGAGGTTGATCTAGCCGCGTGTAAGCGGATGGGCGTCGACTGCGTTAGGAGGGTGACTGGCGGAGGAGCCGTCTACCACGATAGAGACGGGGAGCTCACGTACAGCCTCGTCGTGAAGGAGGATCACCGGCTTATCTCTAGGGATATACTGGAGACTTATAGGGTTCTCTGCTCTGGTCTCGTAGCTGGGCTGAGGCTTCTGAAGGTTCCAGCCGAGTTCAAACCGATAAACGATATTGTGGTTGACGGAAAGAAAATCTCAGGGAACGCCCAGACGAGGCGGTTCGGGGTTGTTCACCAACACGGCACCATACTCAGAGACGTGAACCCAACTTTAATGTTCACTCTACTGAAGGTTCCAAGCGAGAAAATCCGTGACAAGCTGATAAAGGCTGTGGAGGAAAGGGTGACATCCATAAACCGGTATCTAGGGAGAGAGGTTAGCTTCGAGGAGCTGAAGGCCGCTCTGAAGAGAGGCTTTGAAGAAGCCTACCGAGTGGAGCTTGTTCCCGGCAACCTTACGGAGTTCGAGGAACGTCTCGCCTCTAAGCTTAAGGCTGAGAAGTACTCTACGCGAGAGTGGAACTTCAAGAGGTGACTACCGCGACTCTCACTTCCTCTGACTCCTCCAGGTTCAGTGCTCCGGGCTTGGGTGGGACAACCTTAACCAGAGGCTTGCCTGAAGGATACAAGTATAGAGATAACCCTACCCTAACCCCTCTCAACAGGAAGTGAAAACCGCTACACTTAGCGAGCCCCATCCGGTTAGAGGTCTTCTCAAGGGCTCCTATGGGCACGCCGCAGAGCTTGACAACCCCTCCTAGAGATGGTTTACGGGTTGTGTAGACTCCAAACCAGCCGTAGTGGGGAACCCCTCCGTCAAAGACTCCTAGAGAACCGTCAACCTCAACGGGCAGGCCGTACCTGCATCTCCCTTCTAAAAGAACCAGGGAGTACTCACGTTTCGTCTCAACCACAACTCCTCTCAGCTCTTGTAGAATCTCCGCGGAGTCTTCAAGGTTGTCGAGGAGGAAGGTTCTCTCAAGCTTGAATCCGCCTCGAGCCCTTATAGGGTCTTTTGGGTTCCTGACCTCAACGTGGATATGGGGATCTGTCCAGAAGTCGAAGTACCCCGACCTTAAAAGCGTCCCTAGCTCTTGACCCGGCTTGACTAGGCGTCCAAGATCAACGGTAGGCTCGACGTGCAGTATCTTGATCATCCTCTTCGGGTTCTCTACGCTCCGGATGAGGATTACGTAATCGAACTCTGAGGATTTAAACCCCTTCCCTCTCGGGCATTTAACTTTCCTTATTCCGGCTACTTTGCCGAGAACAGGGGATGGGGCTACATCACCGAGCCTTTTAGGAGGATATATGTCAACTCCTCTTTGAGTTCGATGCGCTATGTACGGGCTGTTAAAGAAGGAGAACCTCCCGTCTGAGGGACAGTAGACCGTGACTCCTCCCGACTCCGCTACAGGAATAACCTTCATGGTGAACCCGTCACCCTTTAAGGAAGCCCCGGAAAAACGGTTTATATATCCTTGGCCGGTCTCTTATGGGTTTCCCTAAGGGAAGGTGTGTCGCTATGTCAAGGAAACCTGTCAGATTGGTTGTTGAGAACCCCCAAACAGAAGAACGTTTTCCAGCCTTCCGAGGAGATGGAGAGAAGATATCTGGTGGGAGAAGCTAAACCTCAAATTCCTCTTCGCTTCAATTACGTCCAGAACGAACTTTCATTCTTAGGCGGCGACCTAGAACGCATCCCTGACCGTTTCTACTGGTTGTCGTGGCCGTGCCTTTTTCTCTTGGATGGCGTAAACCTATTTAGGCCGGTTCTGTTCCTTCTCAAAGGATGGTGACTGCTCTTGAACCAGCCGGCTGACGAGAGGAAACTCCACAAATATTTCTTCGTCCTGTATAGGCTAGCTGAGATGGGGGCCTACAACCGGACGATCAAGGCTTCCACTGAGTTTTTAGCTGAGAGGCTGGGCGTGTCTCAACAGACCGCTTCACGTTACCTCGTCGGCCTCGAGAGGGTCGGGTGGATAAAGAGGATTATAACGGCTCAGGGAACCCTTGTCCGGCTCTCTGAGGAAGGAAAGAAGCAGCTCAAGAGGGTTCACTCCGGCCTGAGCGTGATCTTGGAGGCCAAGTATCCGCCTTCTCTGACTATAGAGGGAACGGTCTTCAGCGGGCTTGGTGAGGGAGCCTATTACGTTACCCGCGAGGCGTACAGGAGACAGTTCATCGAGAAGCTCGGCTTCGACCCTTACCCGGGAACCCTGAACTTGAAGTTGACGACTGAATACGACGTTGAAGCCGCGGCTGATCTCGAGTCTTACCCGGCGATCGTGATTGAGGGGTTCAAGAATGAGAATAGAACGTACGGCCCGGTTAGGTGTTTCCATGCCTTGGTGAATAACCGGGAGAAAGGCGCGGTTGTCATGGCCTTGAGGAGCCACTATAACATGTCGGTTCTGGAGGTTATAGCTCCCGTCTACCTCCGCGGTAAACTTAAACTGAAGGATGGGAGCAGGGTTAAGGTAACGGTCTTTGTGGAGGCAGGGTCTGACGGCGGGAGGGGTTAAGCCGTCCGCCTTCTACCTCTTCTCCGCAGACCTGTACTGCTCGACGATCTTCATCTTTATCTTCGTTGAGCTGTTGAGGGTCTCCTCGCTGAACCTTCCAACCCGGACGACCTCTATCTTCAAGTTCTTATCCTTTATCAGCTGGCGTACTCTCTTCTCTATCTCCTTCTGATCGTGTCCGACGGCGATTATGTCCGGTTTAACCCTCTCTATAACCTTCTCCATGTTCATATCTTCGTAGCCTAGTAGAGCCTCATCCACAACCCTCAAGGCTTCAACCACAGCTCTACGTTGGTTCTCAGGTATTATCGGCCGGTTTCCCTTCAGTCTCTCAACGGTCTTGTCCCTAGCCACCACCACAACGAGCTTGGCGTCCTCGCCTCCAGCCTTCTTGGCCTCGGTCAAGTAGTATACGTGCCCGTAATGGAGGAGATCGAAGGTTCCCGTGGCCAAGACTATCCTCCTCTTAGGGGGGTTACCGCGTTCCTTACCTTTCACGCTCATCCATACGCACCTCACGGTTCCGCCAAGAGAACTCTAGAAGACCCAGCATCCTAAGCGAGTCGAGCAGGCCCTCAGCATAGGACACAGACGCTAAACTCGTCTCCGCCATACCCCTCTCCAAGTAGAACTTCGCGTCTTCCAAGTATCTCTTCGCCTCCTCTACGACCTCCGTAACATCCTCGTCCTCCACGGTTAAGCGTCGTGTCCTAACCATGTCTTCAAGCACACGTTCGGTCTTGAGGATATACTTGGAAGCCATCTCCTTGACGTTCATGTGACCATCTCCCTGATTTCAGCTGGGGCTCCGGCTAGGGTTATAAGGGCCTCGGCCTCGACGAAGTGGAGCCTCCCCGCAGGGATTATAAGGGTGTGAGGCGGCGGACCAAAATTGTACTCCATAAGCCTCTCAACGTAGTCGGCCTTAACGACCGCGTTGTCGGAGCCGGCTCTGGCAACGCCTACAGCTAGGCTTCTAGGAGTGACCACCCCGAGCTTCTTCTCCTCCTCGACTTTCAGGAGGGCCTGGAGGCCCTCCTTGACGGTCATGAACCTTCCCTCTTCAACCCTAATGTCTAGGAAGCAGAGGGTGTGGAGGTCTCTCCCTCTATTCTCGCGGATAACCTCGTAGGGGGTCTCGTAGACGAAGCCGGGTTCGGGGAAGGGAATCGTGACGTTCCTACCGAACCTGTAGTTCTGGAGGCCTGAGAGGCCTGTGGCGGCCGAGAGGATCGAAGCGGCGTGGACGACGCGGGTCCTTATTCCACGCCGTTCGGCTCTCAGTCTCAGGTCGATGTGGGTGGTCGCTATGAGCGGGTCGCCCGGAACGAGGAGGACAACCCGGGACTCTTCAGCCTTCTCGAGGATGGGTTCGCCGCTCTCGTCCTCCATGAGCCTCCTATCCACGACGTGAACCTCTTTACCTATCAGGTTCTGGAGGCTCTCTATGGAGAGCCCTCCCATCAAACTTGTGTAGAGTTCAGCGTACACGTAGTCAGCTTTCTTGGCCTCCTCGAGCCCCCTAAGTGAGATTCCTAGCTCGTCGAAGAGCCCTAAACCGATGAAGGTGAGTTCTCCCAATATGGGGTCGAGCCCTCCTCCCTCCATGATACTCAACGGAGAATATTAGATTAATGTTTGGATTCGTAAGATGTTGTTGAGACGGATCTGCGTTGTCGGTCTTTTAAGGTTCTGGAACGGTCTCCTGACCCGCCATTCGGGCCGGTTTATGCCCAAAACTTGAATAGGAATTGAACGTAAACTCGGCCGTTAAAGGAGGAGAGAAGAGGGGAGAGAACCCTCAGCAGGGTTGACATGGGGCTCTAACGCTCTCTTCGCCTCCCATCAACCGAAAACAAAAAGGTTATTAGCGATTCTGTGAAGTAACTTTATCGGTTGCCTTTACGGAGGGCCCGTAGCTCAGCAAGGCAGAGCGGCGGACCAGCTCTTCAAGTATCCGAGGCTGGGTTGAGGCTCTTAGGGTCTCGAGGCTGGGGAGACCCGTAGGTCGGGGGTTCAATTCCCCCCGGGCCCGCCAAAATTTTTAACATGAACTCGGAAAAACAGCAAAGTTTCGAGAGTTACGGCAAGACCGCCCTTTTAACGTTAGGTTTTACGGGCTAAGTGTCAAGAGAGCCCACAAACCTTTGTGACGATCTTAAAATCTCTAAGACTTCTCCGTCCGTTAGGTCGTACCAGTTCTTATATGCGTCTGCAACGGCGTATATGGGCCCGCTCCTCACGTTTAGACAGACGATCTCGTCAACCTCAGATGCGAGGAGCTCAACAGCCCTAGAGGAGGCTGTTGGAACCGCGACTACGATCCTCCTCGGTTTCCTCTTCTTCACAGACTTAGCCGCCGCCAGCATAGTGAAGCCTGAGGCAAGGCCGTCGTCGACGATTATGACTACTCTCCCCCTCAAGTCTGGCTGGGGCTTATTCCCCCTGAACTTTCTAAGCCTCTCCAAGAGAGTCTTCCTCGTCT
>Ga0209410_1001357_pt1 | contig 11864 bp, 10 predicted proteins | sample Mar14436cmmetaG_FD_184135 | JGI IMG/M metagenome (GOLD analysis project Ga0209410, IMG submission 184135) | Marine hydrothermal vent microbial communities from Guaymas Basin, Gulf of California to study Microbial Dark Matter (Phase II) - Marker... ... | reverse complement strand
CTTCATTTCACCTGCCCGGTCAAAAGGAAGTTCCGTCACTTTTTCGGTTTCCTGGAACAGGTCTTCCAGTACAATCATTCTGAAGGTATCTATTCCTCTGGATTTCATTAAGCTGGCAATAAATCCCGGTCCCTTGGCATTTCCTGTATACACTCCCACGATATCCCTGAAAGCGAGGGCCCTGAGAAGTGGCCAGACGTCGTTCCTTCCGTGAAGGGATACGATTTCCACCTGGTCCCATGGGATTTTGGCTCTGGATGCGGCTGCTTGAAGCGTTGTAATGTTGGGGATAATTTCAATTCTTTTCGGATCTAACATTTCCAGGAGTTTTTTCCCGATTCCAAAGAAAAGAGGATCGCCATCGGCTAACACAACAACTTTTTTCCCCCGGGATGATTCCAGATGTATTTGTTCAATGATTGTGTCAAGGGAACCTTCTATCGTGGCCGTGTCTCCCGAATAATCCTTAAAATAGCCTAACAAGCGACGCCCCCCCACAAGCAGGTCACTTCCGTAGATCAGGGGCTTAACTTGTTCAGGAACATTCCATGGGGCCATTCCTACGCCTATCACATATATTTTTTCCATACTTTTCGCTCATCGTTTTTCAGAATTTTTTGTAAGCAAGCTGGGAATCGGTCATTTTGCCCAGCAATTCTCCTTGCATAGAAAACAAAAGATACTCCAATGAGGGCCCTGGTCCTACGTATTCTTTCGCACTTCGAAGGGCTTCCTGCAAAACCCTAGATATTATCTTATCGGATTGATCAGCTTCCAGAATTATCCCCAAGGCCTCAATCGCCGTATTTGCAATGGCCACTTTTTTTGCATCTTGCGGCGGCATACCTTCTTCCAGACACCATCCGGAAAGTGCTTGAAGATCAAGACTGGATTTTCTCGCGTGAGTGTACTTACAACCCTGAGCCATTTTTACCAGCTTCCCGAAAAAGCAGGAAAGAATGATATGTTTGAACCCTCTTCGGGCCGCTTCCTTAAGAGAGAATTCAAAAAAATCAGCAACCTGTACGAATGCTTCTTCCGGCATGTTTCCCAGTAGTTCGCCTGCCAGCCTTTCACTTCTGCCTCCGGTGGAAAGCACAATGGTGTCTAAGCTTCGTGCTCTCGCCACGTCCATGGCCAGGGTAATGGTGTCTTTGTATGCCTGGTGAGAAAAGGGGAGTACAGTTCCCCTTGTTCCCAGAATGGATATACCACCCATGATTCCCAGTCTTGGGTTCAAAGTTTTCCTGGCTATTTCTTCTCCTCTGGGAACATGAACCGTGACGGTTACCGATCCTTCCAGATTGGCTTCCTGCAAGGCTTCGCGCACAGCTTCTGTTATTTGTTTTCTGGGTTCCGGATTTATGGCGGATTCTCCTACCGCAACAGGAAGACCGGGTTTTGTTACCCGGCCCACACCTCTGCCTCCTTCTATTAATACTTGCCCGGATGGCCCGGTCTTATCGATACCAACCCTGCACCATATTTTCGCTCTGTGAGTCACGTCAGGATCGTCCCCAGCGTCTTTGATGACCAGGGCGCTTGCTCCGTTGTGTTCTCTTTTCACAGAAGCCACAGGGATTTGAAGTCGTCCCCCGGAGGGAAGAGGCGTATCGATCGTTTTAAGGCCATTTATACCGCCCAGGAATAGCACTGCTGCTTTGGCTGCCGCAGCAGCGGCAGTGCCGGTTGTAAATCCGGTTCTGAGTTTCTTTTTCCTGGATTTCATATATTCACGCTACTTGACAAAAGTATAAAATTAATCCTGGTTATCCGCAAGACCGGCCAGTGCATTTATCACCGATGCGGCAATGGCTGATCCACCCTTGCGTCCTTTGATGGTAATGTAAGGGACTTTGTCCTGTTCTATTAAGCGTTCCTTGGACTCCGCAGCGTTCACGAAGCCGACGGGCATTCCAACCACAAGGGCCGGATGGCATTTGTCCTCTTCTATTAGATTGAGAAGTCTCATAAGCGCTGTGGGAGCATTACCGATGACGTATATGCTGCCGTTTATTCTGTCGCTTACAAGATCCACTGCTGCGGCTGCCCTGGTGATGCCAAGCTTGCGGGCTCTTGCTGCCACAGCTTCATCGGAAATATGGCATTCGACCTTGCATCCCCATTTACTCAACCGCTTGTTACCTATCCCGACCCGTGCCATTTCTGTATCTGTAATTACAAGACATCCCCGCCTGATGGCTTCTGTCCCCCTATCTATGGCATCGGGGTGGAATCGGACAAGATCAAGAAGTTCAAAGTCAGCAGTTGTGTGAATCATACGTCTTACCACCAGCCATTCACTGCCCGCGTACGGTCGGGGTTCAGGTACCTCGGAATCTATAATGGAAAACGAAAACTCCTCTATTTCATGTGGTTTCAATTTTTGCCTCCCTGCAATATCGAACAAAATTTCTTGCCACCAGGGTATTTGATCCCCAGTGAAGATGTATATACGATCCAAGAGTATTGCGCATGAGAAAACCCTGAGGGATTCTCCCCTGACCTTTCCTGTCAGCAACTTCGTATGCGTCTTCTGCTAAGGTAGTATCTCCTTCAAGGTAAGAATAGTGGAATTCATGACCGCGCACCCTGGTCGTGGTTGGCCCGAGAACAGTAGGACTGGTGGTAGTGATTTCCCTGTATCCAAGAGACTCAAGTTTCGTGCTCATGATGGTTTTCAAAGGAAAAATTCCGACCATTGGATAAGTTACGCCATCAAGATCTGTAATGCTCTTTGTCAGATACATAAAACCGCCGCACTCCGCGTACACCGGTCCACCTCTCGTGGCAAAGTTCCTGATTTCTTTTACCAGTTTTCTGTTGTTGCTTAGCTCTTTGCAGTATAATTCCGGATAACCACCCCCGAGGATCAAACCTTTTACATCTCCTGGCAGCTGTTTATCCCTGATGGGTGAAAAGGGTTTTAGAATCCCCCCTGCTTCACGAAGAAGCCTCAGGTTTTCAGGGTAGTAAAAGCAGAAAGCCTTATCCGTGGCGATGGCTATTGGAACAGGGGCATGAACAGTGACATCAGAAAGAACCGGTTTAGTGTAGAAGCTTTCGGTCAAGGCAAGCTTGCATTCGCTCAAAATACGATCCAGATTTACGCCTTTCTCAACCCACGTAGCAAGCTGCTCGATTCGATCATTTTGAAGCGGGCTGTCTTCGTCGGTTACCAGTCCCAGGTGCCTTGAGGGTATGGTAAGATTTTCTTCTCCCAGCAGACAGCCTAAAACCGGAATCTGAGGTAAAGAAGATTCCATGGCTTCTTTCAGATAATTGGCATGTCCTTCACTTCCGACCATGTTGAAGATCACGCCTTTTACTGGAAGGTCTTTGTCGAACAGACTGTAACCAAGTGCTACCGCAGCAGCGGATCGGGCCATTGATCTAGCGTCTATCACAAGAATTACGGGAATACCAAGTATTTTGGCCATCTGGGCTGTGGAGCCGGCTTCATCAGACCCTGAAAACCCATCAAATAGCCCCATTACCCCTTCAACAACTGCGATATCAGCATCCCGGGTATATCTCGAGAACATCTCCTTGTTGTATTCAGGGCTTAGCATCCAGCCGTCGAGGTTATGTGAATCTCTTCCAGTTACTCGCCTGTGATGTCCGGGATCGATAAAATCGGGCCCAACCTTGAAGGGTTGAACCACAAGGCCCCTTTTCACGAGGGCTGCCATGATACCTAGGGTCACAGTGGTTTTTCCGCACCCGCTATGTGTTCCTGCTATACAAAAAGCCGATTTCACCTGGATGTTTTTCCTTCCTGAGTGATGTTAAAGTCCCATCTGACCGAGAATTCTTTCCACATCACAATACTTTTCAAAGTGATCTGCCAGCCTATCGTACTGCTTGAACCTCCCAAGACGGCCCTGCCTGGGCTTGCGAGGCTTCAAACCCTTGGATATTCTTATCCGGTTCAATATTTCTCCCCTGAATCCGGGAGAATCAAGGACACCGTGAATGTAGGTCCCCATAATTCGGCCATCTTCGCTTACCCACCCATCTTCCCACTGTTTTTTCTTTCCGGGGACATGAATCCTGGCAAAAGGTTGACCAGAAGATCGTACGGCTGTGGTGCGGCCCATGTGGATTTCATAACCTCTGAGTCGTGATCCAGTCAGAATTGATGTCCCGGTGACCTTCTGAACAACCTTCTCCTTTTCGAGGATGGTTGTAACCGGCAGCAACCCCAGGCATTTAATCTCTTTTCCTTTATCAGACTCCACACCATGCGGGTCATAAACTCTGGAACCCAGAAGTTGATAACCTCCACATATGCCCAGCACGAATTTGCCGCGTGCAGCAAAATCCTTTATGGCTCTAGCCCAGCCTTTTTGCTTGATCCATCTGGCATCGGACATCACGTTTTTAGTTCCGGGCAATATAATCCAGTCATATTCATCGGTTAGTTGGTTAGCTCGGGATAGGTAATTGAGTACTACGTCAGGTTCCCGTTCCAGGATCTCGAGATCAGTGAAGTTAGATATGGCCGGGAGCTTCGGTACGGCAATATTTACGGTGTCATCTGCCAGCTCCTTTGGTGGCCTTCTGTCCACCTGAACGGCAACTGAATCTTCCGTGTCAATATAAATATCTTCGAAAAAAGGGACGAGCCCGAGTACCGGTTTTCCTGTTTTTTCTTCTATGTATTTAATGCCCGAGTCAAACAGCCGCGGGTCTCCTCTAAACTTGTTGATAAGGAATCCTATGATGAGGTCCTTTTCCTCCTTTTCCATGAGGTTATATGTGCCAATTATCTGAGCAAACACTCCACCCCTGTCAATGTCAGCAACAAGGATGCATTTGGCGCCAGCAGCTTTTGCCATCTCAAAATTTACCAGGTCATTATCCTTCAAATTCATTTCGCAGCAGCTTCCTGCTCCTTCCATCACGATTACATCATACTGCTCGGCAAGCTTGTTGAAGGATTCCATGACTGTCTGTTTCAATTCGTTTTTGTAGTTGTGATATTCCATGGCACTCAACTGAGTGGCAACTTTCCCGCGAACAATTACCTGGGCTGCTTGATCGTATGAAGGTTTGAGCAAAATCGGGTTCATATCCACGGAAGGAAGAAGTCCAGCTGCTTCAGCCTGTACTACCTGGGCTCTTCCGATTTCACCTCCTTCGAGGGTGATATACGAATTGTTGGACATATTCTGAGCTTTAAAGGGAGCCACCCTGAAACCTCTTCGTTTGAAGATACGACAGAAAGCCGTTGTGGCAATTGATTTGCCAACGTCACTCCCGGTACCCAGAAACATCAAACAAGTGGCCATTTTTTGCCTTCCATGTATCAAAAATGCAAACCCGGAGATAGATATACAATCAGGCAAGACAAGGCGCCTGACAGTATCAGACTAAGAACCCTGAAAACCTGTGTCATGATTATAAGTCTTGTGCCCATTGCCGGACTGAAGATGCCAAGGTAAACGGGCATCTGGTGCCTGAAGGCACGAATCGGACTGGAAATAATATTTCCTGCAAGCAGGGCAAGAACTATCTGGGGCACGTTTAAAGTACCGGCCTCCAGCATTGCTCCTGCTGCTGCATACCCCGAGGTGAACTCGGTCATCAGGCTTACCACAACTATTGACATGGCGTCTACCGGCATTAAAGTAGATCCTACATGCTGAGCGAGAGCTTTTCTGAGCCACACAAAGAATCCGGCGTGGGATAGAAATAAAATTAGAACGTAGATAGGTAATACAAGCACCATTATTCTTGCCAGCCTGGTCAGGAACTTGGCTTTCAGATCCCTGAGAACCTTTTTCCAGTCCTTGCTATCGGTGTTTCTAGTTTCTGCTGCAAAATGTGCTCGTTCGGGAAGAACGTTCCTTGACCATATTAAAACCACCACAAGCCGGAGAACTGCTGCAAAAAAGGTTATTAGCAGATAGATCGCACCAGCGCTACCAGCCAAAGGCAGAATTACGAAAATAGTTGTCGGCAAATGAAGAAAGTAGGACGGGAAAGTATTTAGCAAAACAGCAAGGGTGACTTCATTCTCATTCATTACTCCGTCCTTGTAGAAGGATACGATCATCGCTAGCGCAGTGATTCCGGAGATGAAGGCGGCGGTGAATGCTGCGGCCATCTTTTCTGTCAGGTGTCCCCAGCGCATCAGAGGGCGTATCAAGATGGCAAGCCGGTTAGTCCATCCCATGGCTTCGATCATTTGACCTACGAATAGCCCTATAGAAATAAAAAAGACGATTCTGAGTAAGGGTTTACAAACCCTTTTCCACGCCACAGCTGGATCTTTCAAAATCCAGGAAACGTCCAGAGCGCCTATCATGTACGCTATGGCTGCACACAGAAGCAGGAAAGACAGAAAAATATAAAATCTGGAAAAAGATTTCTTTTTCATTGAGTGCCTATTTATGGTCTTTCTGCTTTTTAATTATAAGCAAAGAAAGATAAGGTGGTGTTTTGTCGTAATACCTCTTAATATTGTGAATGATTTCTTCTCCTTCCAGTCCGCAACGGGTTATAAGCGTAGCGTTTTCTGCGAGCCCCTGCCGATCTATCTCGCTCATGATCTCTTTGTAATTTCGATAAACTTTTAACATAATTACGTTGTCCGTGTGATTGATGATCCGTTTGAGCTGTCTTGCTCCAAGAGCGCCTGAAACCACAGCAAATGATTCTTCTGCCTCGGCAATAACCTGACCTGCAGCCGAAGCTGCAGCATGATAAGAGGTAATCCCTGGTACTACCTGAACGGGAACACCGGGGTCCAGTTTTCTGATCACCCGCATAATATACCCGAATGTGCTGTAAGTCATGGGATCACCAAGAGTAATAAAGGCTACATCTTTGCCTTTTCTTATATGGCTTAGAATTTCTTTAGCATTGGCATCCCATGCCTTTTCGAGTACTGTCCTGTCTCGTGTCATTGGGAACTTAAGAAATACCACGGGTACACTTTTTTCCACGAACCGTGAAACGATATTCATGGCAAGTGAATAGTGATTCTTTGTGGATGAGGCAGCAAATACCAGATCCACCTTCTTCAAAACTTTTATTGCCTTTAATGTCACAAGTTCCGGATCTCCCGGCCCTACGCCAATTCCATATAACGTTCCTGTGGCCATTTTCGTTCCTTACTTCTTTGCTATTTCTTTTGCTTTATTTACCATTCTGTAAATTTGCTTTCCGGACAGGTGCCTCTGCGGCAGAAATGCTCCCCTGGAATCGACGGGCATGATACCGAGGCCAACTACGGTTCGAATTTGTTCAAATAATGGATCGGAAGCTTTCACGTCGGAGATGTTGAATTTCGTTATCACTTCCGGGAAATCGAAATACATAAAGAGTGCATATGCCATGGTGGATTTTTTTACAGGTTGATCCGGATAAAACATGTCCTTTTTAATGTTCGTAAAAAGCCCCCTGTATACTGCCGTTTCGATAAACTTGTAATTATTTCCCCGGTAGTCCACATCCTTGAAATCCCCGTACCTGTGGACGTTTTTTGATTTCTTCGCTATGTCGTGTCTGTAATCCGGGGTCTTGATAGGGATGTTCATCATCTTGACAAACATTTCGGCAAATGCTGCTCTTGTAATCATAGGTTTTGACAAAAACCCGGATATGTCATTAAACACAGAAGGATAGAGGAATCTACCTATTTCATATATCCCGTCCAGAAGTCTCATTGTGGGACGAGAAACAATCTTTTCGTCGATGATGAAGACATTGCCTTCTCTTACCGCTTTTATGGCTTCAAATCCTCCTTCTTCCTTAATGCGTCTTAATGTGACGTGGTTCATTGCTCCCCGTTGAGCCAGATAGACATCGATTTCGTGTGCATGCGAAAGAATTCTTTCTTTTCCATATGCGGCAATATTGCTTCCGTGACGCCCGACGGCATCATCTGCAACGTTTATCCCGCCTGCGCTCTCAAGTGCAAAAATAGCAATGGAGGTAGGGGCAAAGGTTTTCATCTTGCTGTGGATGGATTCGAAATAGACTTTTTTTCTTTGAGATAAAGGTATTTTGGCTACAAGTTTCCTGATTCTTAATAACCCTTCCTTGAATTTTGTTATCATTCTGTAAGCTTCTTTTTCCCTGCCGGTAAGCATGCCCAGCTTTTTCCAGTACGAAAACATCTCCTCCACGGTACTTGGCTGTAATGACACCACGCGAACTCCGGCACGTTTCAGCTTCATCACCAGGTTGGGATACCCCCTGGCGATCATGGGTCTGATAAGAACAAGATCAGGTTTCGCAGCCAGAAACTTTTCGGCATCGTCATGATAACTGAAGACTGGTTTTGTCAGTGCTAGGGGTGGATATGCTTCGTTTTTTGAAACCCCGATCACTTCTTTATCAAGTCCCAGGGAAAAGAGATTTTCTGAGTGGGCTCCATAAAGAGAAATGATCCGGTGAAACGGCTTGGTAACTACTATCCTGTTTCCGGACCTGTCTACGAAAGAAGTTTCGGCCGTGGTCGTACTGGTGGCACTAATAAAAAGAACAATAAAGAAAAAACCGATAAATATTCTTGTTTTCATTGCAAACTCTTCCTGCCTTTCAGTTTTTCTTCACCTGATCCAATTCTTCCAGATAAACCGCGGGCTCTTTCATTTGTTCTAAAAACCACATGTCTGGCACCGGAAAAGCTGTCGAAATAAACCTTTGCTTCTACCTCAAACACTTTCCTGATGTTATCTTCGGTAAGAACATCGTCTATATGCCCTTGAGAAATAATTCGGCCTTCTTTCATAAATATCAGGTAATCGCAGAATTCTGCCGCCAGATTAAGGTCGTGCATGGCAGCAATAACTGTTTTGTGGCCGCTTTTTACGCTGCTTTTTGTTATGTTCAGGACCTTTAAAGTGTGGCGAATATCCATGTTAGAAGTTCCTTCGTCAAGGATCAGAACAGGAGTGTCCTGAGCGAATGCCCTTGCAAAAACTACTCTCTGTTTTTCACCACCGCTCAACTCCGTGACGTATTTATCGCTGAATTCCTCAATTTCCATTAGTTCCATGGTATGTTTGACAATTTCAACATCTTCTGGAGAAGGGGAGCCGAATCTGGGTATGTAAGGGTGTCTGCCCATAAATATGATTTCTTCTACTGTGAAAGGAAAATTGATATAAAAGTCCTGAGGAACCAGTGCTATGTTTTTTGCAAGTTCCCTTTTGCCGTATTCTTTTAAATTTTTTCCCTTGTAAGCTATTGTGCCTTGCTGAGGCTCTCTTATTCCTGCCATCAGGTCCAGCATGGTTGTCTTGCCGCATCCATTCGGACCCACAATCCCGTAGAAGCGGCTTTTGATAATTTCAAGCGACAGGTGCTTCAGAACCGGCACGTTTCCGTATGAAAAGCTGACGTCATTCAGGGTAAAAACTGTTGTCTTATCCATATGCCCTCATCATGCGGTGTTTCCTGAAAATGAAACAGAAAAAAGGCCCTCCTATAAGTGCGGTCAATACTCCAATGGGTATTTCAGCTGGCAACACGGCTCTCGTTATGGTGTCGGCAATCAGGAGCAATATGGCCCCCATCAACGCAGAGGCCGGCAAAAGAGTCTTGTTGTCAGGGCCGGTAAGAAAGCGCATTAAATGAGGCACTACAAGCCCTACGAAACCGATTATCCCTGATACTGATACGCAACTTGCCGTAATCAGGGAAGCCGTTACCAGCAGAATTATTCTCACCCTGTTTGTCGCAATCCCCAGGGAACTTGCTGAACGATCGCCCAGGCTCATGACGTTCAGGTCCCTGGCAAAGAAGAAACATATACTGGCTCCCAGTGAAACAAAAACCATTGTCAGAAGTACATCTGTCCATGTCTTTGAGGCAAAACTTCCCATCAACCAGAAAATAATTATCGCTACCTGTTCGTCTGCCACGTACTTGATAAAACTCACTCCTGCTGAAAGGATTGCAGCCACTATGATTCCAGCCAGGATAAGGTTGTTGGACGAAGTTTGCCTGTCAAACGAGGAAATTAACAACACCGCAATAAGTGTGGCTATCGCGCCCAGAAAAGCGAATAATGGAGTTGTGTAAATACTGAGCATAGAAAAATTGAACAACAATGCTATGGAAGCTCCAAAAGCAGCCCCTGCGGATATACCCAGAGTGTAGGGGTCTGCCAATGGATTTAGCAAAATTCCTTGAAAAACTACTCCTGCCAATGATAAACCCGCTCCCACGATAGCTGAGGTCAATATCCGGGGGAGCCTCACTTCCAAGACAACATATGGGAAGACATTATCTAGACCATTTAGCAGGTTAGAATTACCAGTTATTTTGGAAAGCACGATTTTTAGTACTTCAGCAAACGAAATCCGTATGTATCCCATTCCGGCAGAAATGGTGATGAAGGCTAGAAGCATAATAAAAAGTATTAGCTGGAGCCATGGTACGGCTCCAGCCAGCCTGGTGTTTTTCATAATTTAGAGCTCTATGTTATTATCTTTCGCCACGTCCTTTATGTGCTGTACGAAAATTTTTGCGATGTTCCTATTCTCTCCGAGTCCCTGAAGAACGGGAATTACCTTGATCCCTTTGGATTTAATTACCATTTTCCAGGAATCGGATTCGTCTCCTGCCATATCATTGTTCGCGTGGTCTCCTGCTACTATCATAAAGGGCTTCAATACGACTTTTTTAACTCCCGAATGGGTAAGGCCCCTCACGACGTCGTCGAGTGAAGGAAAACCTTCCACGGTTCCTATAAATATCCGTGTGTCGGGATACATTTTTCGGAGAGCCTGTTGAAACTCTATATAGATGCCTGTGCTGTAAAACTCGTTACCATGTCCCATGTAAACCAGTGCTGCCTGGTTTTTCCTGGCAAGCTCTATATCCGGGACCAGAGCCTTTGCAGCCGGTATAAAGTCTTCGTGGTAGTCATGTTTGGGACCCGGTTTTCCCAGAAGTGGTCTGCCCAGAACCAGCTTTTTAAAAGGTCTGTATTTTGGTTTGATGGTCTTAATGGCATTGAGTCCGTTTATGTATGACTCAAGATCTGCATATTCCTCCCCGGCGTATATGTGCGTGGGTTGAACAATAATGGTACGATAGCCCTCATCCTGAAGGTCAGCGATGGTGGCAAGAGGTCCTTTTACGTATACGATTTCTTTCGGGATGTTCTTGTGTTGAGAAAAAAACTTCTTATCTCCCTGGCGCTTGTGCCATACGTTTCTGATGATATTGGAAGTAAATGCAAGCTTTACTTCTACGCCCGGGAAAGCTTTTTTTATCTCGTTCTGGATGTTTGTTATGGAAACAAGAGCTGATGGGTAGGTTGTACCAAAACAGGCCAGAACGATTGCCTTCTTGTCATCTTGTTTGTTCATTGCGAAAGACATTGGACGAAGTAGTAGCGCAACAATAGTTATTACTGATACAAAGCATATCTTTTTCATTTTGTCCTCCTGATTGTGAGTGCATTCTCTTTTCTGGTTCCTGCACCTGATGTTTTTTGAGCAAGTATGGTCGTATTGCTGATCCTGGGTGGTCATGGAAAAGGAGGTAAGATGTCCTCCGGCCAATCCTGCTTCACATTCAAAAAGGCATACCTTCGGGAACCTCTTAGCCTCGAGTCGAGGATTCTGGCGGACAACCTTCCTGATCATCACCTCCTTTCTCTCCAAATAAAAACCCCAGATCGAATAAAATCGATCCGGGGATATCCCGTTTTTATCCTCGAAATCTCTGAGGCATTATCCTTTCCGCGAGGAGGTATGCCTCTACTCAGGCAGGTCTTCTGACTTGTGGATCATCCTACTAACTGCACCTTCCCGGGCCGAACATGGTAACAATGTCCGGGGTTATCGGTTGATCATCGCCTGAAATCCGATAACCTTCCCCAGTGGCCTTGTTTC
>Ga0209410_1001356_pt1 | contig 11867 bp, 9 predicted proteins | sample Mar14436cmmetaG_FD_184135 | JGI IMG/M metagenome (GOLD analysis project Ga0209410, IMG submission 184135) | Marine hydrothermal vent microbial communities from Guaymas Basin, Gulf of California to study Microbial Dark Matter (Phase II) - Marker... ... | reverse complement strand
AAAAAAACCTAACCCATAAACCTCAATATTCCATCTCTCCATATTTTTCTTGCGGTATCCACATCTACGGAGAGCAACTTCTCTCCATCCTTTAGAAATCTGATTTCTCTTCCTCCAGTTTTCCCTATCAACCTGAAAGGAACATTGCGAGCGGATAGAATCTCCTCAACCTTATCTTTCTCCCCGGTTTCGATTATCCATCTGGTATTGCTCTCCGAAAACAGAACAAAATCCTCCCTCAAATCCGCAACACCATCGATATCGATCTCAACTCCAATATCTCCACCTATCGAACTCTCGGCAACAGCAACGGCAAGACCACCCTCACTCAGATCATGGCAACTTCTCACATAACCATTCCATATAAGCTCAAGCAGAGCATCCACGCTTCTCTTCAAAAGTTCAACATCCACTTCTGGTACCTTACCACCCTTTAAACCCATCACCCCGTAATACTCTGATCCTCCCATCTCTCTCTTTGTTTCGCCTACAAGATAGATGTAGTTCCCACCCTCTTTGAAGTCAGAGGTCACGCATTTCCTTATATCAGGAACAATGCCTATCCCCGTAATCTGTGGCGTCGGCGGTATCGCTCCCGCCGTGCTCTCGTTGTAAAAACTCACGTTTCCGGAAATGAAAGGTAATCCCAAAGCTTTTGCAACATCTGCAAGACCTCTGCAAACCTCGTAGAAATCACCCATCACCTCTGGCTTTTCCGGATTGCCAAAGTTCAAGCAATCCAGCAAACTATCGGGCTTCGCTCCAACTGCTACGAGATTTCTGCATACCTCATCTACTGCAGAGCATGCGCCCCGGTATGGATTGAGTTCCGTGAATTTTGGGTTTATATCAGATGTTATGGCTATGCCTCTAAATGAATCCTCGAGAGGTTTGATTACGGCAGCATCGCCATGAGATTCCTTTCCAACAATTCCCTGCAAAGGCTTTATCACGGTACAGCCTCTTACCTCATGGTCGTACTGCCTTATGACCCATTCCTTCGATGCTATGTTCATCGAGCCGAGAACTTTGAGAAAAACCTCTCTGAGATCCGGCATTTCAAAATCCACAAACTCCTCTTTCGACTCTCTCTTTTTCAGAGGTCTCATACAGCTGTCATAAACCACTCCTTCTGTCAGGAACTTGGTATCGAGTTCCAGGATTTTGTGTCCCTTGTAATAAACTCTCACAACCCTATCCTTTATAACCTTACCCACGGGTGTAGCAAAAACATCCCATTTCTTGCAGATGTGCAGAACCTTATCAAGATTCTCCTTTTTGACGAGAAACATCATCCTCTCCTGACTCTCAGATATCCATATCTCCCATGGTTTCATATCCGGCTCTTTCAGAGGTACATTATCAAGCTCTATCTCCGCTCCAAGTCCCGCAGCGTTTGCAAGCTCTGTTGTAACACATGACAATCCTCCACCTCCAAAATCTTTCAATCCTTCAAGCAGACCTTTCTCAACGCACTCGAGGGTAACATGAATCAGAGGTTCCTTGAGTATGGGATCTCCAACCTGAACAGCTGATCTGCTTTCGATCTCGCTCTCTTCTCTCAGCTCCTCAGATGCAAAAGTTACGCCATGTATACCATCTCTACCTGTTTTTCCACCAACATAAACGAATATCTCTCCCGGCGCCTTCGCCCTGCTTCTGACAAGATGTTTTTTTGGCATTATACCTATGCATCCAACATTCACCAAGCAGTTTCCAACGTATTTCTCATGGAAAACAACCTGACCCGCAACTGTAGGGATACCTATTCTATTGCCATAATCTCTTATACCATCAACAACTCCCTTGAAGAGAAATCTGGGATGTTTTGTCCCTTTGGGGAGTTTGTTAAAGTCGTAATCCAGAGGTCCAAAGAAAAGAGGATCCACGAATGCTATTGGTTGCGCACCCATGCAGACAACATCTCTAACAATTCCTCCTATCCCCGTTGCTGCGCCTCCATAGGGTTCAACGGCAGATGGGTGGTTGTGAGATTCCAGAGCAGCGACATAGTAGTGATTCTCATCGAATTCCATAACCCCAGCATCTTCTCTTACAATGATCCTATCCTTCTCTATATCGAATAGGTATTTTTTGAGAGGGTATTTCGATGATTTGTAACAGCAGTGCTCACTCCATGCTTGCCCGAATGCCTGAAGCTCTATATCTGTTGGGTTTCTTCCTTTCTTTTTGAAGTAATCTCTGATGAGTTTCATCTCGTAAAGAGAAAGAGCGAGACCCATCTCCCCGCTTATCCCCTCGAGTTCGTTATCATCAGCGTTAAGTAAGTCTATTTCATAGAGTTCAAAAGGAACGTCTCTTCTCTTCAGGAGTTTTTCTATGGGCATATCAATCCACCTTTCTTATCTCGACCTCATAGCTGTGAATAACGGGATTCGTGAGCAACTTCTGGCACATCTCATCAATTTTTTTCCTCACCGTCTTCTCATCCTTCTCATCCATCCTGATGAGGAAAATCTTCTGGGTCCTCACATCTTTGACTGTATCAAAACCAAGGAGGTGGAGAGATTTCATGGTTGTGGCACCTTCGGGGTCGCTAATTCCTTCCTTTAATCCGATTTTTACAATTGCTTCGAACATAATGTTGGTCTGAAAAACAGAAGGGCGTTGATTAAGCTATCGATTCATAGATGGGTCTATGGGCACCAAATAATTGAAATTTTGCTTCATTATAACCAGATTATAAGCCATGATGAGAGAGACCGTCATATGGAGTTATACCGTCATCGCCGGTATTCTGCTTGTATGGGTTGCATGGCAATGTTACGCGAATTTTACCGAGATGGATAGCATTAGAAAAGAAACGGAGAACCTGGAGAACCATTATTATAACTTGGAAAAAACCTTGGAGAATTTAACGGTCAAAAGGGATATATTACTGACGGAACTATCAGATGTTGAGAGCAAAGTAAACAACACGAAAGAGAAGCTACAACACCTGCAAGATAAAATCAACAAATTGAGATCTAGAGATAAGTACATGCTTCATGATCCATCTTATGCGGAGGCTGTTGAATTTATTGGGAGAGACAAAACCGATGGGAATGAATACGTGGAAAATGAGTATGTATGCACACATTTCGCCAGAGATGTGAATAATCACGCGGAGAGTGAAGGTATACGATGTGGATTTGTAATCATCAATCTGACGGGAAATGCAAATCATGCAATAATTGCCTTTAACACCACGGATAGAGGTTTGGTCTTTTTGAACCCCAGACCGATGAAAGGGTAAGATACTTGGAGACAGGAAAGGACTACTGGGCCGACTGTGTAATACCCGCGGGTAACTATTACTATGAAAGAGATCCGAACAACATAATAGAGGGATTCATCATAATATGGTAAGGAGGGTGGTTGGGTGGTAATAGAAGTAACTAAGTGGGGCAAGGTAGCATTTGCGCTCACGATAGCGCTACTTATCGCTTTTTCATCAAATCATCTTTTATCATCTACCATCAAAGAATCTTTGCAAAAATATCACGATTTGCAGGAATCTGTCAATCAGACGGAGGCGGACATCCAATATTTAAAGGACCAGCTGGTTTTGATAAACAATAAAATCAACCTGACAAAAAAACAGCTGACGTTTCTCGATCTTTCCCTGGAAGAGAATCTATCGGTGCTAAAGGATCTGCAGGAGGGCGATGAGTACGAACTACATGATCCTTTATACGAAGAGGTAAAAGCATTTGTTGAAAACGATACATCCAAGACCATTGAAGATGAAATTCATCATGCCAAACATTTGGGGATGAGGTGTGCCTATACCCAGGTTATAATATCCAACGAGGGGATGTATGAATTGATAGCATTCGATACCGTAGATAAAGGAATGGTCTACTTCGAACCGGTAACGGACTTCGAAGTTAAACCGGAGATAGGGAAGAACTACACGGAATGTGTAATCGGACAACCGTATGTGTTGGAAAACGATACAATAACCGATATCATTACAGTATGGTAGTTTTCTCCAATCTCGCACCCCCTCAACATGGTAGACCTTTACCTGTACATCCTTAGTCGGTAGATTTATGACCTGATAGAAGTAAGCGGGTACGCTGTAACTCTTGGAACCACTGTACAGGAATACCCCTGCCAGAAGAATATACTATCTCGAAAATCTTAAAAGGGTCTGCAAGTTTCCTTATCCAATGAAGAGAGGTTTATTTCCTATACTGTGCATGCTTCTCCTTTTATTATCGATGCTCTCTCCAGCTTTAGCGACAACCTTGTACTACTACGAGGGACCAGATACATCGGAAGATGGTCTGACTCTCGTGGACTTCAGGGTCACCGGTGAGGAACCCATAGAGCTGGGGAATAGGATCAATGTATCCTTTGAAATAATAAATTCAAACAGTGCCGAGGCAAGACTGGGAAAGAACGGAATATTCCTGGCAGTAGAATATCCCGATGGGAGCAGAGAGGCTTTTGGTTGTATTTACAGAAATTACACTCTCGATCCTGGAGAAAGTGTATTTTACAGCGATAGTCTCTACCTAACTCAGCCCGGCGGCTGGAGCATATGGCCGTCCTATGAATTAAAGCTCTATGACCCAATAGCCAGAAAGTGGTATAAGAAGGTGGGTCCAGAGTACTGGCACGCCTTCAACTTTACCGTGGAGATTCCCGATAAACCCGATCTGGTCGTGGAGTATCTGGAGGTTGAACCGCCCTTACCAGTTGCTGGTTATAATGCCACTCTCGAGGTTGGTATCAAGAACAATGGAACCGCAGGATCCATAAGTTGTGACGGTATGTTTTTGATAGATTCTTACACAACCATCTATGTAAACATACCTGGTCTAAATCCATCCGAGAGTATCGAGATAAAGACGAACTACTCCTTCGAAGAGAGCGGTACACACAACGTTTCCTTTATAGCAGATCCTCATGGCAAGGTGGATGAGATCTTTGAGGATAACAACGATATCTCGATCGATGTCGAGGCTATTCCGGGAGATATTGATCTGGAAGCCTACAAGTTAGAGATCAAGTCAGATTTTCTTGCTGTAGGTGGAAACGCAACCATCAGACCCTTCATAAGGAATTTGGGCAAGAATAGAAGCATAAGCTGTGTTGGGACCCTTTACGTAGATGGAGATGTATTGCAAAACTTCTCAATATCTCCAATAAGAGCAAATGGCATCTACGCCGATGTTGAAATCCATTGGACGCCAAAAGAGATGGGTACACACAATCTAACTTTATGGGTCGACTCAACCGAGATAATAACTGAAGAGAATGAAACAAACAACTTTTTGACGATCACGGTAAATGTAACGGGAGAAGATTCAAATCCTCCAAGGGTAAACGTTTCTTACACTCCTTCAACAGTTACCGAGAGAGATAACGTTACATTTCATGTAGAGGCGTATGATGAAAGTGGTTTAGAGTTTGTTTCTCTGGTGATATATACCTTGACCGAGCCCAGGATACATGCGGGGAAGACGGATACAATGAATGCAACCTTCAATTATACCTGTGGTCCATTTCCAAGGAATTCCGTGGTCTACTTCTATGTCAGAGCTGAAGATAAGGCTGGTAACAGATACGAAAGTCCAACCTACAATTTCACGGTTCAATCCTACTATGGAGAGAATCTTACCGTAAACATTTATGCTGAACCTGAAAATCCGACGGAATTTGATCAGATAATGATATATGCTGAAGCGAGTTATCCATATGGTGTAAAAGAACTAAGCATAATCAACTACAAGTATAATCATACCCTGAAAAGGGCAGAGAACGTTTCCAGGATAAGCTTTGGACCGATAGGTCCTTTCTCAGCGGGGGTAAATCTGTCTTACATAGCAAGGGCTGTAGACGTTGATGGGCACATCGCATATTCCGATATCCTAAACATAACCATCGGAGAAGTTGGCTTTGAGAATGAAAGGAATTTGGATGTATACGCAAACGGCATGGTTTTCTTAACCTCGGATGCGGACTGGAGAACCGTTTTAACCCTGGTTCCAATTTCCATGTGGAGAGAGTACAATCAGAGTATCTTCTCAATCTTAGATAGACATGTGATAAGAGATGAGTTCTTTGCGTATGCAACCGTATGCATACCGACCTTGGTTTATCACTATGAAAGTGAGGATAGAATAGATACCAACCCCATTATCAACTTCTTGAACTACAGATGGAACCCATCGAAGGTGGTAATAATTGGCGATCCACCCGAAGACCTGCTGAACAAATTGATCGCTGACAAACCGGTCGGAGCAGGGCTGAGGGAGGATCAGATAGAGATTATACCTGTGGAGATGATCGAGAATAATGATCTGAATGTCTATGCCAACAGAGCCCTTCGGCACAGCGCGGGGCTATACAATCACTTTGGAGTGAATCTCAGTGTGATAGCGAACTTCTATCTGTCAAACTCCACCGATTTACCCAGGCTATCGGATAACTCTCTGTGGGGTTTAAACCAGAGATTCTGGAAAGAGATAAACAAGGTCGTTATAACAGAGGATGAGTATGGAATATCCCTTCTGGCAGCTGAGTACGCCTCTCTCATAGATGCGCCTCTGCTCTTTTATGGTCATTTTGATATAAAGGACATCGAAAACAAAAGGGTATATCTTGTTGGGAACTTTGATCAGAGTGAGATATCCGAGATAGAGGGTTATGCACAGGTGGAAGCTCACCTGAGTAGAGAAGAACTCATAGATCGCCTCAAGAGCGCTGGTCTTGGAGAAAACATCGTTCTCATCAATCCTCTCGATCCATGGATCGGTGTAGATGATTACACACCTCGTCTCGGTTTTGGCAAATTCTATTACAAGCAGTCCTTACTCGCTCCTTTCCTGGCTTTTACCAAGAAGGCTTTGATACTTGAGATACCAGCCAGCAATTTTACAGAAATAGACTCTGCTCTGCAAAGCTTTATTGATAGCGAAAATCTCCATCAACCTCATATAATAATCCTTGCATCCCCATCCGCTATACCAATGGCAAGACCGAACTGGTTATCTCATCCAGCTTTGAGAGGAAACAAGGTATACTTTGAGGTGCTGAACTACGGCGATATGGATATAAAGAGGAATGATCTAGTGAATAACACCTCTTTCATATTCCCTATAGAAGGCGATCAATACAGTCCATTTGTAGCAGAAGATGTCGAGGGAGCCGTGAATCGCGATAGAAATAACAGACTTTTTGATATCTGCTTTCTTTATAGCCTTACACTTGAAGAAAGCTCCTTCCCAGAGGGCGGAGGTAGAAATATAGTTTTTCAGATGAGATCAGATGAAACAAGGCATGATATAAAGATGGTAAATTACCATGAGCCCATAATAGGTGATGCGTACTATATTGCTAACTCAACTATGGATGAATGCAAGCCGGATATATCTGAAGATGATGGAGCTGTTGTATGGCAGCAAAAGAATGAGTCGGAATGGGATATATGTTACATTTATCTGGTATATGATGGAAATGGTAAACCCGTGGTTTCTTCCCAGTACAAGCACGTTATAGAAAAAGGTGGCAACCAGAAGAATCCCTCCATATCTGGATCTATAACCGAAGGTTATAAGATCGTTTATCAAGATGACAGAAACGGAAACTGGGATATATATCTGTATGATACATCCAATGGATCGGAGATCCAGATAACGACAGATAGGAGCCATCAGATCCTGCCCAGGATAAGTGGAGATATCGTAGTCTGGCAGGATAACAGAAATGGAAACTGGGATATCTATATGTACAATTTATCCTCTGGGGAAGAGACTCCTGTAGCTACCTCTCAGAATCCAGAGGTTAAACCGGAGGTAAACAAAAAGTGGATAGTGTGGTATGAAGAGGGAAAGGATGGACTCTGGTATCTATGGAGCTATGGCATATCAACTGGAAGGAAAAAACTCGTAGATGTTACCGAAGTTAGTCATACGGATACTCATATACTCTACTTACAGGTAGATGATAGGTTCTATGCCAGCAAGGGAAACGATGGATACATGGACTATCCTACCGGTAGAATATTTGGGCTCACAACATCTGATCTTTCAGCCTACATAGCTACCGATATCCTATTTGACAAGATGCAGAAAAATAGGAAAGCGTTGATAATTGCCAGGGGATTGAGCGAGGATGATGAAAGAGATGTTTTAATAAACTACACTAAAACCTTCTGGACAACCGAAGTTGAAAATGAGTTCACCAACTATAGCGTCTATGCAACCTATGAAGAAGTCAACTCTTCTCGTGACCAAATAATCAGCGAATTCCTGGACAGCTATCTCACCATCTTCTATGATCATGGAAATGAAAGAGGGTTAGCAGGTTTTGTATCATCAGAGGATCTTGAGATGAGAAACTTGTACGCACACGTGCCCTCCTTCCTTTTAAACGCGGGATGCGCAACCGGTGCATACAACAAGCTAAAGGTTAAGCAATGGCTGTTTGTCATCCATGTTTTGAGGTCGGGCAGGATGAATTGTCTGGGCTTCGTTGACATAGGCTTAGCAAGGCTTTCGAAAACCAACGTTCTCTGCGATGGTCATGGTTTGAATCCCTCTATACTGAGTCTTTCCTTTGCAAATAACAAAACCATTGGAGAATCTTATATGGAAGGGAAGAACTGCTGTAGCTGTGGGAGCGATGTAGTTATCTTGCTCGGCGATCCAACCATAGAACCGAGGTGGTGGGATTGATGAGGTGCAGATTTCTCACCCTGCTCATTATTCTCTTCTTGGCTCTGCCGGCGAGTGCACATATTTTTAGGCTCCATTCAAACGAAACTTCCTATGAGCCCGGAGATGAAATATTGATAGCCCTCGAGGTGAAGAATACCCTCAATGTGGAGAAAAGGTTTGATATCTACGTAACCCTAACCGAAGATGAAGGGAGATATCCTCCGATGGCGAAATCGTATTCCATAAATTTATCTCCAAGCGAGGAAATCAATCTGACGATTTACAATACCTCCGTCAGCGAATTCCTCTCAAATGGAAATTATACGGTGTACGCTCAGCTGATCGAGGATGGCGTAGCTCTCTACGAGGATTACCTGTACTTTTCCATCTCCGGTTTACCGGAGGAGATCGATCTGTATCTATTCTCTTCGAACAGATCGGATTTCAGCATAACCAAAGATGTTTTCATCATCGGTGAGAAGGTCTATCTCGGATACAACTCATCTGCCGATAACATTTCGATGGAATGTAACCTCATCTACCCAGATAATCATACTCAATCTATTACACTTCCTTTCGGTTTTGTTCCAACCGAGGCGGGTGTATACAAACTCGTGGTGAATGCAACAAGGGAAGGTTTTAAAGATTTCGATACATCTCTGCAATTCGCGGTGATCAAAGGGGCCTTTTCAACGAAAGGGAAAGCAACAGGACAACCATCTTATCTCTTGCTTTTAGCAGTAATCATAGCGGTGATCCTCATCGCTATTGTCCTTATTGTCACGTGGAGGGGGAAGCGGTGAACTTGACATCATAAATTCTCGTTTTTACCCTCCTCCGGCGGCGCCAGAAAGGTTGAAAGAGTATCTTTAATCTTTTCCCTGAACCCATGTAGAGAGCCATCATTTGTGATTATAACATCGGCCATCGCTATGACAACGCCTATCCCCCACCCGAGTTCTCTTTCATCTCTCTCCTTTATCTTCTCGAGAGTTGTACTATCGTCTTCCCTTTTTCTCTCCATCAATCTCCTGTATCTCGTTTCTGGAGATGCGTGGATTGCAATCAGCGTGAAATCCTTACCTAACTTTTCCCTGAAGAATTCAACTTCTTCTATGTTTCTTATGCCATCTATGACCACTATATCCCAGGAAGGATCAATCTTCTCGAAGGTTCTTTTCGCCCATATGTCCTTTCCATACTTCTCCCTCATCTCATTTGCTATTCTTCCAACATTTTCATCGTTGAGCTCCAATCCTCTTTTCCTGACCTCATCCCATACACAATCCCCCATCCTGATGACAGGAATTCCCATTTCTCTCGCCACCTTAACAGCTTCGCTTTTCCCGGAGCCGGGCATACCCGTGAATGCTATTACTTTCATACAACTTGGAAAATTCCTTATCCCTTTTATATCGTATTGTCTGCTGATTAAACAAGCCTAATTTCTATTATAAATTCCGTAAAACATATAAATGACTGTTTCACATATAGTATCTGCAGACTTTTTGGAGGTGATAGATGTGGATGAGATCAGTCTAGAGTATAGAAGGAATTGCGGTAGTGACGAAACGCATGAAAGAATTGACTTCGAAGAAGAGATGGATGTTGAGAGTGTAGGTGTGGAGATAGATACAGATGATACCATCGTAAGTGCCGTTGATGGTGTTCTTACAATGGTGGATGAAGAAGAGGTAAGAATGTTGTTCTTCTATGCAAGGCCATTATGCAATCATGATAGGAAACCGATAAGATACAAGGGAGTTGCTGAATTCAGGTTAACTCCAACCGCATTCAAGAACATTCTCAACCAGCTGAATGAGGCTGCCAAGTCTTTGAAACAAGTTTCAGCCGGTAAAGAAGAATCTAATAGGTACAAGCCGATGTTTGCATAAGGGGTAACAATATTATGAGAGGAAAAACACTAGATAGTGATATAAGATGGTTAGAAGAGGGATTTCAAGAGGTATCGTGGGAAAGCATAGTAGAAAGATACAGAGAACCTCTTAAAAAGTTCTATCAAGGTATGCTAGAAGACCTTAGGAATGTAGATAGAGAGGGGATAAAACCAGGGAACAGGAGATATAAATCGCGACCTTTCGAGAAAGGGTTAGCTAAACTTTTCGGAAAAGTGCTTGGAAACGAGGATATCATTGATGAGAGTTGCTGGTTGACCGTGAAGGATAGTTACAAGTCTTGCTTCAGTTTTGGCAAAAGATCCAAGAATGGAACAAAGATGGAGGTAGATATCGGGATTCCGAAAAAAATCACAACAACCAAAAATCACAATATGTTCTACATCGAAGCCAAGTACAACCTAGACATGAATGAGTTCGGTTCGGCACTCATGAAATCGATTCTTACAGAGAAGGAAGAAAATAGCAGATTCTATATTGTATCTCTGCGGAGAGAAGGAAAATGTGACTATAGAGAACTTTGTAAAAAGGAACCCTTCAAACGTTACATTGATGGGGTGGTCTATTTTGGACCAAAATATGATCCAGAACTTAGGGACGTTGTCAAACTGTTGCAAGAGATCGAAGAATCCTTCTCTAGAGGAAAATCCTAGGAAGGAAACCCATTTTCGAGTCAAAGGGTTGAGCATCTCTGATCACACCGTTGCAAAACCTTTAAATCGAACTATAACATTTGATAACAAGTAAAAAGGAGATGGTTTTAATGCCCAAGAAGAAATCTAAGGGTAGAAGCAAGAAAAAGACGTCTTCTAAAGGAAAAGCAACTAAATCAGCCAGCAAGAAAAATAAATTGGAGCAATATGCAGATAAACTCTACAGGGGTTTGATAAAGCTCTATAGAGAAAAAGAAGAAGATATATTTTCTTTCTCACTGACCAGAAGCAGGGAAGTCTTTTCTCCAGAAAGAAAATCCCCATCAAAAAGTGACAAAAGGAAGGTTATTAAAAAGTATGGAAGTAAGTGCGTTATATGTGGTATGAACTTTGAGTTAGGCGATCTAGACCCAAAATTGCAATTCCATCACGTTAATGGTAATAGAGGAGAAACGAACGAAAAGAACCTGATACCAGTCTGTGCAAACTGTCACAGGGAGATACATGAACTTGCGAGAGAAAAATTTCAATCTTACAAACAGAGAAAGGAAAAAGAAAAGGGAAAGAGCATCTGGGATATGCCCCTGTCCAGAAACACGGGAAAGTATAGTCTTTCTAAAAGTTCG
>Ga0209410_1001355_pt1 | contig 11868 bp, 6 predicted proteins | sample Mar14436cmmetaG_FD_184135 | JGI IMG/M metagenome (GOLD analysis project Ga0209410, IMG submission 184135) | Marine hydrothermal vent microbial communities from Guaymas Basin, Gulf of California to study Microbial Dark Matter (Phase II) - Marker... ... | reverse complement strand
AATTTCGATTTCCCCAACCGCATTTCTCAGAGCGTTCTGAAGTTTTCTGTTGACAAGGATGTAATAATCGTGATTCCCAACGACATATTTTATCCTATGCTTTTTACTGAGTCTTCGAATGGTCGTGAACAATTTCTCGTGTGGCTTGTATATGTTCCATATTATCTTTTCATCCAAGGATAGAATCAAATCTTCGAATGGGATCATCCCCATTTCACGGATTAACCGGTTTTCGAGCAATTCTAAAAAGTCTCCGACGATTATCAACTCGGAGCCAGGGATGAGAGCATCTTCAAGAAAGGAGATCAATTCTTCGTCGAATTCGAAGTCATCTTTCATCGATCCATCTCCAATGTGAAGATCACTCATGAAAACCCTCTTCATCCCCCAACCTCCATTCCCATTCAAAAAATTTCAAAGGTAGTATAACACAAAGATCGATCTTTCAGCTCCTCATCCACCATTTGCTTCAGATATGGAGTATAATTGTGATAATATCGAATAAATCCACAAGGGGTGTTCAGAATGAGAATAGCTACGGTATCCTTTGAGGTCTATCCACTTGCCAAAGTGGGTGGGTTGGCCGATGTTGTTGGGAGCCTTCCAAAGTTTCTGAAAAAGGAAGGAGAAGATGTGTTCATCGTGATGCCAATGCATAGAATTGTGAGAAAGAATCTGGAAAGATACGATCTCCTCGTGGAGAAGGTTTTGGAAGAATTCGAACTTCCATTTCTCTCAACATCGCAGAAAGTCGAAGTTTATCGAACAGTTCTTCCGAACACGGATATACCGGTTTACATGGTTTCCAACGATTACTATTTTTCAAGTGAAGGGGTGTATGAATCACCGGATACGGCGGAACAATCCATATTCTTCTGCGTCTCGGCACTGGAAACCTTGAAGAGGTTGAATGAAAAGGTCGATGTCATACATGTTCACGATTGGCAGACAGCACTCATACCGGTTTACTTGAAGACGAACTACAGGATGGATCAATTCTTCTCTGGAACCGCATCCGTTTTCACCATACATAACCTCGGATATCAGGGAATATTCAGCAGGAATTATCTCAGTTTTGCTGGACTTCCGGAGTATCTGTTCAACATAGATGCCCTTGAATTCTACGGTCAACTGAATTTCCTGAAAGGTGGGATAATCTTCAGTGATATCATAACAACCGTCAGCCCCACCTATGCGGAAGAGATACAATCGGAGGAATACGGTGAAAAACTGCAGGATGTTCTGAGGATAAGGGGGGACTCTCTCTTCGGAATACTGAACGGAATAGATTACGACGAATTCGATCCCTCCAAGGATCCGAGGATAAAACATCACTACACCGTTGATTCACTGAACGGAAAATATTTGAACAAGCTCGATTTGCAGAAAGAATTGGGACTCGAGGAGAACAGGAACAAACCATTACTGGGTTTCATAGGAAGGTTGGTTGATCAGAAGGGATTGGATCTCATGACAGATGTCATGGACTACATCATGATGTTCGATGTGCAATTCGTTCTGCTTGGAACCGGAGATCCGAAATACGAGGAATTCTTCCGCAAATTTGGGGAAAGATATCCGAAGAGAACGGCCATAAGGATAACTTTCGATGTGGAGCTTGCGCAGAGGATATACGCGGGTTGTGATATCTTTCTCATGCCTTCGAAATACGAACCGTGTGGTTTGGGTCAGATGTACAGTTTGAGGTATGGAACCGTTCCAGTTGTCAGATACACCGGTGGATTGGCTGATACCGTGTTCGAATACGATCCGGAGAAGATGGAAGGAAACGGTTTCGGTTTCAAGGAATACAGGCCCGGAGATTTACTCATGGCGATCTCGAAAGCTGTCTTCTATTACACCAGGAGGAAGGAGCACTGGGAAAGGATCATGAAGAACGGGATGAGTATGGATCTCTCCTGGAACAGATCAGCGAGGGAATACATAAAGATTTACAACGAGGCTCTCAAGAGAGCGAGGGGGTATTGAGATGCCAGAGCTTCGAAAGGATCCGGTCACCAAGAGATGGGTGATAATAGCGACCGAGAGAGCGAAAAGACCGAAGGATTTCGCGCTCGTTCAGGAAGAGAAAAAAACGGGTTTCTGTCCCTTCGATTACGGTAACGAACATTTGACTCCTCCAGAGATATTCGCCTTCAGGCCTGCGGATACCGAACCGAACACCCCGGGATGGTGGATCAGAGTCGTTCCAAATAAATTCCCAGCTTTGGATCCAAACATCGAACCTGAGAGATACGGTCATGGGATGTACGATGCCATGAAGGGATTCGGCAGACACGAGGTTATAATAGAGACACCGGATCACAACGCAACGATAGCAACGATGGATTTGAAACAGGTTGAGGAGATAGTATGGGCTTACAAAGAGAGATACACGCAACTTGCTAAGGATAAGAGGTTGAAGTATATACTGATATTCAAGAATCACAGAAGAGATGCGGGTGCATCCTTGGCGCATCCACACAGTCAGCTGATAGCGATGCCGATAACCCCGAAGAGGGTGATGGAAGAACTCGAAGGGGCGAGAGAGTATTACAATTACAAGGAAAGATGTGTCTTCTGTGATATGATAAATCAGGAAAGGTTGGAGAATACGAGACTCGTGGAAGAAAATGAGGAATTCATAGCTTTCGAGCCCTTCGCAGCGCGCTTCCCCTTTGAAACCTGGATACTACCCAAAAGACATGAAGCCAACTTTGGGAACATAACCGAGTCAGAGGTCAGAAACTTCGCGAGGATACTGAGGGACATACTCCACAGGATGTACAAAACCTTGGATGACCCACCTTATAACTTCATGTTGCACACCGCACCCACCTACGGTGAAGGAGAGATCTACTATCACTGGCATCTTGAGATAGTTCCGAGGTTGACCAAAGTGGCTGGATTTGAGTGGGGATCGGGATTCTACATAAATCCAACCCCTCCGGAAGAGGCGGCGAAATTCTTGAAACAAGTTGAGCTTCAGGGTTGAGGCGATGGCGGATCCATCCAAGAAGAAAAGGTTGGATCTTCTACTTGTGGAAAGGAAACTCGTTGAGTCGAGAGAGAAGGCAAAGCTTGAGATAATGCTCGGAAATGTCAAAGTGAACGGTGAAACCATCAAAAAACCGTCCAAACTCGTTCGCAAGGATGCGGTTATATCCCTCATCGAAAACCAGAAGTATGTCAGTAGAGGAGCACTGAAATTGAAAGGAGCGCTGGAAGATTTCCAAATAACGGAGGAGCTCAAAGGCAAAATCGCATGCGACATGGGAGCATCAACGGGAGGATTCACACAGATTCTTCTGGAATTCGGCGTGAGAAAGGTTTACGCCATCGATGTTGGATACGGACTCCTACACTGGAAACTGAGGAAGGATCCAAAAGTTGTTGTGTTGGAGAGAACGAATGCGAGATACGTTTGCTTTGAAACTCTCGGTGAGATGGTGGACGTAATAACCTGTGATTTATCCTTCATATCAGTGTGTAAGGTCGTTCCTGCCATGTTGTCCATCTTGAAGGATGACGGTAGGATAATCACCTTGATCAAACCCCAGTTCGAGGCGGAAAAGGAAAAGGTGAGAAAAGGTGTTGTGAGAGATAGAGAAATACATATCTATGTGTTGGAAAAAATCTGGGACTTCATGGAAGATTCTGGGTTGAAGATCGTGGGGTTGACCTTCTCAAAACTGAGAGGACCGAAAGGAAACATCGAATTTTTCATGCATTTAAGAAAAAAGGGGAAAAGCATTCCAAGGTTCGGGATAACGAAGGTTGTGGATGAAGCGCATTCTTTCTTCGAGGGGAAAACCAAGTATGGATAAAACCAAAGTGATTTTCATCGTTCATCTTCTGTTCATACATGTTCTCGGTGTTTCCATCGCCATATTGAAACCACTCTCCAAGGTGGAACAGATCTTGATGAACGAAAAGGTGGCGATCGAGACTGTAGAATTGGTCAAGGATCTGATCCTGACGAATTTGAGAGATGATCTCTACAGATACGGATTGAGATTGGATGATCTTCTACCTTTGAAGGATGCGACGATAGTTTTTCTTGATGATACAGGGAATTTCGACGAAATCTTTGATCCGCTGGATTGGCTGAGAAAACGAGTCGAATCTGGTGATCATTTCATCTTCGAGATGGAAGATGGAAAGAAAGCGGATCGGATTTCCGAGGTTTTGAACGATCACTTGAACATACCAACGGTGAGGGTTGGGAAAGATGTCCTCGTGGGGGAGCTTAGGAATCTGAGGATCACGACTCCACCGAGAATTAGGGAGAATGAATTGTTCAAGATCCTATCCAGAAACGGTGCGATATCGGCTGTGATGGATGAAGGATTCGTAAAGCTCAGGATCACTTTGAGAGAACAAAAGGATCTCTGTTCGGGTCAAACCAAATTGGAAGTGAAAAGGTTCCCTTTGATGGATATGGATTTCTTCATGTATGGGATTTTCAAAACTGTGGATCCGTTTCTTGGGAAGCTTCTTAACGCCGGATTTGGAAAGGATGAAATGGATATTTTGAAAAAACTTGAGGATGATTTTCGTAGCCTTCAGATCGTCTTGGATACTGAATTCAAACCGATCTGTCTTTACTTTGAGGGAGTTAAAAATGGAAAATTGGATTTGGAAAAATACGAGGAGAAGCTGACCAAGGTTGGAGAAGCTCTGAGATATTTTCTCGTTGGAAAGGAATATATCCTCGTGTTCGGCGAGGATTACGCGGTGGTTCTCAAACGAATGGATGAGGAAGAGATAGTGGAGAGGATCATGGAGATCGAGGATTCTGAAAGATCGGAAAGGCTTGGAATACTTGGGAAACCCGAAGATGATGAAATCCAAGAATTTGAGATCCTGATCGATCTCAACAAGATTCTCGGAATCGGGAATGAGAAACGGAACCTCATTCTCGTGAGAAAAGTGAACAGCGGAGAATACTTGCTATACCTGAAATGAACGAGGGGTGATGAAGATGTTCTCAAAACTGTTCGACAGAAATGAAAGATATCTGAGAAGATACAGGAAGATGGTCGAAAAGATCAACGCACTCGAAGATGAGATGGTATCCAGAAGCAACTTGGAACTCGCTCGGAAAACGGAAGAATTCAAGGAGAGATTGAAAAAGGGTGAAAATCTGGATGACATCCTCGTGGAAGCTTTCGCGGTGGTGAGAGAAGTTGCGAAGAGAACCATAGGTATGAGACATTTCGATGTTCAAATCATGGGTGGTATAGCACTGCATGAGGGAAAGGTTGCGGAAATGAAAACCGGTGAAGGAAAAACCCTGGTTGCAACGCTCGCCATATATTTGAATGCATTGCTCGGAAAGGGTGTTCACCTTGTCACGGTGAACGATTATCTGGCACGAAGGGATGCAGTCTGGATGGGACCGATATACAAGTTCCTCGGGTTGAAGGTTGGGGTGATAAATCCTCAGAACAGGTCCTATCTCGTCGAGTGGGAAAATGAGGGTCTTTTTGAAAGGGCGATGAAGGAGGATTGGAGGGCATGGCCAAGGGGGAAAACAGATGAGGTCGTGGAAGAGAGTGAGATCGATGAAAATGCACTGAAAGCCTTTTCCGTCAAGTTGGTCGAATCCACGAGAAGAGAAACGTATCTTGCAGATATAACTTACGGAACGAACAACGAGTTCGGTTTCGATTACCTCAGGGACAATTTGGTCTATGATCTGGAAGACAGGGTCCAAAGAGGACATTATTACGCCATCGTGGATGAGGTGGACAGCATATTGATAGATGAAGCCAGAACACCTCTAATAATATCCGGGCCCTCGAAGAATGCATCTAAACTCTACAGACAGTTCGCAGCTTACGCGAAGAGGATGAAGAAAGATGAGGATTTCACCATAGATGAAAAACACAGAACAGTTTCCCTCACCGAGAAGGGCATAGCCAAGGTTGAAAGACTCTTGAATGTTGATAACCTTTACGATCCATCCAACATAGAGTATCTGTATCATATGTTGAATGCTTTGAGAGCTCTTCATCTGTACAAGAAAGATGTGGATTACATAGTCACCCCAGCGGGTGAGGTCGTCATAGTAGATGAGTTCACGGGAAGATTGCTTCCGGGAAGAAGATACAGTGAGGGACTTCACCAAGCTATAGAGGCAAAAGAGGGGGTGAAGATACGGGAAGAATCGATAACCTATGCTACTATAACATTTCAGAACTATTTCAGGATGTACGAAAAGCTCGCGGGTATGACTGGAACCGCGAAGACGGAGGAAGAAGAGTTCCAGCAGATATACGGGATGGACGTGGTTGTCATACCGACTCACAAACCCGTGATCAGGAAGGATCACGACGATCTGATTTATAGAACGCAGGAGGAGAAATACGAGGCGATAATAAGGGATATAGAGGAAAGGTACAAAAAAGGTCAACCCGTTCTCGTCGGGACAACATCGATAGAGAAGAGCGAAAAACTCAGTGGCATGCTCAAAAGGAGGGGAATACCCCACCAAGTTTTGAATGCGAAGTATCACGAGAAGGAAGCGATGATAATAGCGAAGGCGGGAGAAAAATATGCGGTGACGATAGCGACGAACATGGCTGGTAGAGGTACGGATATAAAGCTCGGTGAAGGGGTGAAGGAACTCGGTGGTCTCTACGTCATAGGCACCGAGAGACATGAGAGCAGAAGGATAGATAACCAACTTCGTGGAAGATCTGGAAGGCAAGGTGATCCGGGGGAATCCAGATTCTACCTCTCTTTGGAAGATGATCTTCTCAGATTGTTCGGTGGAGACAGAATAAAAAAACTGATGGATACCTTCAAGGTGGAGAAAGGTGAACCGCTTCACCATCCGATACTGACCAAACTTATAGAGAGTGCTCAGAAGAAAGTGGAGGGGATTCATTTCGCGATAAGGAAGAGATTGCTCGAGTTAGACACAGTTTTGGACAAACAGAGGAACGCAATATACGAGCATAGAAACTGGATCCTCAGTGAGGACAACATAGAGGATCACCTCAGAGAGATATACGAGGATGTCGTGGAAAGGAGAATTTCGGAGTTCTGTCCGAATGGAAAAGAATGGGATGTTGAAGGTTTGAAAAAATCCTTCTCCATGTTCCCGCCTGGGATCATTTCCTTGGATGGTGCACCTCACGGGAAGCCGGACGAGCTTAAAAAGCGCATATTGGATTCACTCTGGAGTGCTTACGAGAGGAAGAAAGAAGAGATAGGTGAAGAGGAATTCGTGAAGATAGCCAGATTCCTCATGCTGAGGGTGATAGATGAAAGATGGAGGAAACATCTGGAGCAGATAGAGCATCTGAAGGAATCGGTCGGGTTGAGAGCCTACGGTAACAGAGACCCTGTGATAGAGTTCAAGAAGGAGAGTTATATTCTCTTCGAGGAGATGGTTGACAACATATACGATGATATAGCCATGCTACTGCTGAGGATTGTTAAAATAGACAGTGAAAAGGCGCAATCCGAGGTCAAGGAAGAGTTGAATTCTCTCAACACGATTCACGAAGATTTTGGGAGTATGTCGAGAAGGATGAGAAGGATCGTCGAGAAGAGAAAATCCAAGAAGAGGATGAAGGTCGTAAGAAGATGAGGGGTGAAAATTGTGATAAGTTACGAGCTGAGAACGAGATTTGAGGAGATCGCTAAGAGGTTCAGCAGGTTGGGTGATCTGCTGAAACCGGATAAATTGAAAGAGGAGTTGGATGAGATCGAGGGAAAACTCGGCGATCCAAATATATGGAATGATCCGAAAGTTGCGGGAGAATTGACCAAAAAGGCGAGCAGGATGAGAAAGAAGATCGAGGAATTCGAGGATCTGAAGAGGAAGATGGAGGATTTGGAAGTTGCGCTCGAGTTGGCTGAGGAGGATCAAGATATGTTGAAGCACGTTGAGGAGAATCTTCCAGAGCTTGAAGCAAAGATAAAGGAACTCGAAATATTGACATTTTTGAATGGAAAATACGACCAGAACAACGCCTACCTATCGATACATCCTGGCGCTGGTGGAACGGAATCTCAAGATTGGGCACAGATGTTGTTGAGGATGTACATGAGATGGGCTGAGAGGAAGGGCTTTGAAGTTGAACTGGTTGATCTGCTTGCAGGCGAAGAAGCAGGTATAAAGAGCGCAACTGTGAGAATAGTGGGAGAATATGCTTACGGTTATCTCAAATATGAAAGAGGAATACACAGACTCGTGAGGATATCTCCCTTCGATGCTTCACACAGAAGGCACACTTCCTTCGCTTCAGTCAACGTGCTTCCCGAATTCGATGAGGATATAGAGATAGAGATAAAACCTGAGGATCTGAAGATAGAAACGTTCAGGGCGTCGGGACACGGAGGACAGCATGTCAACAGAACGGATTCCGCGGTCAGAATAACCCACATACCGACGGGAATAGTCGTCAGTTGCCAAAATGAAAGATCACAACATCAGAACAAGGCAACCGCTTTGAAGATACTGAAGGCAAGGTTGTACGAACTGGAACTGGAGAAGAGGTTGAAGGAGAAGGAGAAGATACAGGGAGAATTGAAAGAGATTGGATGGGGAAACCAGATAAGATCATACGTCTTTCACCCCTACAACATGGTTAAGGATCATAGAACGGGATACGAAGAATCGAATGTTGATGCGGTTATGGATGGGGAAATAGATGGATTCATAGAGGCAGAATTGATACACTTTGCGAAATTCAACTTGGAGGAGTGAGATTCACCTTCTTTTTCTCATCAGCTTGACGAAGATCCTCGCGAGATCTGGATCGAACTGGGTACCTGAGCATCTCTCAATTTCCCTCAAGGCTTCCTCTTTGGTAAAGGCTCTTCTGTAAGGTCTTTCAGATATCATGGCATCGTAGCTATCCGCGATGGCTATGATTCTCGACTCTATCGGTATATCATTCTCCTTCAATCCATATGGATATCCTTTTCCATCCCATCTCTCGTGATGATACATGACTATTCTCGCGATATCCTCCATCCTTTCCACTTCCATGAGTATCTCCGCACTCTTTTTGGGATGTTCCTTTATGTATTCGAATTCTTCCTTCGTGAGCTTACCGGGCTTGTTGAGTATGTTCCTCGGAACGAATATCTTCCCCATGTCGTGAACCAAACTCGCCCAATATATCATCTTTATGTTATTTTTGTTCATACCCATCTTCTCAGCCAACATAGTCGAATACGCCGCCACCCTTTCGGAATGACCTTTGGTGTAGATGTCGTAATTTTCGAGAGCCTTCACCAAAGCTAAGATGACATTCTTGAAAAACTTACCCTGGCTCTTTTGGTACATTCTTACCACGTGAAATCCTGAGATTATCTTGGCGAATTTGTCCACCATTTCCACGTCATGTTCGGAGAAAATGGCGTTCTTTCCATCCGCTATGTCGAGTGCAAAGAATCCGAAAATCTCCTCACCGATCATGAGGGGAGCTAAGAGGGTGCTTTTTATCGGTTTGCTCGCTTTTTCCATCATCTTCATCACATCTTCTGGAAAGGTGTGCTTGTCTTCTTCCAGAATCCTGTCGATTATCCTCACCCTGTTCTCAACGACTGCATACCTTCTTTTGAGTGGTATCTTCTGAAGGATGTTCAGATCGTGTCCCCGTGTTGCCACGAACTTCCATTCATCACCTTCAAATATGGAAATGCTCCCATAGTCCGCCTTCGGGATCAGTTCCAACGCTAAATCCAGCATCTCGTTGAAGAAGGTCGTCTCTTCGATTTCCATGACCGCTACCTTGGCTACAACTGTTAAAGCTTTTCTAAATCTTTCGAACGATTCCTCCAATTCCTTCGTTTTCTCTTTAAGTTCCTTCTCTCGAATGCGGAGGGTGTAGAAAGTTAAAACTATGTTGGCAAACTTATCAACTATTTCAACATCCCTTTCTGTGAAATCCTCATCCTGATCTTCCGGTATATCCAAGGATATGAAACCAACGACTTCATCTTCAAGTTTCAGCGGTGCGATTATCGAACTTTTTATCGGTAAGGTTGCCTCACTCAACGCTTTGAAAACCTCGGGAGGTTTTCCCCGTCTGTTCCATTCCATCAGGTTTCGAACGATTGTTGCCCTATCGAGCGTGCTGGCTATCGAGTCTTCCTTCTTCAGCGGTATGTCCTTCAAGGCTTCCATCCTGTGTCCCCTCAAGGCTACGAATCTCCATCTTCCATCCTCAAAGAGTGAGATGCTACCGTATTTTGCCTTTGGAACGATATCCAAAGCAGTGTCCAGGACCTCGTTCAGGAAATATTCCTCATTTGATTCCATCATATGCATCTGCGACATGAGTGTTATGAAATCTTGGAATTTGTTCATGGTGTTTTCGAGGTCGGTGTAGAGTCTCTCTATCTCCTCATTCGTTGTGGAAAGCTCCTCGTTCGTTGCTTTCAATTCTTCATTCACCGCGATGAGCTCTCGATTCTTTTCCTGCAATTCCTGGGCATACTTTCTGATCATGTAGAATGCGGAAACTATTCTCGCGAAATTTTCAGCAGTTTCCACATCGGAATCATCGAAATTTTCAACGCTACCCTCCGGAATATCCATCGTGAAGAGTCCCACAGTCTCACCACTCACCCTTATTGGAGAGATTATCGTCTCTTTAACCGGCTTGGAAAGTTTCCGAAATTCCTCGAAAAGATCTTTCGGAAAGACATTCTTGTTTCTCTCGTTTATCCTGTCAACCACGATCGTTCTCTCCGGAACGATGGCGTATGATCTCTTGAGAGGCAGTTTTCGAAGTTTCTCAACATCGTGTTCCAAGGCGGTTACGAATCTCCAATTTTCTCCCTCGAACACCGAAACACTGCCGTATCTCGCCTTGGGAATCAACTTCAGAGCCGTGTTCAACACCTGATCCATGAATTTTCTCTCATCTACCTCCATGAAGATCATCTTCGATGTGAGGGATATGAAATCCTGCAGAAGCTTGTCGGTTTTCTTGATGTTATCGTACAATTTCAGCGTTTCCTCTCTCTTTTTCACAAGTTCCGCCGTCTTCACTTGGACGAGTTTTCTGAGGATGAGAACGAGGAGGATCAGAACGATTATGATCAAAATCGATCCGATGAGAATCCTCCGAATCCATCCGGGAATCTCAACTTTCATCCCTGCCATGTATTTATCGATCGTTGCGTAATAGAAAGAATCGGATTTTTTCTTCAATTTGGATATGTGATCATCGAGAATCGAGATTATCTCATCCACGATCGGGTTATCTTTGTTGAACATCAAGAAGAGTCCCCTCGGTGAGAAGATCAAGCCGGTTTTTTTCAACTTGTATTCTTTCGAATGAAAATCCCCGAAAGTTCTGTTCACGATCCCAACATCTATCTCGCCGGATCTCAAAGCCTCGAAGACTTCCCTGTAAGTCTTGTAATCGTGGAAACTACATTTCACCCCGAATTTCTTCAGAAGGGATTTTATCCCATACGTTTCATCGTCGTAGTATATGTCCGTTCTCATCCCTCCGATCCTCTCACCCTCGAGATCGAGGAAGTTTTTCAGGTTGAGGTCGGATTTGGTGTAAACGACTCCCCAATTGTAGAACAAAGGTTCATCGTTGAATCTGAAGAATCTTTCCCTCTCTTCCGATTTTCCAAGGGGAAAGACGACATCCAACTCGCCGGATTTCAACTTCTCGATCGCCTCATCCTGAGTGGTGTAGGTGTATTCAAATTTCCATCCCTCGCTCTTCGCTATGTGATTGAGAACATCGGGAAAGATCCCAACGACTTCCCCATCCTTTTCGAAGGACAGAGGAGGATTCTCATAGGTTCCGACCCTCAGGGTCAATCCGAACGAGTATCCGATAAAGAACAAAATGATCGAAAGAATCGCTAATTTCC
>Ga0209410_1001354_pt1 | contig 11870 bp, 11 predicted proteins | sample Mar14436cmmetaG_FD_184135 | JGI IMG/M metagenome (GOLD analysis project Ga0209410, IMG submission 184135) | Marine hydrothermal vent microbial communities from Guaymas Basin, Gulf of California to study Microbial Dark Matter (Phase II) - Marker... ... | reverse complement strand
AATATCAAAATGAATTAGAGTCCTCTCTAGCGATCTCTTAATTATTTCATGGTAAAAATCGACAATGTCCCTCGGCGTTTTCCCCTCCTTGATAGCGCGAGCTAGTATTGGAGTACCATGCTCATCGGTACCACATATGTGGTACGCTTTTTTACCCATATTTCTAAGAAAACGAGCACATATATCTGCAGGTAGGTATGTGCTTCTAATATGCCCTATATGCAATTCACCATTCGCATATGGAAGAGCAGACGTCACAATCCAATATTTGAATGGAGTCACCCCCTTTTTTAAGATAAAAACTCAACGCATACTTTTGTTTTTATGTCGAATCCCTAACTATAATTTTTTTACCATGTAACGTAGGAACTATTTGAATTTTTGCATTCTTAAATCGCTTTAAGAGTTCTCTTCCTTCGAATAACCAATCTAAGAAAACCGCTAATGCTGCTACTTCACTATGAGGTTGATTACTAACAGCTACATTGTAATCAGCCATCTCGTATACTACTCTAGGAACTTTCTCAGCTCCAACGACAACTAAGAGATCAGCCCCCCTGGAATATGCTACACGAATATCCTTTATTATAGTCGGAAGATTAATTCCATACATAGTCAGATGAACAACGATGTGTCCCTTCTTCTTCCAATTAGTTATGAAACGTAACCAATCTTCCTCAAATCTAACTTCAAAAGGCCCTCCCCAACGCGCCGTTACATCCTCTAAACTCTTGATAACACTTTCATCGAATTCTCCCGATAATATGATTCCGTCAGCGCCAAATGCTCTTGCAACTAACCCAACATGGGTGGTTATTCTCTTGTCCCTAGAAGCCCTATGTCCCAATCTCAAAACATATATTTTTCCCAAATGGGCCCCCTCTAAAAGGTTTTATAATGGATTAATTTCTATTTCTTTAGGAGCTTAGAGATACTCATCTTAAAATCACTGTTAATTGAGCTATAATATTAATTTCCCAGAGACTGAGGTGTCATCATGATGAGCGTTGAAAAAATAAAGCACATATTCAGAGCATACGATATAAGAGGGATTTTTGGAGAAACCTTATTTCCTGATGTTGTTACAAAAAGCGCGGCTATATTTGCAAACATAATTAGAGAAAAAGAAAAAAGCAGCATGGTAGGTGTTTCTGGAGACGGAAGAACAACAACGAATATTTTAATGTTTGCAGCTGCTGCGGGTATTGCTGGGGCTGGACTAGATGTATATCTGGTAGATTCTATTCCACTGCCTGTTTTTGGGTTTGCAATTTGGCACCATGAAGAACTTGGGGGTGGAGCTTACGTAACAGCATCGCATAATCCTCCAGAATGGAATGGAATAAGATTTAGATGGTCTGATGGAACTGGTTTTGCGGAAGAAAACACGGAAGTAAAAAATAGATTCTTCAGTAACCTTGTGAAATGGGCTGATTGGGACAAAATCGGGAAAATATACTCATCTGACAGAAACAGAATTTTAGAGAAGTATATAAAGTTCGCATTAAGTTTAGAACCACAACCCGAAAGAAAGTTGAAGGTAGTTATAGATACGATGAATGGTATTGGAGGCATTATTGTTCCGCGCCTATTTAGACACGCACATGAAGTAGCGACACTAAATTCACAGGTTGATGGTTTCTTCCCAGTAGGATCAGCGGATCCAGTACATGAGGATCTATCTCAATTGCAAAATTTTGTCAAATCATGCAACGCTGATATAGGACTAGCTTTTGACGGTGATGCAGATCGCGCAGTTGTTATTGATGATAAGGGTAGAAGAGTTCCTCCAGAGATTATCGGCATAATATTAGCAAGAGAATTATTAAAGTCGGGGGACATTGTTGTGTATAATGCGGAATGTGCATCCATTCTCAAAAATACATTAGAGGAAATGGGTATAAAAACCATTGAAACGCGAGTAGGAGATGTATTTGTAGCAAAAAGTGCAAAGGAGAATAAAGCAAAGATAGGAGTAGAAAGTAGTTATCATTTCTTCATCCCATTATACGGGTTCTATTACGATGATGCCATACTAACATCGTACATTTTAACAGCGATCGTGTCAAAATACAAGAGAAAACTATCTGAAATTGTGGACGAGATAGGCAGATTCTATGTTCTAAGAGAAAACATTCGCGTAGACGATGAATTAAAATGGAAAGTTGTTGAATATCTCAAGGAAAAATTCAAAACAATCTACAGCCAGATTAGCACAATAGATGGCGTTAAAGTATATCTCGAAAATGGATCAGTCCTCATCAGACCAAGCAATACGGAACCCGTAATTAGAATCACATCCGAAGCTATAACCGAGGAATCAGTTCACGAAATCCATAAAAAATTTAAGGAGAATCTGTTAGACGCGATAAGTCGTGTGAAACTATCTAATACATAATAAGAAAATACTAGTGCATCTTAGATCTTCATACATACAATATTACCATTTTATCTTTATAATCTTGGGTCATATTAGAACTGAGTAATTTTTATTCAGTACACGGTAGAAAGATATGCGGAATAAGTTCAATATTAATGAAATATTGTCTGAAATAACGAAGGAAAATTACGATTTCTTAGTCGATGTGCATTGCCACATCGAATCTGACGGGTATTCTGATGCTGAGCGAGATTATGCTATTAGGTATTCAATACAACGCCGAATTGTGTTAGTAACCTCTCCATTAACTATGCCAGAAAGATATTATGCTCTAGAACTACGCAGAAAATACTCTAATTGGATATATGTTACGATAGGATCTCATCCGCTCCTTAACGAACCTATCAAGGATGTAGTAGCATTTATAAGAGAACACTTATCGGAGATAGTTGGGATTGGAGAAGTAGGATTGGATTTTAAGCCCCCAAACAATGTTGAAAACGTGAGAAAGCGTCAGGTCGAGAAATTTAAGATCTTTATCGAACTAGCTAAGGAATTAGATAAACCTATCGTGGTGCATTCCAGAAGCGCTGGGAAACATGCAATAGATATACTAATAAAAAGCGATATAGGTAAAGTACTCATGCATAGTTTTTCTGGTAAGGCTAAATACGCTATGGTAGGTGTAGAAATGGGCTATTATTTTAGTATTCCACCTACAGTGCTTTTCAGTCCTCAAAAGAAACGTTTAGTTGAGAAAGTCCCTATAGAAAATCTTATGCTTGAGAGCGATGCCCCCGCTTTATCTTTTCTTAATAAGGAATTAAATTGGCCTTGGGGAATTATCGCTGCAGCTAAAGCTATCGCGGAAATAAAAGAAATGGAAATTTTAGATGTTATAAGGATTACAACGAAAAATGCTAAGGAATTTTTCGGGATTAGATGAATATAATGTTATGAACTTATTTAAAGCACATCATCTCGAGCATAATTATAGTTTACTATTTCGGGGTAACAGGCCGAGTATCATCTGGATAATACTTGACTCTTACTGTTATTTTTAAGACTATATTGCATGACATAGATTGTCTTTTTTAATCCTTGGTGATACCCATTGAGCAATCATAGTAACTTATCAACAAGTAGAAAATGTCCAGCTTGCTCTTCTACTGACTTAATTTTACTTGATGATATTGGAGTCTTAGTCTGCGGTAAATGTGGATTAGTAATCGAAGAAAATGTACTATCATGCGATTATGAGCGAAGATTCTTTTCGCAATCTGATAAACTATTATTAAGACGCACAACAACGCCTTGCAGCACTCCGCTTTTATCCGTTAGGCAATATCTGGTAGGGATTAAATCTCATCATGAGAAGAACCCCTTAGAAAGCACTCATGAGAAAAAGTTGAAATACTGCGCTAGTTTTTTGTCGGATTACTGTAATAAATTGTTGTTACCAGATAGCGTTAAGCATGAAACTCTTCGGATTATTTCACAATATTTGGCTAAAAGAAATGTTTCTATGAAAGATTTACCCGCATTCATTGCCGCTGCAATGTTTATAGCTTTGCGAAATAATGGGAATTATAAACCTTTAAACCGAATGCTTAAACTATTAGGAATTCCTAAGAAGTCTTTCTCAAAAATGTATAGGTTACTTAAAGAAACTTTAAACATCCAGGTTCAGTTACCAAACCCCGAAAAATACGTACTCGTCTTCGGCAATGAGTTACGTATGTCAAACGATTGCATTAGAGTCGCACTTAACATTATAAAACGCTTAAAGACATACAAGGAAACGGTTGGAAAAGATGCTGCAAGTCTAGCCGCTGCTGCCCTTTATTATGCTTCGCTTGTAACTGGTGAGAAAAGAAGCCAAAAGAGAATTGCTCAGATCGCAGCTACTACGGAAACGACCATTAGAAATCGTTTTAAAGAAATCTGCAATATTTTGAGTCTTAAGATATAACAAGACAAGTATCTAACAAAATGAAGAAAGAAAAAAAGTATCGATATTTCTCATTTCTCCTCGGACAGTCTCAGCATAGATTTCACTAAGTTCCACTGGATGTTCATCCATTCCTTTATACGCCTAATAGACTCCTCTTTAAAGCCTCTAAATCGTCCCTGATACTTAAGAAATTCCTCAATAGGTTTCCTTTTAGAAGGATCTAAGTAAGGTTTCGATTGTGGAGAAAGCTTAAATTCTATTTTTCCCTCTACATTTCTTCCCTCCCACAAAATCCAGTATCCCGTTTCGACCGCAAGTCTAGCTACCTCAATTGTCTTAGAATCATCAAACCTCCATCCCGGTGGACACGGTGAGAATATATGAATAAACTTAAAACCTTTAACAGCTTTACCCTTCTTAACCTTCTCATATAGGTCTGTAGGATACGCTATATTCGCTGTCGCTACATATGGTACCCCATGAAGAAGCATTAAAAACGCCATAGGTTTCTTAAAACCTACAACTTTCCCTAGTGGGGTCGTAGTTGTACGAGCTCCTGGAGGCGTACTCCCTGACCGTTGGATCCCAGTATTCATGTATGCTTCATTATCATAACATATCACAAATATATTCTCATTTCTCTCTGCAGCACCACTTACGGTAGCCGCTCCGATATCGATTAGTCCTCCATCACCACCCCAAACTACGACGTTCACATCCTCGTAGCCCTTATAATCTAGCGCTTGTCTAACACCTGATGCTACAGCCGCCGCTGAAGCAAACGCAACATTATAAGTGATTACATTAAATGCAACCTTTGGATAGATCGCTTGATAAACACTAGCGCAACATGCTGGGATTACTAGGATTGTGTCCTTTCCAAGAGCCTTTAACACGTATCTAAGTGCGAGAGAAGAGCCGCAGCCAGGACATGCTGTAGTTCCAGGCAAAACATATTCTCCAGCTTCTATTAATTCATCTAATAATGTCTTAGACATATCTCATCCCCTACTTAATTAGTTCTTTAACGATTTTTTCAATGTGTTCTGGGAGAATGTCATCCCCGCCTATTCCCATTATTTTTGCAGTCACAGGCGTATCCACATTATACTCATGTAACGTTGCTTTTACTTCGCCTGCTAGGATTCCGCCCCACCCGAACGAAATGTTACGATCTATAACAATCACGTGCGATACATTGTCCGCGATTTTCGCAATCTCCCTTTTAGGGAAAGGTCTAGTTACTCTCACCTTAACTACACCCACCTTTAATCCATTTTGTCTCAAATGCTCCACTGTTGCTTCTGCCTGCTCTGCAACTTCCCCAAGCCCCATTATTACAATCTCTGCACCATCAGTATATGCCTCCTTAATTAAGTCACCATGCCAGATACCAAATATCTCATGAAATTCTTTAGCCGCTTTCTTAATTACATCTACGGCATTTTCCATTGCTTTTTGAATAGCTAATCGTACCTTAGCATAATCCCATGGAAATAGAATGTTACCATATGCAAACGGCTTCGAGATCTTTGGATTTAAGACATAATGTGGAGGATCGTATGGTGGAAGATACTCATCAACTTTCTCCTGATCATGAATCACTACAGGCATAGCTGTATGACTTAACACGAATCCCCCTAACATGACCATAGCTGGTAATATAACATGCTTATCTTCAGCCACTCTATACGCTTGAATTATCGAATCTAATACCTCTTGATTATTAGACGCCCAAAATTGTATCCAGCCAGCATCTCTCGCCATTAATGCATCTGTCTGGTCCGTCCAAATATTCCATGGGGGACCCAAAGCGCGGTTAACAATTGCCGTAACAACGGGAGTTCTGGCCCCAGCCGCCCACGAGACCATTTCCATCATATATAGAAGTCCCTGACTAGACGTAGCTGTAAACGCTCTAGCTCCTGCTGCTGACGCGCCAATTATAGCTGACATAGCAGAATGCTCGGATTCTACAGCTATGAATCGAGCGTCAAATTCCCCCTTGTCAACCCATTCTGAAAGTTTTTCTACTATCGTAGTTTGAGGAGTTATCGGATATGCAGCTATAACTTCAACCCTGCTTAATCTTGCCCCCCAAGCCGCAGCGTCATTCCCGGTTATAACGTCGCGTATCTCCATTCTCATCCCTCCCTCTCACTTTTTATGGCCTTTACAGGGCAGACTTCCATGCATATTAAACATCCTTTGCAGTAGTCGTAGTTTATTTTGGGCACTTCCTTACGGCTTTTAACCTCGATCGCAGCTTCGGGACAGTACATCCAACACATCATGCATTTAACGCATTTTTCCTCTATGATGACAGGTCTAAATACTCTCCAGCTCCCTGTTTTTCCTCCAGCTCCTTTCGTTGGAAGTGATATAGGCAACAATAAGTGTTCCTCCATTTCTTTAGCAGGCATATCCATATTCATTCCTCCTCCTTATTTTTTCACAATTATCGTTTCTTCATATGCACGTTTTGCCGCTTTAGCATTTAGTTCTCCGATCTTACCGGACCAGGCCTCTAGAATAGTATCTTCCACGGATTTTATTGATGGGAATCCCATCACTCTTGCAAATGCTCCAATCATAGCTGTATTTATCACTGGTATACCTGCAACTAGTAACCCTAGATCAAGCGCGATCGACGTAGCATCGATTTTTGCTACTCGATATTTGCTTATATCGACACCTAGTTCATCTATTTCTCCAGCATAGTTAATGAGAATTGTTGCGTTATCTTTAGCTTTCTCTAGAATACCCGTAATTTTAATGAGACTTGGCTCGAAGACTATAATTACATCGGCCTTGTAGACAAAGTGATGGTATTTAATGCGATCGTTTGATATCCTATTATATGCGTAAACTGGTGCACCTCGACGCTCCGCTCCGAAGAAAACGATAGCTTGTGCCCAGATTCCTTCCTTAGCAAGAGCTTTTGCTAATAATCTAGAAGCAGTTACTGCACCTTGACCTCCACGACCTAACCAGATAACCTCGTAATACATTTTAGAGACCACGCTATTTCATTTCGAAGAACATATAGCTTTTTGCCTATTAGAACATTATTTATTTATCATTATTTCACTCCGAATGCGTAATACCTTGTGGCTTATTTAAGGCTTTTTGAGGCGCCAGAGCCGGTGTTAAGGATCGTAATGCATCCAAATAAGGTAAGCCACACAATAGTTATGCCACCGAGAAGTCTTGGAAAACATACCTGATGACCAAAGGGTAATCGTTGACAGCAAAGCAAGATAGAGAAAAATTTTAATTTCAACGTTCTGTGCATTATCGGCGGACTGGTAGAGGAAAATTTTAATTAGATTTTGTAATGCAATTTATAACCAAAAAAGAACGGTGATGCTGTTGGAAAATATGACGTTGAAGTAAAAGGTTGGGTTATAAAAAAGAGAGAGCACGGCAATATAATATTTCTTGATTTGAGACCGCTTCATTCTCCTGGAAAAATACTGCAAACTGTTCTAAAGAGAGAAATGCTAACAGATGATGTATGGGAAACTGCTAAGCATATCACGCAAGAAACCTCATTAATTTTAAGGGGAAAATTAATCGATAATCCACGAGCCCCAGGCGGCATAGAATTACACGTCCATGACATCTCTATTACACACTTAGCAAAAACACCTTATCCATTAGGTAAAAAAGCACAACCACCAGATGTTTTGATGCGATGGCGCCATCTAGCTGTTCGGTCACCAAAATATACAAAAATTTGGTTAGTGAGAGAAAGATTGCTTCAATTAGCCAGAGAATACTTCGTGAAAAATGGGTGGCATGAGGTATCCCCACCAATAATTGTCTCAACAGCTGTGGAGGGGGGCGCGACCCTCTTTGAGATAAAGTATTTCGATAACTCTATCGCGTATCTCTCGCAGTCCGCTCAACTATACCTCGAAGTTATGATTTTTTCGCTAGGAAAAGTGTGGAGCTTGACTCCATCCTTCAGAGCCGAAAAATCCAGAACACGTAGACACCTCGCTGAGTACTGGCATCTAGAAGCCGAAGCCGCCTGGTGTAGATTCGAAGATAACCTAAAGATTCAAGAAGAGTTAGTGGAGTACATTGTTAGAGGATTGCTCAATGATGAAGATACTAAAATTATTATCCAGGAATTTCGGGGAGATCTGGAGACCCTAGAGGACACTAAGGTTCCATTCAAGCGAATAACGTACGATGACGCTGTAGAGTTATTACAATCTAAAGGCGTTAATATAAAGTGGGGAGATGATATAGGTGCCGATGAGGAAAAAGTGCTCTCAGAAGAGATAGGTGAACTATTCTTCCTAACACATTTCCCAACACACTTAAAAGCTTTCTATGTCAAACTTGATGAAAAAAGGCCGGAAGTATGTCTAGCTGCCGATCTATTAGCACCAGAAGGCTATGGTGAAATAATAGGAGGCAGCGAAAGAGAGGACAGCATAGACGTATTGGTCGATAGGATTCGCAAAGAAGGCTTTGACCCTGAAAGTTATTCATGGTATCTGGATCTCAGAAAATACGGTAGTGTTCCTCATAGCGGCTTTGGGCTCGGAGTAGAGAGATTATTATGGTGGATACTAAAATTAGATCACATCAGAGATACGCTACCGTTCCCAAGGCTAGCGCGAGTTAAGAAATTCATTTAGATATATTCGGCCTCATCCCTTTTAATCAACTTTATTTGTTAAGTGTTTCACAACATTATTATAGCATAGGGTAGCAATGATGACTTCAGCCTTATGCGATTGCGATGAGCGACGATGGGCAGTCTGAGCTCCTCCTTTATTACTCTACACCAATATTTTTAATTTTAATCCCTCAATGGACACTTTCTGTGATCGGATGATGAGTCATGATTTTGTCTGACGCCTTTACCATGTCCGTTACTAACCGGTTATGGATGCGGTTTACGTGAGCATTGTATTGTGGAGGCTGCTTGAACAGGGCACTTCGATTCACCAAAATTGTCTAAGAGGAAAAACTGAGACATTAATACATCTCATCACCCGACTACAGAAAGTGTCCCTCAATGAAAGTAAATGTTTAAATCTTATTTCATAACTAGAAAGTTGTATTATCTGAGCATAATTCGAAGAGCTGATAGAAAATGTCTCCCACAAAGCGTCCAGCATATTGTTATAAGGTGCCTCCAAAGAAACCATATACGCGCAAAGAGTACATAAAGTCAATCCCACAACCAAGGTTAAAAATATTAGAGATAGGAAACCCGAACTTCAAGTACGACTATGTGGTTCTCCTGATATCAGAGCAAAGAGTAATGATCCTAGATAGGGCATTGGAGGCAGCGAGAATAACTGCGAACAGATATCTAACAAAGAAAATAGGTAGAGGAAATTACTTCATGAGAATAAGACCATATCCCCACCACATTTTACGTGAAACAAAGTTTCTTGGCGTAGCTGGGGCTGATCGTATACAACAAGGAATGAGAAAAGCTTTTGGAAAACCCGTGGATCGTGCGGCGATCGTAGATATTAACCAAATTATTATTGAGATATGGGTTACAAAAGACTTTCTTGATGTCGCTCGCGAAGCTTTGCGTCGTGCTTCACATAAGCTAGGTATAGATCACCGCATCGAGATACGTGATTTTGCAGAAATGTATCCTAAGTTAGTAGCGCATCTTTCATCGCAATAATCCTTATCCTCTAGCTCCCGCTGCAACTATCTTAATTACATCTCTATCCTGAAGCTCATAATCCTCCGGTAATTTTTTCTTTGTTCTAACGTCTATTGCGTAGATAAATGTCTTCGCTAGGTCAGTGTGAATCAATGCTGCAAATTCTCGAACTGTTGTTCCCTTTTTCACAAGAAACACGTCGGGTAATACGTTTCCCTTCTTATCACTCAGTTTATTCACGTCTTCTACTGGGTACACCGCAATCATGTTACCTAATTCGAATACCGCCTTATTTATTGCGATTTGTACTCCTGTGCTTTTCCATTTATCTAGCAATTCCTCTATTTTTTCAAAGAGAACTTTTTCTCTACCAGATAGTTTTTCTGGTTGCAAGATCTCAAAGTGATCGGATCCTCTAACATATTTTATTATTCCTTTCTCAGCATACTGTATTAGAGCCCATTCTGCTAGGGCTGAAGCAGGAATGGCATCAATTCCATTTTCCTTCATTCTTTCATAATTCTCCTCAGCTTTTGGAATATCTATCTTATTCGCAACTATCAAAATCGGTTTAGATATCTCTCTTAATTTTTTTGCAAAGTTATATAGGTCATCATCACTCCACGACCTAGGTTTCTCCGGATTTAGATCCAATCCTTCCACCGCTCTCCTAATATGCTCAACGCGAATTGCTAAACCCGATAGTCTCTCTGCCATACTTTGGAAAAAGTCTGATCTTTCAGTTTCAATTCTTCTGGCCCATTTATCCCAATCCCTCTTAAGTATCTGGTACATCCATCTTGCTATTTCCTCTTCCAAGAATTTTACATCCTTTATTGGATCCCACATACCAGGACGTCCAAGTGGCCTACCATCAGCATCATGGGAACCGGATGCATCTACGATATGGATCAGGACATCCGCTTGCCGAAGATCATCCAGGAACTTATTCCCTAATCCCCTGCCCTGCCAGGCGTCTGGGACTAATCCAGCAACATCAATCATTTTCACTGGGATGTGTCTTATCCCGTCTATACACATCGAGTTTCTCGGATTATCTTTCACTCCAAATTCTGTGCAGACACATTTTTGCGTTACAAAAGCAACACCGATATTCGGTTCAATAGTTGTAAATGGATAATCTGCAACTTTTGCGTTACCGGCCGTAGCTGCATTAAAAAAAGTCGTTTTCCCAGAATTCGGTTTCCCAACTATACCTACTAGCATCATCATTCACCATTAAATTACTAATCCCCTACTCTTAATTAATCTTCTCACCATAGGATTAGTATTTTCCAATTCTCTCAAAACCATTTCAAAGGACTCGTCTGGGGACAATATCCGTTTAAGAAAAACCCCAGTTCTACCTTTTTCATCCCTTTTGGTCAAAACTGATATCCTCTCCCTAATTATATCGATCGATACTCCCAAAATCTTCGATACATATGACTCATTATCGATTATCGATTGTTCTATATGCCCTTTCTCCATAGGAATTATTAATACCAGCCTCTTATCTACACCAGCAACCCTCTCCTTAACATTCCTTGCACCCTTTAAATCAATAAGACCGCCAAATTTGTAAAACTCGTACTCCAATCGCGTAAAGGGAACTAACGGGAAAGAAATAATAGTCAACGGGTCAACGTAGATGTGTGCTTTAATGGCGTGATGAGGCGTAGCCTGAACAATCTCTCTTGCGTATATCACACCAATTTTTTCTTCAATAAGATATTCTAAGAGGTATGGCTTTGGGGGCCTAAATATAATAATGTCAATATCACTATTCTGATGAACGTCACCCCGCGCTACAGAACCGAATATGTATCCATCAATGCCGTACTCTTTAAGTATTTCAAGAATCTTAACTCCACGCTGTCTCTTAG
>Ga0209410_1001351_pt1 | contig 11874 bp, 27 predicted proteins | sample Mar14436cmmetaG_FD_184135 | JGI IMG/M metagenome (GOLD analysis project Ga0209410, IMG submission 184135) | Marine hydrothermal vent microbial communities from Guaymas Basin, Gulf of California to study Microbial Dark Matter (Phase II) - Marker... ... | reverse complement strand
TCCATTCTCTTATTCCTTCAGTTTTCGCAAACTTCTCTGGTGCAACTTTTGCAAGAACAGGTTGCACAATAACACTCTCATACTTCCTCTCCGCCCTTTCTGCAAGTTTTGATGCAAATCCTGTGATGTATTGAATTCCTTTCCAAATCTTCTGTGGTGTTGGCACTTGCAATTTTCCTGTGTAATACCACACTGGCACCCCCTCTCTCCTCAACTCTCTTCTAATTTGTTGTGAAAATCCCATAATATCATGAATGCTTGGAATTTTAGGTGGAGAAATTCTTGGAGGTGCTATTGATGGAGAGGGAGGTTTAACTACTCTTGCTGGTGTAGGTGATGGAAGTTGGGAAGAAGGAGAGGGAGTAGGAGGTTTTGGTGATGCTGAATGAGGAGCATAAGGCATATGCTTCCTTCTCCACTCTTCTTGTCTTTGCTCTAATCTCTCCATAGTGGGTTTAGGCGGTTTAAAGAATGTTGTCGTTATGCTTCGGAAGAAGTCAAAAATCACAGGCAGTCACCCCCTCTCATCTTCGCCCCACCCATATTCATATTATTATCTTCCCCCTTGCATAATATAAACCTTGCGGTGCTTTCAGAGACTTTCGCTGACATCCTCCTCATACGCCTACCGCCTCCTTACCCCATCCTTTCTTCTGGAGGAATTTCTCCAAATTCTCTACCGCCTCCTCCAAATACTGCTCCCGCATCTCCAAATATTGATTATAGACATCGCTTGGAATTCGCAAATTGTAGTAATCCTCAAACACCCGCCTCACAATCAGCTTTCCAGAGGGCAAGAGAGAGGATTTGTAGCCGACGGCGACCCTGTTATCCTTCGGCAACTTGAAAATCTTCACACGGTAAAATTCATAACCTCTTATCGCCTTCAGTAAGTTTTCGGGGTTTGGCGTTGTGATAAGAATTGCCTTCACAGCCAATCCGACGACATCAAACAGGTTCTGCAAATATTCGGCGAGCTGTCTGCTCCTGAAGAAGAGGTATTTGGAGCCATGAACGCCTGCATCATCCCAGCATATAACTTTCAGTTGCTTGCTTGCGGAGAAGTTTGTGAGAACACGCTCTTTGATTGCACCAATCAAATCTTCCAATGTGAAGAAGACATTATCTAATACCTTGTCCCAATCACGATAAAAGTCATACATCACCAATAAAGAATACATCGTTTTTCCGCTTCGCTGCATTCCGTAGATTATGGCACCTGTCATGTCGGAATGCTGCTCAATTTTTTGCGAGAGGGCGAACACATACTCGTTATCAGGTGCGATGAGTTTCCACCTGTCAAAAAAATCCTTCATAGCATCACACCACCTCCCCGCAGCACGCCCCGCTCTTCAATTAGAAGCAGTCCCACTTCGTCCAATTTCTCAATCACATGCTGCACATATTCCCTCACATACCTCACTATCGCTGCCCTCTTCATCTCTCTATATGTGGTGATGCCTACTCTCTCTTTCACCCTCGCAATTCTGTTGATTTCTCTCTCCATCTCCCTCCGACATCTCTCCGTTTTCACATCTATTTCCACCCTCCATGAAGGTTTTAATAATGCCTTCAGACTCTCCAATTCTTCCTTGCCATCGCCACCCGCATCTATTCTGTCCATTATTTTCTGAATTTGAATGAAAAGTAAGTGAGGATATGCGAGTTTTGATATATACTTCTCCTCATATAGCGGGAATGCGGAGGAATACTCATCAAAGGTCATTCCCCATCCCACACCTCCTTATCTCTCTTTTCCTTTTCCGCCTTCGCTGTGAGTTCCCTCAAGGCGGAGATTAATTGTATCACGGTCTTCTCATCCGCAGGTGTTATCCCCTGCCTCATCCTCTCCTTCTCCCTCCTTCTACGCTTCCACTCCTGAAATCTCTCCCGAAATCTCTTCGCAAATCTCCCAAGCAGTCTCTCCTTACGCTGCTGCTTCTCGCCATTCCTGAGTGCTTTCAGAACTTTCTCCGCCTCTCTCCTCGTCGTGCAAAGGATACATTCACCATTCAAATCTTCAACTTTCCTCACTTTTCCTTCTCTGTCGCAAATTGCAATCCATCCACCATCCGAATTGATATGCAATGCGAGAACTGGTGTGATATATGCGTTGCCGTTGTTATTAATCACGCACCAGAGGTCGGGAAGAAGTTTATGATATGCTTCGTCCCATGCATTTAGAATATCCAGTCCTTTTTTCCCTACGCCCCCCATTCTCTCAACAACCCTCTCACCCCCTTCACCTGCCATCTCGGAAGGATTTGATGCCCTCGCCTTTTGCATCTGATTCTCGGGCATCTGATTCCGTATCCCTTTCTCATGTGTTCGCATGTGCATGTGAAGTGCTCGCTTCTCAACCTCCTTTCCGCAAACGGGACATGGCACTTTCGGCATTTTTCACCCCCTCACGACATAAATGAGTGCGTTAGAATGAATAGGACGCCTAAACCCAAGCAACCTATGAATATTAGCATTCCATACTTGATGTAATCTTTCACCTCACTTCCTAAACTCTCCCTTATCGCACTCTCTAAAACCGCTTTCGTGTGGGCGACATTTGCAGAGGTGTATGCTGAAACTGTGTCAATCGCATTCGCAATCACCTGATATGTGAATTGCCCCGTCTTCGTCTTCATTTTCTCAATCTCCTCCCTGTTCTTCTCTATGAACTTCAGCAGATTTATCATTTTTTGCACCATTTCCTCATTATCAAGTCCTGTGTCCTGAAGTGCCTGACGCATGGCACGCTCTTCTATCGTCGCCTTCACAACCTCTTCAATTTCCGCATCACTAAAGTATTTCCCTTCTTTCCTCAACTGCTTCTTCAATTTCTCTTTGAATTCCTCCTTCTGCTCCATTAACTTCCCTAAGTATTTCTCATAGCGGTTAATCACGAAGAAGGCAATATCCTCAATTCCACTCACATCAATCTTATGCTCCTTCAGATAATCCTTGAATTGTGAGAATGCAACCGCTTCTCTCGTCGCAATCGTTTCGGGAATATTCACAAAATAATGGAAAACGGGAATTCTGCCTTCCCATTTCTCAACTGTTGCCGATGAACCTTTGAATTTTATGCCGACATCGGCAACATACCAGTAATTTGTCGCTGAAGGATTTAATCTCCGTTCCTCTCTCGGAATATATGCTCTGACAATGCCCTCTGGATAATGAACTAACGCTAATGGCTTACCCTCTCTTCTTGCCCTCCAGAAGATGAATGCTTCTGGTGCATATCTTTTGATGGCGAGTGCAAACATCACCAAAGCCATAGATGCAATTATCGCCCAAAGGAGAAAGCCGAAAAATAGGAATTCGGGGACGATTAGCATTTGTCACCACCTCTCAAAGATTTCTCCACCATCTTACTTAGTTTTCCCCAATTTATTTCTAAATTTCCGTAGTATTCTCCTTTTTTCTCTATAACTAATCCAAAGAATTTTGTAACTCTCCCATGACACTCTGGACAAATCCATATCCTATAATCCTCAAAGCCATCAATAAGGCTTCTGTCATCAACTAACTCGCCGAGTTTGTAGTAATCCCATCGTGGAAATGGGGGGATGGGCTTATCTAAATCTATGATTTCTGTTTTACCACATACCTGACAGACTACCCGTAAAAGCATCCTATATCACCTCCTCCTAAAGAATGGTAAAATGCCTATGAAACTTCGTTGCGGATACCGCCTCAATCTCTCCTTTAATTCATATTCATCCATTCGCATTTCTTCCCTCGCCACTATTTGCCTCTGTGAGACAAGTGCAATCCTCTCAAAGCCGTCCATACTTCGCAGTAGTTTCGCTTGGAATTTGATTGTGATTAAGCCAACAATATGATGAAATTCTGGCGTCAAATCAAATTTTGTCAGTCCGAGTGGTAAGTCAGCGTCAATTAAGGATTTCTGAATGAGGATGCGATGCAAATCTCTTTCTCCTCTCAATCTTGTAATGGCAAACTCTCTGTGAAGAAGCGTATATGCATACAAAATCAGCTTCTCCTTCGCTTTGATTGAGAGTGATGAACGAAGTATATACTCTGCAATTTCTCCTGTCGTGCTGTCCTTCAGGAGAGTGTCAAGGAAGCGAACAAATTCATTATCAAAGAGCGCTTCATCCGCTTGAATGCGTGGTGTCGGTAGTCTCCCTTCAGGTGCTATCGCCTCAAGTTCATCAAAAACCTCATCACCCTTTGCCCCTCCCCCTTCCTCTTTCTCTTCCCTCTCTTCCTCTTCTCCCTCATATCCATATCCACCCATCATGCCTGCTCACACCCCTTCTTCCAATTCTTCCAATTTCACCATATATTGCCCGCCTAACATCACCACGCTCACCTTTCTCTCAACCTCTAACTCCCAAACAATTGACTTCGCTGTCGGCGATGATGCATGAATTGCTCTCGCAAGCATTGGAATTGTCGCTATGTGTCCATCCGTATTTTTCAGAAATTCAAGAGTCTTCTGCTTCATTTCCTCCCTTTTCTCCTTCTTTAACCTCACTTTGCCCCCACCTCCCCAGTTATAACCTCTCTGAAAACATATTTGAAGAGCCAACTGTTGAAAATGTCAATATTCATTTTTCATTCATCACCTCCAAAAGTTTGATAAACTTCCACTGTTCATTATTTACTTCTTTCTCAATCTCTTCAGTTATGACCTCTCTGAAAACATATCTGAAAAGCCACTCATTAAAGTCTTCAAGATTGAGGCATACCTCATCCACATCATCGTTATAATGTTCGGCAAATTCCTTAAGAGTTTCTCCATGCCTTATCTCAACACTTGCAAGTTCAGGATGTCCTGCTACTAACAGTTCTGGCATATCACGATATTTCAGATAAAATTTGCAAACATATTTAAGGTGTTCCCTTAAAATCTCTTTTACCCTCTCCTTTGTAGGATGCTTCAGTCTCACTATCTCATTCGCCAATTCTTCTAAATTCAATACTTTCTCTCTCATTCCATCTCACCATCTCAACAACAAGCACTTCATCGTTTTCACAACAACCTTCCAACCTCGCTATATGCTTTTGCCCCTCATCAAGCCCTGCCTTTTCCACTATTAAATACTTTGTGGTATTTGAAAAAATTTTTAAAGGGAGAAAATCTTGAGCATAGAAGCAGCATAGGCAATAATTCGCCCACCATTCTCTCATGTCCGCAAGGAATACAACGCCTTCGCCTGAATGTTTCTTCAAAAAGTTGAATACAACACATTCTCTCTCCTGTGTTGAGATTTTGTGCATGTTGTAGAGATTTGTCGCAGAACTTCCAAGCAAAACAAAGGCGAGGAGAGCGAGAGCAATACCGTGCCTCCATTTATCATCCTTTGTCAGAATGTATGCATAGAGCAAAGCAAAGGCAATCGCAAATACCGTCAAAGGCGTAAGTGCTGTTGAGAGGGTTATAGGAAGGGTCAGCGAGGCATTCACTAAATCCGCATGGATAAGCGTAGGGAGTGCGAAGAAGAAATATGCGAGAACGCATAAAGCGATTGTCTTCGCCCTTGTCCTCGCAAACTCATCAAAAGCGGGAATGAGTAGGAAAGGAATTAGGCACTCATAATACCTCCCATGTGCTTGCGGTAACTGCGAGGCGAATGCCACTAAAACCGTATATGATGCTGCGAGAGCAATAATATCGGCGTGCTTCTTGATATTAAAGTTTAGGAGGGAGGGGGCAGTTGCACAACTCAAATACACAAATGCAAGGAATGACTGAATGAAGAATGGCGAGGAAGGTGAATGAGGAGAATAGTGGTAGCCTGTTGCTTCTCCTGTTGAATTCAAGCAAAGGAGGAAATGAATTCCCGCAAGTGATAATGCCAATATCACTGGAACTATTGACTGTTTTCTGAATTTCCAAATCATGAATGGTATAAGAGCAAGTCCAATTACCTTTGTCAGTGCTGCCAAGCCAACACCAATTCCCGCTTTCACTTTCTCCTCTCGCAAAATCCAAAGCACTGAATATACAAAGAGAGGGAAATACAGGTTCTCACTCATCCACACGAAGGAGTATGTGAGGGAAATAGGTGCAAATACTGTGATTGCGGAAACGATAAATGCTTTTTTCTCATCTAAATACATTCTCGCAATTTCAAACACAGGAAAAATAAGGAAAGAGGGGAGGATTGCATTCACCGCCAATCCACTCATATAACGCAAATTCACATCTGAAATCGCTGTGAGTGGTGAGAGAATGAGGGGATAAAGCGGAGGATACTGCGCTCCGAATGTTTTATGATGAATGTAGGTGTGATTTGTCCAAATTTCTTTTGCTTGGAGGAAATATAAAGTCTCGTCCATCACGATTAAAGGTTGCTGGAATTGTGTTACGGAAAGGATTGCTAATTTCACTGCGACTGCAATTCCGAACAAGGCAAGGAGATATTTTTTCATTTCAGCAGAACAATTGCTAATGCAACAAAAGCACAAAAGAGTGCTGTGAATGCATAAACAATAGAGAGGCGAATGAAAAAACGAATGCCAAAATAGGTTTTGATTATCTGCTGCAATTCCTTCGTCGCCTCTTTCCTCGTTTCAGCATCCTTAAACGCATCCTTTGAAACCTCAACTATCAAATTTCCTCGTTCAAATCTCGCCCTCACATATTTCGCATAAGTATTCATTTTCTCGCTCACCTTTGAGGAGAGATTTGGCGGAAGGGCATTTTAAAGGAAATGGGGGGAGGACAAGAGGTGATGACCGTTGGGTGCAAAGGGCAAAGAAGACCATGCCCTTCATTCGCCTCTCCCCTCCACTTTACCTAAAAATAGGGGCAGAGGAGAGGGATTGAAATCACTTTTTCTCCCCTCCCCCGCCGAAACCAAACAGAACTTCCCGCATTATCACCCCTGCAATTACCGCAACCGCTACTATCGCCAACATCGGTATCGTCACATTCATTATGTTTGTTGCCGATGTCATCGCAGTATTGAACGGTGATGTCTCCCTTGTGGAGTATTTGTATGAAATGAGGTAATCAGTGTAGTTTTGCATGTTTCCTGTTGAAAGCACCATTATCTTTCCGTCAGTGTAATTCATTTGATAATCAGTTCCTCTCGTGTATGTTGTTGCACCGCTTGTGTCTGTTACTGTTTCAGATGCATTTACTATGTTTGTATGTGCCAACTGAATCCAAGTGTCATACTCCGATGAGTTAAATGTTTCATTTATCACTGACTTTGTGACATTATACCGCATCGGTGGCGTCACTTGATATATCTGTGATGATATATAGATGCCTACGATGCAAACTACAACCACTGAAACTATTGCGGTTGCAATCCCCACCATCTCGTTTTGCTCTGCCATTTCCACCGCATAAAAAATAAAAGTGAGGGGGTAAAAACCCCTCCGCTGCCTTACTACTCTACTACTGTCCTCCGCCTCCGCCCTTCTTGCCGACACCGAATCCGCCTAACAGGTAAGTCATGATTATGCCAGCGATTATCGCTATTGCCACCACGATAATCAACGGAAATGTCGTGTTCATGATTTTTATCGCCGAATTCATCGCTGTGTTGAATGGTGATGTGGTGCTCAATTGCGTAACATCGTATATCTGCGAGGAGATATAAACGCCGATTATCGCTACGACAACCGTTGAGACTATCGCCGTCGCTATCATCACCATGTCGTTGAAACCCTTGCTCTTATGGGTCAGAATCTCCTTCACTCTCCTCAAAAAATTCGCCACCCTTCTCATTTTTCTCGCATCACACGCCTCGCTTCATCACCTCCCGCCACATTAGGACATGTGCGAGGCACTATTTAAATAGTTTTCGGTGCTTCCTTGATTTCGGCGATGATTGTCGCTGTGAGAAGTGCTAACCAGTATGCCAATAATACTGCTCCGACAGCGGTCAGTGCAAGCACTGGCTCCGCTCTCCCAAGCACTGTTATTCCTTTCCCTGCAACGACGCCTGCGATGAAGCAGACTGCCGAAAAGGCATACCACTCCCCTTTCCTCAACTTATCTCTCAATCTGCTCCATTCCATTATTTTGCATCACCTCCTTCACTTTCTCTTCCATTTTCACTGCCAAGCCCCAAAACAACACTCCAATCAGTGAGAAGACCTGTGAGATAATGGCAACACCAGCAAGTAAAGCACCGTATTGTGGTGAGCAAGAGAGCGTTAAGCCAAGTCCAAGAAGACCTCCAAATACCACTCCATACAATGAAGCACTAACAACAAGTAGTTTACAGTCCCTCGCTCTGAGAGCCTTCTTTATCACTTGTCCTGCAAGGTAGAAAAGAGAAAGACCAAGAAAGGCAAGAATAGGAATAACAACAGCATCAGGAAGAGGCATTTCCCTTTATCACCTCCCTTACATTTTCTAATGCCTCAATCAGTGCTTTGAGCGTTGAATGCTGTGTGATGAATTTTCGCTCAATTGTGAGGACAAAATTATCCGTGTGCCTATTGTATGTGAGCGAAAGTAGAGGAAAAGATGTTCTCGCTGTGAGGCATATTACTTCCACCCTCACCAAATCGCAGCACTCTTCAGTTATTATTGTTTTTAGGTTGTAATCTCGCCTCATAAATTCCGATAATCTCTCCAACATATTCCACCAACTCCCTGTCTCCTCTTCTCTTTGCATCCCTCAACAAACCCTTCAGGTATGTGATTGCGAGCATGATTTGTTCCATGCTTGCCGTCGCCTTAAGCATATTTATCACCCCATTCTTCCGCATCTGATATTGGGAGCTCAAGGAAGGCTCTGCCCGCTTCAGTGATTTTGTATGTTTCGCCCTCCTTTCTCAACAGCTCGGTTTCGCAGAGGAATTCAAGGACTGTGTTAATCACCTGCTCTGGCAGCGGAAACATCTTCATGATTTCATCCCGCCGACGACCTCTTTTGCACTCCTCCATGATTATCTCGCAGATGGGAAGAACATCTTCTATAAATTCCTCCATTATGCATCACCTCCTATGAATTTCTCCACGCTCTCAATCCTTAATTCCTTCTTTCCCCTATTCTTCGTCCAAATCCACACCTCTGCCTCACATTCATGAATTTGTGAGAAGTGAAAAATTCTCCGCAACTGCTCCTTCTCCCTTGGTAGAGGATACCACACCTTTTTCCTTGTTCCTTTCACCTCCACCACCTTCACCAACTTTCCTTTGTTGAGTATGAGGAAGTCAGCACCAAAAGAGCCGATTGCTACTTTGATAACATTATCCTTTCCATACTGCTCTACCAACATTTGCTTTGTTCTGTATTCATCACTGTATCCTTTCCTCATTTTCATCAGCCGTAGCAGATTGCTTTTGCTAATATGGGTAATTTCTTCAGTCGCTCAATATCAAAGAAATAGTCGTAGATGTCTCCAAATCCATAATACCATCGTCCTTCCTCTTCCACATGCAAAGCAGGTGCTTTCTCCGCACCAAACTCGCTTAACTCACTCTTGTCCTTCACTACAATCACTTCAAGCACTACACTCTTCAAGTATCCCTTGCGTAGATACTCTTCTATAAACTCCTCCACTGCCTTCTCTATTCGCTCACTCTCTTCCTGTCCTTTCAGCACAAAGAGTTTGTATTTCTTAATCACACTCGTCTTTTCGCTCATCTTCCATCACCTCCTTTGTTGGAATTTTACTCCTAATCTCTCCACAAAGCAAAGACATTAGCACCACTGCTTCATGATACTCAAGCACCCTTTGATGGATTGCTATCATTCTCACTTCACCCTTCTTGCCGAAGACAACACTGAAAAATGGTGTGTTTGTTGGTGGAATGACATACTCTACCTTTCGCTCCCCGTCGTTGAACTTATACTCTTTCACCCTCAACTCCATTCAAATCACCCTCACTCAATCTCAACAAGCCATAGCCAGTGATGTCAAGCCATGCATCCTTCTTCACATCCTTGTCATTTGCACTCGCAATTCTGCAAATCTTGTCAAGCACTCTGACAAGAATTGCAACATCGTGGTATCTGTTCGTTGGAATGCCATTTGGGAAAAGAATAGAGAGGATGTGGCCGACTTTCTGGAAGGCACTGCCATATCCTCTGTTCTTCTCCTTCACCATGCTCGCAACATCACGAGCAATTACCTCTAATTCCGCAGGTCTCATTCTCTCTCACCCTCTCCTCTACGCTCATAAACCCCTGCAAGCCTCCGCAGAAATTCACTTCTTCGCTTCGCCTCTTCAGAAATGCAAGGGAGCTCTGCAAGTTCTCTCAGCAACTTCGCCCTTCGCTTTAAGTCCATAGCAATCACCACCTTATTCTTTCCCCAGCACATCACCGAAAGCAATCTCAAGAAGCCATGTATTGTAAATATACATAGCGTCATACTGGAGTGCCATGCTCCAATATTTCACTGCCTCTTTCTTGAATTCAGGGTGTTCGTCTATCAACAGTTCAGGTTTGTCTCTATATCTTAGGCAAAATTCAGCCAACTGTTTGAGATGTTTTTCCAGAACTTGCCTTATTTGCCCCCTGATGCTTTCCTCCCTTGCTGTGCCTTGCTTATAGATGATGCTCAACACTTCATCCATCAATTTCTCTAAATTCAAGGGATTTGCTTCTCCCTTTTCATTCTCTATATTCATTGCTATTCACCCCTACTCCTTCAGCATTTCAGCAATCTCATTGAACAAATCCACGAGAATTGATGCGACATCCGCAGCGTCCTCGCAGAATTGGAGCTCGTGAGATGCTTCTTCAAGCCTCTTTGCGATTTTTTCTCTTTTCTCTGATGATTCATCGTAGTGCGCCCAGAACTCATCAGATAGATTATCTAAACGCTCTGAAAGTCTTCTCACCATGAATTCCTCCATTTTCACTCACCTTCCTCCAAGAATTTCTCAATTACCCTGTCGATTTCATCTGCGTCTATGTAGTAGTCCGCCTCGCCGATTACAACCTTGCCCTTCTTGTAAAGAACGAAGCGCCTCGGGTCCGTTGTCGGCAACGCCTCCTCATAGAAGAGTGTTTCCTTTTGTGTTTCCTTTTCCTCTTTTGGGGAGAGAATTGCGAGTATCCACAGCCCCTTGTCACTCATGTCTATCAATGTGTCGCTCTTCTCAAAGATTTGCTGGAAGTTCTTGAACTTCTGCGAGAATTCGCCAACCTCTAATATCTTTACCTCCATTTTTCAGCACCTCCCCTCCAAATCTCCTACACAACACTCTTCGCCCTGAAGCAATGGCAGAAGCAGGGGCATGTAATACTCGCAGAGGAATTCCTTATAGTAGAGCTGCGTCTGCCTTATCTGCTTGTCCGCTACCGCAGACATGAGAAATCTGCGAATGCCATAATCCGCAATAGCTCGCCGAAGCCGTGTGATGTGCGTCGCAACAGTGCTGTGCGATAAGAGCTTGCGACGGTGCAGCCACTCCTCAAAAGCAGATTCAAGCGGAACTCTGCGACTCCGCCCCCCCAACGACGCATCCAAAGCTGCTTCCTCTTCACCACCACCCCGCAACACACTACCAGCCATCTCCATCCCCATCTCACTCACACACCTCCCGCAGAGATGCGAGGAGTTTTTTCGGCATCCCCCGCACCCCCTCATCATAATATTACAAAAACCCACTATTTAAATATTTGTGTTTTTTTAAAAAGCGAAAAGAATGTCTTTAAGAAAAGTTTAGGTGAGGGGGAGAAATGGCAGAAGAGGAGAAGAGGGGAAAGGTGGTTGTGAGTGTCGCACTCTCCGTTGATGAATATTTAAGATTGGAAGAGGCGGTGGTGCGAAAACACGGAAGGAAGTGGGGCGTGTTCAGCGAGTTCGTGAGAGAGGCGATAAAAAAGGCGGTTGAGGAGGTTTTGCAGCAGCAGAAGTAGCACAGGAGAATGAAAGAATTTAAATAAGAAGGGAGGTAATTCTCTTACAGGCTCGCTTCAACCC
>Ga0209410_1001348_pt1 | contig 11901 bp, 11 predicted proteins | sample Mar14436cmmetaG_FD_184135 | JGI IMG/M metagenome (GOLD analysis project Ga0209410, IMG submission 184135) | Marine hydrothermal vent microbial communities from Guaymas Basin, Gulf of California to study Microbial Dark Matter (Phase II) - Marker... ... | reverse complement strand
CCTTCCTAACCGGGGCCATGATAGGTCTAATCTTCCCAGCTGGCGGTGGATTAAGCGATAAAGTGATAGTCCTCGGACTCATGGTAGGAACGGCTCATGTGGCGAATACGCTAGTCATTCCTAACGGAAAATCCGTTAAGGAGCCACCAATCGAGATCAAGCTTGTCGCCTCATCACTCTACTTGGCTTCCATGATCTCTGGCTGGGCGGCGTATCTCGCTGGGATTTTCCACAAGCTGATAATCATCCCCTTAACATTGACATCGATAAGTGAGTTCATCTTAATGATGGGGGTTGGAGGAAGAGCATGTCAGCTCAGAGTGAAATCAGCCGCTGGAGCCGGCAAGATCTCAATTCTAGTCATACTCTTAGTCGAAGCTCTTCTGTAAATGCTTAAATAACGATCAACCATACAGTTATCACCAGCATGGACAAGTATGCTATGCTAATAGACCCTAGTAAATGTATTGGATGCAATCTATGCGTTGAGGCTTGTGAGAAAGCTCATGGAGGATTAGCTCCAGCAAGCTATTACACATGGATCATCGATCTTAAGGGATACGCTGGCCTAAGCCATGCGCCAGTTCACTGTCTTCATTGCGAGGATCCACCATGCGTTAAAGCTTGTCCCTCGGGAGCTATGAGGAAGCTGGAGAATGGAGCCGTTATAGTAGATCATGAATTGTGTATTGGATGCTCATTCTGCATTTCAAGCTGCCCATTCAATAGAATACATTACGACCCTGAGAGTAGGCTTGTCTATAAATGCGATCTCTGCTATGAAAGGATTGGCGAGGGGAAGAAGCCGGCTTGCGTTGAAGCATGCCCATATGAGGCGAAGTTATTCGGAGATTATGAGGAGATGCTCAAGATTGGGAAGGAGAGGGCTGAGAAGCTTGAGGGCGGGCTACTAGTATATCCTGGAGAGACAGTAGTTCTCTACGTCCTCACGAGAGATCAGCTGAACTTGCTGAAAGCCGAGTACGTACTTGAGGAAGCGTATCCAAGCCGGTCTAGGAGCTTAATGGATTTGATGAAATACTCAAGAATTGGCGCTGCAGTCCTATTTGCTGGCTCAATAATCTACTTCGTGAATTGGAGGAAGAAGAGGATGAGCAAGATCTCAGGGGGTGAGGGATAATGTCTTCGAGAATCTCCACCAAGCCTCTAGGACTCCTAGAGATGCTCTTCAAGTGGTCCTACAAAACCTATCCAGACATCCTAGTATTCCATCTCGGAATGTTAGGAGAGCTAGTGACCGGCGCCTTGATCGAGCTCTCAAGCATCTTTGGCGGCGGCTGGATCCTGAGCTGGATTCATGGAGGGTTTGGAGCGATATTGATCGTCGGAGGGCTAGCGATCCTCATGAGATATCTTACGAGCAAGCCATTTAGACTCGCTAGTGATCCCATGATAATCATAGACACACTCTTCGTAGCCGTGATCTCAGTCTCTGGAACATTCATGTCCTTAGTGAATCTCGGCTTCATGGAGCCGGCTCAAAACCCATGGCCATTAATTCACGTAGTCTCGGTTTATCTCTGGTTCGTGATCTCGCTTTTTGGAGGGGGTGCTGCGAGGCATGCTGTGGGACTGCTTATCTGGAGAATTAGTGGAAAAGACTCGAGTAATATAGAGCTTGCTAGAAATGCGTGCATGAAGTGCGGAGAATGCATTAAGGTGTGCTCGAAGGTCACTAAGAAGGACTATGAAGAGACCCCAGTTGCTAGGATAAGGGATCTCCTAATGAACTATGAGCTCTTATTCGAGAGCCCCCAATCCTCAGATGTTAAGAGAATCATAGATGAGACGATATATGGTGATTGCCGATGGTGCAAGCTATGCACGAGATCATGTCCAATAGCTTGGGATAAGCCTGAGATGCTTAAGGAGCTTGTCGAGAGCTTAAGGGGGCTTTCGGTAAACTTAAAAATAAAGCCTTGAAGAGATGAATCTGATATGGAGAGGCGGATTAAAAGGAGAGAGCTGATCAAAGGTCTCGGAAGCGGAATAGCTGTTGGTTTAATCACAGCCGGTGCGATAGCTTATGCATTCCCGAGGGAGGTCAGGATAAAGATTCCCGGACCAACCATTACCGAGAAATTCACCAAGACCAAGACGAAGGTGTTAACTAAAACGATTACAAAGTTCGCTACAGAGCTAACCGAGGCCACGGCCGTGACAACCGTGACTAAGATGCCTATCATGCCGGAGCTTATGCAAATCTTCAAACAGTTGATTCCAGATGCAGCTGAGTTTAAGCCCGTCATGAAAGATGATGTCGTGATGTTCTTTGAAGCTTATGACGAGGACGGAGCCCTGATGGGCTATACATTCTTGGGTCAGGAGATGGGATATGCGGCTCCGATAGTTGTTGCTGGAGCGGTTGACCTAGATTATAAGATAATAGATGTCGCTGTGATAAAGCATTCCGAAACCCCGAGGATAGGTGATAGAATCCAGATAGATCGAGACTTCTTAAAGCAGTTTAAGGGTCTAACGGTCGAGGAGCTTAAGCTATCGACTGAGGGAGGTAAGGTCGATGCGATAACGGGAGTCACCATCTCATCAAAGGCCGTGGTCGATGCTATCAGGAAGAAGCTTGAGGAGATAATCGCGGAGACATCAAAGTAGCTATGAGAGAACTCATAATCGAGAGAAAGGAGATTCTTCTAGGAACGAATGTGACGATAAAGGTCATCGAACCTGATCTAGAGCGGGCTATAGAAGCCATTAAGTCCGCCTTCAATGAAATTAGGAGAATCGAAGAGATCATGAGCGAGTTCAGGGATGATAGCGAGGTCTCCATACTAAACCATACGAAGTTCATAAAGAACCCGAGTAAAGATCTAGTTTATGTGTTGAGGAAGTCTGAGGAATATTTTGAGATCAGCGATGGTGCATTTGATATAATGGCATCAACTAAGCCCCGTCCAAGGATGACCATAAAGGATGATGAAATCAGGGTCAACTGTAGCTCGAAGATCAATATATCTCTCGGCGGGATAGCTAAAGGATATGCCGTCGATAAAGCCATCGAGGTTCTTCAAGGCTTAGGTATAAGGAGGGCATTAATCGATGCTGGAGGAGATATAAGAGTTCTCGATGGAAAATCCGATAAGCATTTGTGGACGATAGGGATAAGAGACCCGACTAGGAAGGAGAGCTTTACAACCATGATCAAGCTATTCGATAAGTCCGTTGCCACAAGCGGGACCTACGGCAAGACCAAGATAATCGATCCAAGAACTGGAGAATTGATCAAGGACCCGGTGAGCGCAACAGTGATAGCCGATAAAGCCATAGATGCCGATACATTATCAACTCTCAGCATAATATCTCCCGAGATAGGTCTAAGAATTGTTAAGAGGCTCGGATTCGAGGCTCTTATAATTTATCAATCGGGAAAAATCCTTAAGACCTCTGGATTCAAGGGATATGAAGTTTAGGCTTACAACCTCTTCAAAGGGATGGCATTATTTTAGGGTATTTTGATCCGCTTCCCCAATATTCATGCAAAACGCTTATAAATGCTCATAACGGGTATATTATCGCTCTTACTAGGGGTGTAAAAAATGTCTGAAGAACGCTCTTTAGAACCTCAAAAAGATCGTATATCTCGTAGGCAGTTTGTCGCCGGAGCAGCCACTGCGATAGTCTCCGCGGTCGTTGGAGGGATAGTCGGGAGTCAAGCATTCCCGAAAACAGTCACCGAAACTGCCACCAGAGAAGTGACTAAAATCTTAACGTCCACGGCAACGGTCTCGACAACCATCCCGACAACCGTGGTCAGCACCGCGACTAAAGAGGTCACCAAGACGGAGACAGCAACCAAGGAGGTGACCACAACCGTAACGGTTACGCCGACCGTGGAGAAGGTGCCTGTGAAGAATGCCATGCTGTTGATAAACCCTGTTAAATGCACCGGATGCATGCTATGCGCTTTCGCATGCGCTGAGCATTGGATGAAGGAGGAGCACCCTGAGCTCGCTGGAGACACGATAAACCTTGAGTTTTCGAGGATTCGTCCGATGAGGTTCCAGTATGTGGACGTAGTCAATGTCTGCTATCAGTGTAGACTTGAGCCATATGCTGAGGGATCGGATAAGCATCCATGTGAGCAGGTATGTCCAACGGGAGCATTACACACAGTTGAGGGAGAGGGAAAGGAGGGATACTATGGCAACGGATATCTCTGGGTGGATAAGGATATGTGTCTAGGATTTGATGCATGTGGTAAATGCCTTGAGGTCTGCGAGGAACAGTTTGGAAGCGGAATATCCTTTGACCCGATAACCAAGAAGGCGCAGGTATGTAGTATGTGCGGCGGAATGCCTGTATGCGCAGATGCATGTCCGGAGGGAGCTATCGAGGTAGTTGTTCCAGGAAGAAACGGGAGGGTATACGCCGAACCGCCTGAGGTGAAGGCCGAATTATATTACATGAAGCTATATGGTGTAAGGAGGGATCTGTAATGGCGGAACTATATGGTATTACCGGAAAGATAGCTCGCATCGATTTATCAAGAGAGAAGGTGACGGTCATCGAACCTGACGTAGAACTCTACAAGAAGTTCTTAGGCGGCGCAACCCTAGGAATGTACTATCTATTCAAAGAGGGGATCGTTTCGCCCGACGTAGATCCATTCAGCCCCGAAAATATGCTTCAAGTGATGCTTGGGCCTATAAATGGAGCGGCTCCAAACAATAGATCGGTGTTCGTGACGAAGTCGCCGTATGGGTTCATCTGTATATCCCTTGCCGGAGGACAGACGGCGGCGAAGCTTAGATTTGCCGGATGGGATGGATTACAGATAGTGGGCAAGGCTAAGGATCCAGTCTATATAGCGGTTATCGACGATAAGATCGAGATAAGGGATGCATCGGATCTCTGGGGCAAAGATGCCGAGGAAGCTGAGATGGAGCTGAAGAAGAGAGTTCTCGCGCCAATAGAATACAAAGATGCAAACGTGCTCACAAAATATGACATGACACCTGAATGGGTGGAGATAAGACCTCCTGATCCGGAGAAGACCATAGGCGCGAAGAGGCTGGCCGGAGTTTGGCTCATTGGACCAGCTGGAGAGAATAAGGTATGGTTCGCGGGTATAATGACTGAGGGATTCAGAGCGCATGGAAGATATGGTTCAGGAGCGATAGCCGGGTCGAAGAACTTGAAAGGAATAGTCGTGAGAGGGACAAAAGGTCAAAAGCTCGCCGACAAGACGAAGTTCCTGTCGATAATGAATGATATAGTGAATAAGGAGAAGCAGAACTACTTCTGGAGATCATATGGAACTGCTGGAATAGGCTACGCGGAAGCCATCCCGAAGAGCGGCTTCCCGATCAGGAACTGGCAGTGGGAGTCTTGGCGGGATCCGAGAGTAGCTAAGGCGTTAACCGGCCCGTTCATGGACGACGCGAGCTTCATTAGAAAGGAAGCTTGCCCAGGCTGCGCCCTAAAATGCGCCACCACAACTCAGATAACTAGCGCGGATCCGATGTTGGACGGCAATATCACGGATATGCCCGACTGGGAGGCCATGGGAATGGTCGGCGGAAACCTTGGTTATCTAGAGATGCCGGGCAAGACCCCAAGCGATCCATACACCGGAGATCACTTTGATCAGGCTGAGGCCTTGGCTAAGACTCAGTATACGACTATGTTGTTCGACAAGTATGGAATGGATTTCATCGAGGGCGGTGCTTTGATAGCGTTCCTGATGGAGCTTAGGCAGAGGGGATACATAGGCCCGGAGGATCTAGATGGAATAGACTTGAAGTGGGGAGACGTTCACGCTGTCGACGCAATAATTAGGAAGATAGTGAAGAGAGAAGGAATAGGAGACGTCCTCGCAAGAGGATTATTCCCGACTGCTGAATACTTCGCGGAAAAGAAAGGCAAGCCTGAGATAGTTCAATACGCGCAGGGATGCCATCGTTATGCTCAGCCAGCTCACGGAACTAGAAGCAATAAGGATAGAAACCCACTTGAATACGTCACTGTCATAAGGCCATGTGAGCATACAGGAGGAGGTAGCGGGGCGTTCATGGCCAGAGACCTAGCAGGCGCGATAAAAGGTCAGAACTTCGAGGCCGTGACCAATAGCCTAGTGATATGCGCATTCGCGAGCATATATGGAGGCTTCTATGTTTGGGAGAACACACTCGAACTCGTTAAGGCTGCGACGGGCTGGACTGACTTCGACCTTGACGCGCTTAATAGGGTCGGAGACAGATATTATGCTCTTGGAAGACTATTCAGCTTACATAGCCTCAGGATCAAAGACCCGCTTGAGGACTGGGACAAGACGTTCCCGCCGAGATGGTTCGAGCCGCTACCCGAGGGACCGTACAAGGGAGCGACATCCGTGTACAACGGCGACCCAGAGGCAATGCTAGCCGATCTAAGAGAGTATTATAAGCTTAGAGGCTGGACTGAGAAAGGAGTTCCAACAAAAGAGAAGCTCGAAGAACTTGGAATAGCCGACATCGCAGCCGACATCGCAAAGCGATGGTGGTAAAAATAAACTTTCCTCTTTTTCTTTACTATTTTATCACTTTTCATAAGGTTATTATGTTTAATTAAGCTTTTATACAGCATATTCAAACAACTTCTGGGCGAATCAATATGGTCTCTGAAGATGAGATATTATCCGCCTTAAGAAAGGTGATGGATCCGGAGCTAAACCAGGATGTTGTAAGCTTGGGGATGATAAAAGATGTGAGGGTGAATGAGGATGGAAAAGTTGAGCTAACATTAGAGTTGACGACTCCAGCGTGCCCGATGAGAAATGTGCTTGAAAAAGCGGTGAAAGATGCGGTATCATCAGTTCCTGGAGTGGAGGAAGTGAAGCTAAATGTTACAGCTCGCGTTACGCGATCCATAAAATCGAGTTCCATGCTTAAAGGAGTTAAGAATATTATAGCAATCGCCAGTGGAAAAGGTGGAGTTGGAAAATCGACCTTCGCGGTAAATCTTGCCACAAGCCTCGCCGCTATTGGAGCAGAGGTCGGCTTATTGGATGCCGATATCTATGGACCCACAGTTCCAAGAATGCTCGGAGTTCTCAAATATCCCGAATACATCGGAGAAGACAAGATAACTCCTGGAATAAGTCACTTGGGAATAAAAGTTATGTCACTTGGCCTCTTCCTCCCCGATGAGCAACCTGTTATCTGGCGAGGTCCGCTCGTTTCAGGAGCAATAAAACAGTTTCTCACTCAAGTTGATTGGGGTGAACTCGATTACCTAGTCGTTGATCTACCGCCTGGAACTGGGGATGCCTCTTTGACCCTGGCTCAAACAATTCCTTTAACGGGAGTCGTGATAATCACCACACCTCAGGAAGCAGCTCTTAAGATAGCCGTTAAGGCGTTAAACATGTTTAGAAAACTTAGAGTCGAGATAATCGGAATGGTTGAGAATATGAGTTACTTCATATGCCCCAACTGTGGCCATAAAACTTACATCTTCGGACACGGAGCCGTAGAAAACGCTTGTAAAAGGCTGGAAGTGCCATTCCTCGGAGGGCTTCCATTAGCTCCTGAGATTAGAGAACGATCCGACACCGGGGTTCCCCTCTTAGTGGATTCTCCAGACTCCGAACTGAGCATAATAATGAAGGAGATAGCGAAGAAAATTGCGGGAAGAGTGAGCGTCATAGCGAGAAACAAGAAGGATCAAAAATAGCATAGGTTTAAATTTAGATTATTCAATCTAGGCATGGAATGCCGAGCCACGGATCAATAACTAAGGCTGGAAAGGTTAGGTCTCAAACCCCTAAGATCGAGGCTAAGCCGAGAAAGGGGATAATCCCAAGACTTAGAAATAGGTATAACTTTATCAAGAGAATCGTGGAAGCCCCGGAAGAGCATAGCCGTAGGCGAAGATGATTTAGGAATCTGTCAACAGCCAACGCACTGCTTGGGATTAATTATTAACGCGCATCTCATAAATGACTTCAACCTTTAAGAGACACTCATGGGCAACTTACTCTGAATATTGCCTCGACGTTCAGTTTAGACCGTTCTTTTAATCTAATTAAAAAAGATAAATTAAATCTATAAAACGCTTATAAATAAATTTGAGATAATTAATAAGTTGATGATGGAAAATGTCGGAAGAGCGCTCTTTAAGTAAGAAAGATCCTATAACCCGCAGAGCGTTCGTCGCCGGGGCTGCCACTGCGATAGTCTCCGCGGTCGTCGGGGGAATAGTTGGGAGCCAGGCATTCCCGAGAACCGTTACAGAGAAAATTACAAAGGAAGTGACTAAAACCTTGACATCTACAACAACAGTTTCAACACCCACTCCGACAACCGTGACTAAAACGACTACTGTTGAAAAAATGACTACTAAGAGGGTTCCTGAGGTTAAGACTGTTGAGGTTCCGAAGCCTGCTGTGGTCAAGGGCGAGAAAGGCTGGCAATTAAACGTAGATTATGATAAATGTTCAGGTTGTAGGCTATGCGAACTTGCATGTAGTATAAAGCACTTTGGAGTAATAAATCCGGAGTTATCGAGGATAAGAGTCTTCAGATTCTATCCTGGAATAGATATACCTACTTATTGTAGGCAATGCCCTGAGCATCCATGTATTGACGTATGTCCCGTTGACGCTTTAAGTGTTAGCGACGAGACTGGGGCGATCGTTGTTTACAAAGAGAAATGCACTAAGTGTGGAGCATGCGCCAATGTGTGTCCAGCGGAAGCAATTCATTTCCATCCCGAGGAAGGCTGGCCCTTGATCTGCGATCTATGTGGACTTGAACCAGAGTGTGCAAAAATTTGTCCCCAAGGCGCCTTGGACTGGGGAGACGTCGCTGTGGATACCACCCATCAAGCCAGGCCTCCGATTGAGATGCTGAAGGAGCTGGTGACAAAGTATGGAATATCGCTTGAAGAATTGAGGGAAATAGGTCAAATAGAGTGAGGGGGTGTGTTATGGCGTTTAAAGGAGGATATACTGGAAAGATTTTGGAGGTTGACTTAACAACAGAATCGACAAGAAGCATAGACACGGATCCTGAGCTAGCGAGGAAATTCCTTGGAGGACTTGGTTTAGGAGCATACTATCTGTGGAGATACATGAAACCTGGCATCGATCCACTTGATGGGGAGAGAAACGTCTTCATCTTCATGACTGGGCCTCTAAGCGGAACTCCTGTACCAGCGCAGAAGAACGCGTTCGTCTTTAAGTCTCCACAACACGGTGGATTTTCCAGAGGACATCAAGGCGGAAATTGGAACCAAGAACTTAAATATGCTGGATGGGATGGACTCATAATAAAGGGTAAGGCTGAGAAGCCGACCTACTTATTCATAAAAGATGATGAAGTTGAGTTTAGAGACGCTAGCAATCTCTGGGGACGTGGCACCTATGCTACTGCCGTAAAGATAACCAAGGAATTAAAGGACCCCTTTGTCAGAGTCGTTTGCATAGGTCCGGCCGGAGAAAACTTGGTGAAGATAACGACTATTTTGACAGAATTCCATAGGTCTGGAGGAAGATATGGAGGTGGAGCCGTCTTAGGCTCGAAAAATCTTAAGGCGATAGCTGTTAGAGGAACCAAGGGAATTAAGGTATCAGATTTAGACAAATTAATGGAGGTTACAGATGCAATAAAAGCTCAGCTGACAGGACCAGGAAACGCATTCTATCAAACTTATGGCATTCTGTACTGGAATGATTGGGCCAATGCAGGATTCGGATTCAACTATAGGAACTTCCAAGAAGCGTGGGTTCCGCCTGAAAAGTATTACAAGGTTTCACCAGAGTTCTATAAGAGAGAATTGATGTTTAGAAAATATGCCTGCTTTGCATGTCCTCAACACTGTAAGCCGTTTGGAGTAATTCATACCGAAAAGTTCAGAGGTATGGCGATGGCGATCGAATACGAAGGAACAGCTAACTTGATCACTGGATGCGGAATCACAGACTTTAGAGAAGGCTTAGCAGCAACTCATCTTGCCGATGATCTTGGACTTGATTATATAAGCTGTGGGAAAGTAGTTTCATTTGCCAAAGAACTCTATCAGAGAGGCATTCTGACAAAAGAAGATCTTGGAGGTATCGAGTTAGAATGGGAAAACGTCGATGCCCAACTTGAACTCATGGAAAAGATAGCTTACAGAGAAGGTATAGGAGATATCTTAGCGGAAGGATGTAAAAAAGCCGCCGAAAGAATAGGTAAAGGGGCAGAAAAATATGCAATGATCGGAGCATTAGGCGGAGAGCTATCTGGTTCAGATCCGAGGACTCCTGAATGGGATTGGTGGGTAGATTATATGACTGGAGATAGGGGATCCTGCCACAATGCTGGCGAGACGATCGAGACCCAGAACATGAGAAGATTCATGGATTCAGCGATAGTTTGCTTCTTCGTAACAAGCGCAGGCTATGGAATAATTGATCCTAGCTATCATGTGGCGGCGATAAATGCTGTTACTGGATGGAATTTGACTGTTGAGGAAGCTAATAAAATAGGCGAGAGAATCTGGAATCTAGAGATATGCTTTAGCATCAGAGAAGGCTTCAGGAGAAAAGACTGGAACTATCTGCCACCTAGGATGTTTGAGGTACCCTTACCAAGTGGTCCTCATAAGGGCTTTAAACTAGATGCGGATAAAGCAAAGAAATGGCTAGATGAGTACTATAAGGAAAGAGGTTGGGATGTAGAGACCGGAATACCGACTGAAGAAAAACTAAGAGAACTAGGATTAGATGAGGTTATCAGCGAATTCAAGAGCTTAGGAATACTCTGAATGCTATATCATCAATTCTCCCAATTTATTTTTTATTTACTTTTTCCATCTTATGCGCATGGACAAGGGGATTGTGGAAGAGACCCAGAGTATGAAGGGATGAGGATGATAATCTTCGAGGCCTATGATATAGATAGATTCGAGAGATTACTACTATATGGAGAAGGTAAGCGAGGAAATAATAGAAAATGCTTTGAAACGAGTGAGTAACGAGGGTGCTTGCCTAGAACCTAGGGAGGAGTTAAATAGTGACCTATATCGAATGATTCGGAAATAAGTTGAGAGAAGGTGGAGTTTATCGCAGCGCAGGAGGTCTTAGGCTCGGCATAAGGGGTGAGTTATATGGCTAAGGTATCTTCGAAGCCTAGAAAGCAGAGAAGGTTCCTCTATAATGCTCCTCTTCACATCTTATCTAAACTTATGTCAGCTCACCTCTCCCCAGAGCTTAGAGAAAAGTATGGTAGAAGATCTTTCCCGGTTAGAGTTGGTGATAGAGTTAAGATATTACGCGGAGAATTTAAGGGGGTTGAGGGTAAGGTGACTGGAGTTGATAGGAAGCGTCAAAGAGTTATGGTTGAGAACGTGACTATTAAGAAGGCCGATGGAACAACTGTTCCAAAGCCGATACACATCTCAAACGTCATGATAACCGAGCTTAAACTCGATGACGAATATAGGAAGAAGGCTTTAATGAGAGGTAAAGGAGGTGAAGAATAGATATGGGACACCTTAAGAGGCTCGCAGCACCACCGCACCTTAAGATTCATGTAAAGGAGAAGGTCTTCACAATATGTCCAAGCCCAGGACCACATCCAAAATTTGAATGCATTCCATTACTCTTGATAGTTAGAGATTATCTAGGATATGCTGAGAGGGCGGAGGAGGCGAAGAAGATCATAAAGTCTGGGAAGATATTCGTCGATGGAAGACCTGTTAAAGATCCAAAGTTTCCCGCAGGATTAATGGATGTAATCTCAATACCGGAGACTGGGGAAAACTATCGAATCATACCAATCTATAGAAGGGGATTGGATTTAATCGAGATCTCCAAAGAAGAGGCTGGATACAAGCTATGTAGAATCATTAGAAAGATGCACGTCTCCGGAGGCCATCTACAGATAACTCTCCACGACG
>Ga0209410_1001347_pt1 | contig 11916 bp, 8 predicted proteins | sample Mar14436cmmetaG_FD_184135 | JGI IMG/M metagenome (GOLD analysis project Ga0209410, IMG submission 184135) | Marine hydrothermal vent microbial communities from Guaymas Basin, Gulf of California to study Microbial Dark Matter (Phase II) - Marker... ... | reverse complement strand
ACAAGGGCATCATGATAGTCTTTTTGAATAGCGATATATTCGTCTTCAGAAATTACTTTTGCTTTAAGAAGCTGTTCAGCTCTTACAAGACGCTCTTTTTCTACTTGAAGAAGTTGTGAAAGAACCTCTTCTCGGGAAGAAGCTGTGAGATAGTGAATAAGGGTGGTTAGTGCATAATAGCGAGCATAGTAACGCTGCTGAGAAGTGCGCAATGCATCCACTTCATTTGCAAGCTTTGATTCCTTTATTTTAGCAAGCAATTCTAAACGAATAACAGGCTGACGTAGAGATAAATAGTAATAACGAAGAGATTTTGAGATCTCATCTCCGTAATAAAGCTTGTATTTTTCCCAACCTAAATAAGAAGAAACATCTATTTTCGGAAAATAAGCACTTTTTGCTTGATAAACCCTATACTCTCCTGCTTTTTCTCGATGCAAAAGATTTTTTAATTGATAGTCCCTTTCTTCTACACGAGAAAAAAAAGCAGAAAGGTCAAAAGCATAGCACTGAAGCGGAAAAAAACTTAAAATAAAAAAATAAAATAATAAAAAAGGAGTTTTAAGCAGTGTCATAAATTAAATTGCCCTAAATGCAGCTTTTAAAAGATTTATCACAGGATTCAGCAGGTATTCAACAGGAGTTACTTTTTCAGCTTTTATATAAGCTATTACAGGCATTCCAGGGACAATATTAAAATTGTATTTTTTTAATTGGTTTTTACCCTTTTCAGTAAGATAAATATGAGTTTCGTATACCTCAAGATGTCTAACTTCAGAAGAGGGAGGAACTGTTTCTGATGTAGTATCTTCTGGCACGGTGTCACTTGAAACATATACTACTTTTCCCTCCACTACATTAGCAGCAATACTAATAAAAGAAGGAAAACGAAGATCCACAAGCTGACCAACCTTTACCTTATCTATGTCCTTTGGATAAACTTTTGCCAGAATAAAAATTTCTTCTTTCTGAGGAACTATATAAAGAAGTGTATCTCCAGGTTTTACAACTTCATCTACAGAGCGCACTTTTAAACCTATAACCTGACCTGATACAGGAGCTATGAGGAGGGTCTTTTTTACTTTTTCTTCAGCATAAGCAAGTTGTGGAACAAGGGAGGAAAGGCGACCAAGCACATCTTCAAGCTGTTGGTTTACTTCATTTTGATAATTTCGAATTTCAAGAGCTTGTTGTTTTTTTACTTCCTCTACTTGAGATTGAAGTTGAAGGAGCTGAGACTTGAGATCCTCTATGTCTGAAAGAAGGGTTTTTTTAGCATTTTGAAGCTCAAAAAGACGATACTTGTTTGAAAGTCCAAGAGATATAAGCTCTTCCTGTTCTAAAATTTCTTTTTCATAATTTTTAAGAAGCTCCTTTTTTATAGCCAGCATTTCCTTAATTCCATTTATGCGATGTCTAAGCTCTTCCTCTCTGGATTTTAAAACTGCAAGAGTTTCAGAAAGGCGATTTTTTCTCTGATGAAAAAGTTCTTTTTGCATATTCATGAATTCCTCACGAAGAGAAGGATCAGGACAGTTTAAAAATTCTTTACTAAAATGCACCTGAGAAAAGCCTTTTTTTTCAGATAGAAGACGATCTCTCTGAGCAAGAAGAAAATAATAATTTCTCATAGAAACCTGATATTCTGCTTTTTCTTTAAACTTCTCAAGCTCAATCAGAGGATCTCCTTTTTTAACAAACTCACCATCTTTTACAAAAATTTTGCTTACCCTTGCCCATTCAGGATATTGAACGGGTTTTTTAAAAGTAGAAATTATCACTTTTCCAGGAGCTATTACATAAGTGTCTATTTTAACAAGAAATCCCCAAATCACAATAAAAAGAAATATTAAACCAATTACTAAACTTCCAATAAGAATATATTTTCTTTCATCAAGATCTATTTTGGAAGTAAAAGTGTTTTCAGTAGGGTTTTTTTCAAATTCCATAATCAAATCTTTAATTCGTCATGAATCTTCTTACTGGATGTGCTTGAGTTTTTTTAAGGGCTTCTATAACTTTTCTTGCATCATCGTAAATTACCAAAACTCCGTCTCTAATAATGGCTATTTTATCAGCGATATTCAAAATACTTACCTTATGAGAAATCACAATAGTAGTAATTTCTTTTTCTTTAAGTTTCAAGAGGGCTTGATGAAGAGCAGCTTCCCCTGCATCATCAAGATTTGAATTGGGTTCATCAAGAACTACAATGCGTGGATCTCCATAAAGTGCTCTGGCAAGACCTATTCTCTGTCGCTGGCCAGCAGAAAGGGTAATACCTCCAGGACCTATGTAAGTATCATAACCTTTGGGAAATTTCACTATAATTTCGTGGACTCCGGCAAGCATAGCAGCCTGAATTACTTTTTCAGAATCTACTTCCTCAAAGCGGGAAATGTTTTCTGCTACTGTTCCTTCAAAAAGCTCTATATCCTGAGGAAGATAACCAATAAATTGTCCTAAATATTCTCTTGGCCATTGAGATAAAGAAGCACCATCTATACATACTTCTCCACTGGTGGCAGGCCAAATTCCTAACAAGGCTTTAATAAAAGAAGTCTTTCCGGCACCACTGGGTCCTATAATAACTACTAATTCTCCTGGATTTATTTTTAAAGAAATGTTTTTAATAACTGGCTCTGAACCTTCTGGAGGAATAACTACTAAATTCCTTACCAAAATTTCTCCACGGGGAGGAGGAAGTTTAACAGATGGAGCTTTAACTGCTTCTATTTCTTGAAGAAGCTGAGAAAGCCTGCGATAAGATAGACGAGCAGAAACAAAATTTCTCCAAGTACTTATTAATATATCAATAGGCGAAAGAACTCTACCAAGAAGAATAGCTCCTGCTACTATCATTCCACCAGTAATTTTAAGATTAATAGCAAGAAAACCTCCTACTCCATAAATAAGAGATTGAGACATCACACGAGTTACACGAGAAAAGTTAGACCAAAACGCACCTCTATCATTTGCTCTTTGAAAAAGAACCATATATTTTTTGTGATAGTTTTCAAACCACTTCTTATAAACTCTTTCCCTCATTCCCATAGCTTCAATAATTTCTACATTCTGAATAAGGTGAGTAAGAAACTTGTTACTACTTATCTGACTCTCATTTGCCTCTTTAAGACTTTTTCTGGTAGTAAGCTCATTTAAAATAGTTATAGAAATAATGACAAGCAGAACTAAAACAGTCCAAATTCCATAATAAATATGAAATATGCAAAGGGTAATAAAATAAATAGGAACCCACGGAAGATCAAAAAAAGCAGCAAGGGTAGGACTGGTAAGAAACTGTTTTATCTGGTTAAAATCCGTAATGGGCTGTATAGATGCTTTGGTTGGATATTTAAGACCAAATTCAAAGGTTGCATTGATTACATTCTGATTGTAAAAATTATCAAGCTTATTATGAATACGAAGTAAAATTTTACTGCGAAGCATTTGAAGCACAGCCCAAAAAAGATAAAGAGCTACTATGAGAACAGTTATAACAATTAAGGACTCTACACTACGGCTTGGCACAACTATATCATAAACTGCAAGCATGTATATAGCGGGAAGAAGCATAAGAAGATTAATAAAAAAACTTAAAATCCCTGCAAAACAAAAAGAACGACGAGTAAGACGTAAAAACTCCCTTAAAATTTCTTTCTCTTCTTTTGAAACATAAGGTTTAAATTTTGCTGGAAGACGAATTATTCTCACAATAAAACCTTAAAATTTTTAATTTTTAAAATTTTATCTTATCATCTTGAATTATTCCTTTCAGAGAATCTGCTTCTTCTTGTTTCTTTTCTTGTTTTTCTTCTTGTTTTTCTTCTTGTCCTTTTGAAAGGATCTGTTTTAACTGTAAGAAGTAAAAATTACGAGCAGAAAGGTGAATCTTAATTTGATTTTGAAGATTAGTCACTTCTCTATCTATAAATTGAATCGAATTTATTAACTCCAATGCTTCCTTGGGAAGTTTTTCAGTGTCATACTCTTTACCATCTATCACTACCTTAGGCATTTTATAACCTCCTGTAAAATTATTTTGAAAACAAAAATTTATTTTTTTTAAATACCAAGTAGTATTTTAATGCCATGTATTCTTTTGTCAACAAAAAATCTTTTAAGGAGGATGTTTAATAGGTTTCTAAGTCTTCTTTTGTATCAATAGAAATTTGTTTGATGCCGAAAATAATAGAACAAGAAACAGTAAGTTAAAGAAACATTTAGATGAAACAAAAAGAAAAAAAGCAAAGACAGATTTTTTCTTTTTATTTTTTTAAAAAATCATCCGAAGGTAAAATAGGCTCTCCTTTAAGCTTTTTTTCTTCTATTTCTTTAACAGTTTTTTCAATAATAAGAAATCTTTCAGGAGTGCTTGGATGGGTTGCAAGAAATGTTTCACTTATAGCATTAGGAAATTCTACTGCCATGCGTCTCCATATCTCTGCTGCATCACTTACATCATATCCACCTCTTGCAGCAATATAAGTTCCTAAATAATCTGCTTCTCTTTCAAATTGCTTAGAATAAATTACACCTCCCAGTTGTTGAAAAGTTCCTTGTGTATCTACTCCAGTAACCGATGCAATTAAAATATCAATAATTGAGCCCAAAATTACATTTCCCATTTTTTTTGTAATATGTCCTAAAACTTGATGAGAAAGTTCGTGTCCTAAAATTAGTGCCAGTTCCTTTTCTGTTTTGACAAATCTCATAATCCCTGTAGTAACAAAAACCTTTTTCTGAGGAGCAGCCCAAGCATTAATAGATTCATCAAAAATAAGATAAACTTCATAATTACATCCTTTGGAAGGAATTATGGTTAAATTAAGCACTTTTCCATTCCTTTCTATTACAAGATCCAGTTTTTTAGATCTTTTTATAATTTCCATAGCCTCTTGAGCATTCTTTGGTTCTTTACCATTTATTTTCAAAATTTTGTCATTTACTTTTAAACCTGCTATTTTAGCTGAAAGCTTAGGATGAACATACCATACTGTTGGCTTATCATTAAGAAGGTATTTTTCTCTTAATAGCTTTACATCTTCTTTTTTATACATTTTTTTATCATGGATCTCAAAACCATAGATTGGTCTAAGGTTATTCTTACAAAAAGGAACTGCACCAATAAGAAGATTATACCAAACATTATTTAATCTTTCTTTTCTCTCAAAATAGGTAAAAAGGGCTAACTTTCTTTGTTTTAATCTTTCTGCCTCTATTGCTTCTTTAGGAACTTCTGGAACTTCCTTTAAAGTCGGAGCACAACCAGAAATGAAAACTACTAAGATAATGAAAATTAATCTAATTAGACTTATTCTTTCCCTTAGCTTTTTCATAGCTTAGCTATGAAAAAGGAAAGTGTGGAACAAATCCATATTTAGCATAAATCTTTTGAGCTTCAGAAGATTTTATAAATTCCAAAAATTTTTTAGCATTTTCTGGATGTGGTGCATTAGTAAGGGCTGTAATATAATAATTTACTTTGTCTCTTTGATCCAGTTCTTCTCCTGGATCAACCATTTCAACAGGTAATCCCTGATTTTGGGCATGTATTACTTCGGTTGCCCAAACTGGTCCAACATCAACTGTTCTTTTTACAATTCTTAAAGGTGTTTCCCTATGATGAACTAATGTAAAAATAGTTGTCCCTTCTGCTCTTTTTTCTTCCATAATTCTATGAACAAGCTCTTCTCCTCCTGCTTTTTTATACATTTCTACAATATAGCGAGTTATATCTTCAAGTGGTCCTGGTTGAGAGATTCTGATATTCTCTTGAGCAAGATCAGTTACATTTTTTATTCCAGCTGGATTACCCTTTGGAACCATTAATACAATACGGTTATGTAAGTAAATAAAATAATCTTTCACTAATCCTTTTTTAACAAGTTCTTGCATTGCTGATTCACTAACTGCTGTATAAATATCTGGTGTAACCTTAATTTCCATATCTCCAAAACGAGCTCCACCTGCAAGAATTTGCTTAAGCTCAAGCCCAGGAGGGAGAGTTTCATAAAAAATCTTTTTTACTTCAGGATAGGCTTTTTGAAAAGCCTCAAGTAATTCTTCCATCACCATAAATTGATTTCCTGCCATAAATAAAATTAAATCTGCCTCATTTATATATTCTAAATTGTGTAAATCATCTTTGTAATTTACAGGTATTTCAGGAAGTTCTACTTTCATAATTGGACTCCTTTTTTACAAATTTTTAATTATATATTATTTATAATTTTTAATTAACATAAAGTCAAGAAAAATATGAAAAGTAAGTTTAAAATCTTAAGATTATCAAATAAAAAAGCCGGTGAGAAGACCCCACCGGCTATAGATACAGATTTAACAAAACACCTGGTCTAAAAATTCCATTTCATGCCAGCTGTTACATAAACAACATCCGCATCTCTGTCTTGCATATAATACTCATCCTCATCAAAGTCGGCATAAGTTGCTTTTACCTGAACAGTTAGATTTTCTTTCAAGTTGTAATTGAAACCACCTGAAATCCTATATTCATCAAACTCAAGATCTGAGTAGTCGGAAACATCGAATTCGCTCCAAGGATTAGGAGATTTAATGGACCCAAGATAGGGTCTATCATAATCCTCCTCAGAGTGAACATAATAGGCATCACCAAAAAGGGTAAGTCTTTTTGTTACAACAAAGTTGAATCCAGCATTTACAACATGAACCTCAATATTATCTTCAACTCTATCTTTAGAACAACCGACTGTTCCCCCACCTGGGGTTGTAGTTACACAGCCAGCTCAACCATCAAATATAGGAACAACAGCAGGGGTTTCAGTGTCTATATTCTGATACTCATAACCAAGGTTGAAAGTAAGCTTTTCTGTTAACTGAAAAATAAGATTTGCACCAAAAGAAAGAATATCCTTATCCCAGTCAGCATCATCATTATCCTGATCACTATATCTCCCATTAAAGCCCAAAATCAAGTTCTTTGTTGGGGTAAAGTCCAAAGAAAGTTTCGCAGTATAAGAATTCTCAGGATCGGCAGAACCCGTAATAGTTCTCGCATATTGCCAAACATCATAAGTTGCATTAACAGAAGCACCCACAGGGTATTTTGCCCTTTCAAACTCAAAGGGATCATCTGTGTAATCATATCTGAATGAAAATCTAAAAGAAAGTTTTTTAAATGGCTTTCCATTAAAGTTTAAAAAAATACTATTCGTTGTAGTATCATCATAACTTTCCGTATATGGAGAATCAGGAAAATTTGGATCAAGTGGATTTTGACTATTCATTTGTTTTGAACTTCTATTTATATTTTCCATTTCCCAGCCAAGAGAGACTACATATTTACTTTTTAAAATGTAGCTTAAGGCAAGCTTAACCTCATTCACATTCCTATCAAGAATATAATCTGACTTATAGGTATAATGTGCAGGGTTACCGTAGGGATAGCCAGGATTCCAAGAAGGATAATTCCTCCCTGCACACAAAGGCCATGGAGCTGTAGCATTCACAGGATAAAGTGTAATATCAACATTGTCTGCATCTATGGAGTAATACCTATACTTTGCATTTATCGTAAGGTTATTAAGGGGTCTTGATGTAAGACTTACTAAAAAGGCATAAAAATAGGGGGAAAGATTTTCTCTCTCTTTGTCAGATGACATGAGCTCATATCCAGCATCGTCATCATATTCACTCTTTATATTGGAATAAACATAGCTTGCAACAAGCTTTGAATAGAATGGAAGACCTTTTAGGTAGAATTTAACAACATGTGTGTATTTATAAACATCAGGACTTGTATTAGCATAGAGAAGATTATTCTCATCATAAAGAACTTCTCCCAAAAACGGATTAGTCCCTCCAACTGGATGGTGAACCTCATCAGGATAGAACTTATGAGGCTTTGCTTTATCCTCAAAATCTTTATACTCATAATAGTATTCAAGTCCCCAAAGCTTTCTTGTAACTCTTAATCCAAGTTTTAAGGTATTAGCTCTCTCATTTATCTTTCTTCCATAAGTGTAAACATGACAGGTGGCACATTTACCACCCATATAATACATCTGTCTGTGACCAAATTTTTCATACCTGTTGAAGTCATAGAATAGCTTCAATCCTGGAAGCATAGGCACATGAAAGATACCAGATGTAGCATATTTGGTTATCCTTATGTAATAGTTTTTGCCTACATTAAGATCCGTAAACCGAACAATCTTGCCACCTGCTCCAGTTCCAGATCCAGCAGAAGTTGTATAATTCAAACTGCCAGCCTCGTTAGCAATAACATCATTATAAACCCAAGGGCTGCCTGCAAGTTGGAAACCATCCGTATAATCAGGGTAACCCTCTGGAAAAGGAATCTCATGACCTAAGTAATGGAACATCCTATTAACAGAACCTTTGAACTGAAACATTCTTTTTGCATCAAATCCTAAGTTAGCAAACCAATCATAATCATCTCTCACATATCCCTCAAACTTTAAGGAGTCAAAATCAAGCTTAATATTACCCTCACCACCAGACCACCATTCTTCATATTCTCCCAGAGCACTCATTTTATCATTATCCAACCTATCATTTTCATCAGTATATATCCCAAACACAGATATACTTCCTGTAGGTTTAATAGACTCAGCCCTTGCAAAGAAACTGAAACCTAATATTAAAAAAAGAAAAATAAAAATAGGCAAAAATATAAATCTTTTCATCTTAACCCCTCCTTTATCTTATAAGTGCTTTTCCATGTCCACCAAGAGACTGTGAAGGTTCGTCTGATCCATGTATCTGATAGTGACATATAGTGCATCTTGTGGTGAATGTCCTGGTCATGCTACCAGGTCCCATCCCAACCTGGGGTGTTCCAGTGTTGCTGGGAAGCTCGGCATGGAAATGAAATTCATGGCATTGTAAGCACAAAAATGGTTCATTCTGCTTAAGAAGATTATCTGCTACTGTCCCGTGAGGCTCATGGCATATGGTGCATCTCTCTGAAACAGGCTCATGTTCATAAAGAAATGGACCTTCCTTGTCCTGATGACACTCATAACAAACATCGTTAAGTCTCCTTACACTTCTGAGCATAAATTTAACTTCAGATCCGTGAGGATTATGACAACCATCACATCCAATCTTACCTTCCTTTATAGGATGGTGTGATGGAAGGTAGATTTTGGATGTAATATCTTGGTGACACTGGCTGCACAAGGATAAGGTTGTAGTTTCTTTCAAAAGATACTCGTCTTTCCCATTATGGACATCATGACAGCTCATACATGAAACCCCAACCATGGCATGCTTTGAATCACCCCAATGAAGCGTTTTGGCATCTGAATGACACTTCAGACAAACATCAGATGCCTGAAAAGAGTTAAGATTTTTAAAATTAATAATATAAGTTGGATCCATTTCTTCCATATGTTTACTTCCAGGACCATGACATCCTTCACATCCTGTCTGGTAACCAGGGGCTTCAAACTTGGCAATCTTCATATGAATATTTTCTTTCATCTTCTCAAAGATCTCACTATGACAACCACCGCAGGTCTCAGATCCCACATACGTTGCATCCTTTATAGTAGGATACCTAATATAGCTACTCATACCACCCTCTTTACCTCCACCCAATGAACCTGTGAAGGTGCAAGAATAAAAAGTAAAACCAGCTGCAGTAAGAAAGAAAAACACCTTGAAAAATTTTTTCATGATTCCCTCCCTTAGGTGTTTTCTATATATTTTACTAATTATTATATCGTATTATTTTTGAAAATATTAAGTCACTTCTTTATCTAAAATTTCAATAAAATTTAATTAATTTAATTAAAATATAATCTTAGGTAAAAAGGTTGAAAAAGTCAAGAGGTATAATAGAATGAAGAACAAATGCAAGTTCGTCCTATTGCTGAACCAGTTAAAGCAAATCTTTCAAATATAACTGTCATATTAGTCAATCCAATGTATAGTGAAAATATAGGTTCTACTGCAAGAGCTTGCGCTAATTTTGGAATCCCTAATCTAATCCTTGTTAATCCTGAATCATTGGAAGAAGAAAAAATGAAAGCTATGGCAACCAAATCCGGCATTCCTATTTTAGAAAAAATGAAAATTTTTCGCGATCTTTCAACTACTTTAAAGGACTTTAATTATGTATTTGGAACAACTGCAAGACTTGGAAAGCACAGAATGGTTTATCACACCCCTAAGGAGTTAGTTTCTTATATATGCGAGCTTTCTATAAATAATAAAGTTGCTATTCTTTTTGGAAATGAAAGATTCGGTCTTTCAAACGAAGAACTCTCCTATTGTGATAGTGTTATTACTATCCCTACTACAGAAAATGCTTCCTTAAATTTATCCCAAGCAGTAGTAATAATTCTTTACGAGATTTTTCAGTCTGCAAGTATACCCAGAATTCCTAAACCACAACTCGCAACTCGTAAAGAACTTGATATCATGTATGCTATTATTGAAAAAACTTTGGAAGAAATAGAATATATACCTCACGATAATAAAATTTTGTGGTTTACTAATATAAAAAGATTTCTTTCAAGACTTGAACTTACTTCAAAAGAAGTAAAAATTATACAAGGATTCTGCAGACAGCTTCTCTGGGCACTTGGAAAAAAACTTAATATTTCTTTTCCAAAAGAGCAACCACCTCAAAATGATAAGTCTGAGGAAACATATCAAAAAGAAAAAGTTTAATGAGTTTGTAATTAAGTTTCTTTAAAATCAACAAATCTCTTACTAAAGTTGGAACATCACAGGAGATGTATATAATGTACTTTTCTGCAACTTCAGGCAAAAGTCTCATTAACTCTTTACATCCTCCTCTTGGTGGATCAAGAAGAACTAAATCAAATTTTTCTCCTTCCTTTACAGCTTCATAAAGTGCCTCCATAGCACTTATGTTTCTCAAATCAAACCTCCCATCAATACCAGCTTTTTCTGCTGTATAGAGTCCATCCTCAATTGCTCTTAAATCTGTATCAACTCCTAAAAATTTCTTAACTTTTTTGTTAAATAAAAAAGATAGTAAAAAATTTCCCATTCCTGCATGAAGATCAAGAACTCTCTCAAAAGAAAGATTTAAAGATCTTACAGTTTTCATAATGGCACAATTTATATCCCAGTTTGCCTGCACAAATACCCCAGGTTGAACATAATAAAAAATATCATCTATATTTTTAAATACTCTTCTTCCTCCATAAGGACTTTTCTCAGGAAAAGGTCCCTCAGGGCGTCTTCCTCTCATCCAGTAAAAAACTGCCTTTAGTTCTTCAATACTAAGCAATTCTTCTATATCTTCTTTAAAAGGTTCTACTGATGTCCAGAATATTAAAGTAACCTTACCTTCCTCTGGTGAGGTTTCAATTTTTATTCTTTTGCTGTAATAAGAAAGCTTTATCCAGGATGGATTTTTATAAAGTTGAGCAATAACTTTATTAAGAATATCTTCTCCTAATAAACATCTCTCAATTTTTAAAACTTCATGTGTTTTTCTTTTTACAAACCCCATTTTAAATTTATCATTTTCTACATGAAATCTTAGGCGATTTCTATAATGAAATTCCTTAGAAGATGGAACTACTTTTTCTAAAGGAATCTCATCTTTCCAACCAAGTCTTTTAAATGTATCGAAAAGTATCTCTTCCTTAATTTTAATCTGATAGGAATAAACAATATGCTGAAGCTGACATCCTCCACAAATACCATAATAAGAACAAGGTGCTTCTCTTCTATAAGGTGATGCTTCCAAAATTTTTTCTACCTCTGCTTCTGCATAATCTCCATAGTCTTTGACTATTCTTACTTGTAAAACTTCTTCAGGAATCACATAAGGAATAAAAACTACTTTCCCATCCGAAAGACGAGCAAGCCCATTTCCACCAAAAATAATTTTTTCGACCTTTACAACTGCTTGCATAGTTGTAAAAA
>Ga0209410_1001346_pt1 | contig 11926 bp, 11 predicted proteins | sample Mar14436cmmetaG_FD_184135 | JGI IMG/M metagenome (GOLD analysis project Ga0209410, IMG submission 184135) | Marine hydrothermal vent microbial communities from Guaymas Basin, Gulf of California to study Microbial Dark Matter (Phase II) - Marker... ... | reverse complement strand
CGTTTAGCCATGATATACCATAGAGTCGAAATAGTGACTCATTAAGCAACGCAAACGTCAACCCCGGTAGGAAAATGAGGTATGGTAGCTTCATGTTGTAGGTTATACGTGCTGGTAATATCAGAGGTAACCATAACCCTCTCCTTGTTAAAATAGTGTGAAGCAATGCGAGCCACCCAAGCTGTAGAAAGCCTACACAGTAGCCAATAAGTGTGGAATAGAAGAACTCGTGTGTCTTCATTCCAATTGGTGTAGGTAAGAACTTGAGGTATAACTTGAAGGGTGCAACCATCGTGTAGTGGTGTCTACCTACCAGTAACGCTAAACTTATAACCACGGAGATGGCGAGTGAAATTAACAGATTCTGACGAAGGTTGTGTGTACCAAACATACTGTAGGTGGTAGCAAATACCAGCACACAAGTTACGGTAAAACATAGTATGAGTTCATCGATGGATATCCAACCCCACCTCATGAAGGTTACTATATGTATGGACAATGGGATAAGTATAAGCAGAAATATAGCAAAAGCTGTCATGTAGGTTAACCCCAACCTACATAGGTGGTTACGATTGTAATCTACGTAGGTATCAGCTGGTAGGATGAACCCTATCCGTATGCCTTTAAGTCCATCATCTGTGAGATACGCGATTATACCATATTTTGCACCTTTGATGTTGAAATTAGCCTCGTACCACAATAGTTGTAAACACGAGTGGCCTGATTTCTTCGTCCCAGAATAGACAAATTTGTCCACCTCATTACCCAATACCTTATGAAGTAGAGAGCTGACAAACTGCTTTGCTTCACGTGTGTCCAAACCTTGCGTGTAAGGTAGTGCCCACCTTTTGTGGAACCCAACCAATGTTAGGCTTTCCGGGTGTAGGTCCACTGTTATGGTATCCCCAGTATCTGGTACGTAGAAGGTTACACGCCAACACCAGAGTGATTTACCATCCCTTATGATATCGCGTAAGCTATCAGATGCGTTACGTAAAAGAAAGTATTTGGCGATCACATCTTCAGTGAATTCAATCTCCACACGATAGTGTGTGAACGTATCACCCAGAATACGGTAGAGGTAAGATTTAGCCGATGTTTCTATCTTATGGCGATCGGTTTTAACCTTCAGGTAGCTTTCGGGGCATGTGGTTTGCGTTACTTTAACAAAACATAGTAATGCAAATACTGCGAAAAATCCACACAATGCGAGAGCCACCCGATTACGCATCGCATCGAATGTAGTCGTTCAGTATAAATTAGCTACTTCCTTTCACACATTGAGCAAGCAGGTCAAGTGCACCCTCGGTGGCTTCCCAGAACCTACCGTATTCTTGCCAATAAACGTAAGCCTCTTCACGGCTACCGGGGGTTATGTCTTGGGATTTAGGTTTCGTATGACGCTTTTTAAGCAGCTCTTTACCAATACGTGGGTTAAGTGAGACAGCTATCTTTAATGTGTGGACAGCTTCGGCTTCCCTACCCAATTGCAACAAGGCGAGCGGCCTCCCATACAGGAGATCCGGTGTGGTATCATTACTGTATAGATCGCATATCTTCAACACATCGTCGGGATGGTTGAGCTCAAAGTTACACCATACGATATAACCACGTATGTACTGCTCATCATCGGGGTTGTACAAAAGTAACCGATAGAACCCATTAAGTGCCTCCTCAACATAGCCACGGTTTAACATCTCTTCGTTGAGTGCTTTAAATAACTGAAGGAAAGGACGGTTCGCTTCGATCGACCATGGTAACTGGTTATCAAGTGTGTCCACAAACCCCTCGGGTAACGCCTTAAGGGCTTCGTCATAACCTACAGCTAAGATGACAAATTTGGTATCACGGAAACGCTTCTCTTCATCGGGATCGGTGGGCTTATTTTCTATCAGGTAATTCTCTATTGCCAATGCTAAATTATAGTAGGCAGCAAGAAACTGTGGACATTTATCGATAATTGTACGGAATACATCTATAGCAGCGGTATATTTGTTCTCACCCAGTAGCTGGAGTGCTTCGTTGAAAGTAGCTTCAAGTGCGTCTACACATGGGGGGTGCTTAAACATCCAAACTTTTGGATATACCTCTACTACTTCTAATTTATTCTGTTCCGCCATCGATACCTCCTGAAATAAAGATATGTGTATTGGTTAATAACACAAGTGGTGTATTGCAGATTATGAAGTTAGGTTATTTTCTAACCACACATGAAAAAGTCTATCAGAAATAGAGGTGATCAACATGACCAACCAGGAGGTATGATGGAGACCGTACTTGATAAACTTACCCAGAAGAACGACAAAAAGTTATTGCTACTTGTAATAGATGGTATAGGGGGAGCACCCTACCGCGGTAAGACTGAGCTTGAAGCTGCGTACACACCGAACATGGATAGGTTGGCGAAATCATACATTACGGGTGTTGCCGACCCCGTAGCACCTGGTATCACACCCGGTAGTGGGCCAGGCCATCTGGCGTTGTTTGGATATGATCCGCTGAGATATGAGATAGGACGTGGTATACTTGAGGCACTGGGGGTGGGGTTAGAAGTTACCCCCAAAGATGTAGCAGTTAGGGGTAACTTTGCCACAATCGACGACAACGGCATAATTATAGATAGGAGGGCAGGCAGGATATCGACCGACCTGAATCGCCAGCTATGCACTCGTATACAGCAGGAAATCAAGACGATAGATGGGGTTGAAATTATCGTCAAACCCGGTAAGGAGCATCGATTTGTCCTCATTTTGAGGGGCGATAAGTTGAGTGATAAGGTTACAGAAACGGATCCACAGAAAGAAGGTAACCCACCACTTAGATGTGAACCCCTCGTACCTGAGGCTACACATACTGCGGAAGTGGTGAACAAGTTCGTAGATGCAGCACGTAAGTTATTGAACCCGCCAGCTAACTTTGTGTTACTACGTGGGTTCGCTAAGCATCCGCAACTTAAGTCGATGCGGGAGCGGTTCAAGTTGACACCTGCAGGTATAGCCACGTATCCGATGTACAAAGGGTTGGCAAGGCTTGTGGGTATGGACATACTTGAGACAGGGCCGGAGCTCGAAGATGAGATAGAGACATTACGTAAGAACTGGGATAACTATGATTTCTTTTACTTCCACATAAAACGTACTGATAGCCTTGGCGAGGATGGTAATTGGGAGGCTAAAGTGGAGTTAATCGAAAAGATCGATAAACTATTGCCCGATATTTTAGACCTGCACCCTGATGTGCTTGTCATCACAGGTGACCACTCCACACCAGCTATACTTAAGGCACATTCGTGGCACCCTGTACCTGTACTCTTTGTATCCCCTTATGTGATACCTGACAAGAGTGAAGCATTCAACGAACGTGAATGTATGCATGGGGGGTTGGGTAGGATAAGGTTGCTCGACCTGTTGCCGTTGATGTTGGCACACGGACTTAAACTGAAGAAATACGGTGCATAGTGAGTATCTTGCGTTGGTTGACATTGGAGGATTTGAATTATTTATATGTTTACGGTGGGCGTAGCTCAACCGGTTAGAGCACCAGACTGTGGCTCTGGGGGTTGAGGGTTCGAGTCCCTTCGCCCACCCTGCAAGAGGAGGGATAGATGGTACCATTTTGGATGAGTGTCATTGCATATATCGTCTATTGGTTACACATGTTCTTCGAGCGTGCGGGATTGAACGCAGCCTCCTTGACCTTTCTTATAATCACACTTATATTCACCGCACTCTCGATCTACTTAGGATTCTGGGGTGAAACCAAATACGAAGAAGGTAACGTCAGACGTACACTCTCAACTGCTGCAAGGTGGATGGGTATCCTCATATTCATATTCCTCGTAGTGGGCCAGGTATTCTAATTCCTAATGGATGGGAACCCTCCCCCACTGGGGGGAGGGTTTTTACTTTAGGTGATGAAACAAGAAGTACCACTAAAACATAGTTTACGGTTGGTAAACAATGGACCTGTTGTGCTTGTAACCTCACGCTATGAGGGTAAAGACAATATAATAACGATTGCATGGTGTTCACCCGTGAGCCATGAACCACCTGCACTCGCTATAGCGGTGAAGAAGACACGCTTCTCATATGGGTTGATAAAAGGGGCAGGTGCATTCGTCGTCAATATACCTGATATAAAGTTACTCGATAAGGTGATTTTCTGTGGCAAACACTCAGGTAGCGAGGTAGATAAGTTTGCTGCGTGTGGGTTTAGTAAATCACCCGCAAAATATGTGGACGTACCGGTGATCGGTGAATGTGTTGCGAATATCGAATGTAAAGTGATGAAAGATATGGACTGCGATAGCCACACTATATTCGTGGGCAAGATACTGTATGCGGTGGTAGAAGCGGAAGTATTTACGGATCATTGGTTACTTGATAAGGTGACGCTGATACATCATCTGGGTGATAAGTATTACGAAAAGTCTGGCATACCTATTATCACTTAGTGGGCCTACCCGGTAATAACAAGCTTAACATAAGTGCGATTAATGTGAATGCTTCCATACCCCAGAAAAATGTGGCGTAACCGTAATTATGTGCCAAAATGCCAGCAACAAATGGGCCTATCATACCACCTATACCCTGTGCACTTTGGAAGTAACCCATGTATTCACCAGCTTTACCGGTGGGGGTGACATCACCTATGAAGGCGAGCGCCCCTGATATATAGAACGCAAAAGATATGCCAATAAATATGAAGCCAAGTGCAAACTCACACCACGATGTTGCATAAATGAATGTTATAGGAGCTAAGCATGAGGTGACAAACCCCAATATTAATGCCATTTTGCGGCCAACTTTATCTGCAAATATACCCGCGGTTAGCATGAGTGCGATTTGGGTTAATGGATTAAGTGCAGCTAACCGTCCAATCAATGTAGGAGAGTAACCAAAATATTTACGCATATAGACGTAAACAAGTGATAACACACCTATTATAGCGGATTTACGTAGTAGTGTGGATAGATAAAGAATCAATAAGCTTGAAGTAAACGGTGTACGTTGGATGTGATGCGACGGTATCGAAGTATATCCCTCTGTCGACCGCATAGTATAGGATAACACTGTACAGATGAGGCTAAATATAGCGAGTACTGAATATGTGTGACGATAACCAAATCTATCGAGTAGCCAACCACCCAAAAAGCTACCGACTGCAATACCAAACGAGAACCCCTGATTATACACAGCGATACGACGTGCACGTATATCCTCGGTGCTGAGCTCAGATACCCAAGCGGAAGCGGTTGGATGGAAGCCTGCCACAGCTAATGAGTGTAGTCCACGCAGAAGTAGCAACGAAGGTATAGTGCTGGCAAATGTGAACAAAAACAACAGCAAGCTGGAGCATAAAGACGTAAGCAGCAATACCTTTGGCTTACCGATGTGATCACTTAGTTTACCCCATAACGGGGCAGCAGCAAGTAATGCCAACCAATACAGTAGCTCGCTTATAGTTATGATGTAGGGGGGTGCACCTAACACACCCAGCTGTAACTGTAAGACTAACGCTAAGCCTACGGTTGAAGTGAGCAGAAAGAATACACTTATCGATAACAATATAAGCTTAGATAGCGTCATCGAGTATCATATCGCGTATTCGATCGACCCATCTTTTGTAAAAATATAGATTATGGTATGTGAGCAGGATAGGGCCAAGCATCTCATCTGCATTGAACAGATGTCGTATATAAGCGCGGGTGTAGTTTTTACAAACGTAACAATCGCAAGTTGGATCTATTGGGTTGAAATCGTTTTTATACTCACTATGTCGTAACACTATTTTGCCCTCTGAAGTGAATGCAGTACCTGTCCTACCATAGCGTGTGGGTAAGACGCAATCGAACATATCGATACCAAGCTTAATGTATTCCAATAGCTCTTCAGGTGTACCTACACCCATCAGGTAGCGGGGTTTATCCTTGGGTAATAAATTGGCCACAAATTGTACCACCTCAAGCGTGAACTCACGTGGCTCACCTACGGATACACCACCTATTGCGTAGCCGTCGAAGTTGAGTTTAATGAGCTCCTTGGTACATAGTTCACGTAAATCCAAATATGTGCTACCTTGAACGATAGCGAATAGAATGGTGTCACTTATATTATGTTGCTTGCAGATGGTGGCCCACCGTAAGGTACGATCTACTGACTCCTCTGCACGTTCGCGGGTAGCTGGCCATGGTGGACAATCGTCGAGCACCATCTTGATGTCAGGTGCAAAGATGTTTTGTATTTCCATCACCTTTTGAGGGGTCAATTTATGGTAGGAGCCGTCCAGATGCGACCGTACAGTTATACCATCGGGGTCAATCTTTACGAGCTCACCCATGGAGAATACTTGATAACCACCACTATCGGTGAGTATGTTGTGTTGCCAACCCGTAAACTTATGTAAGCCACCTGCTTGCTTGATTATGTCAGTACCTGGCCGCAAATAAAGATGATATGCGTTATTGACAATAAGCCTGTAACCGATTTCGGTGATAAAACGAAACGGTTGCCCCTTAACCGTGGCTTGTGTAGCTACTGGCATAAATACGGGAGTGTCAACCACCCCATGTGGTAAGTGTAGACGACCTACCCTTGCACGACTTTTGGTGCTATGTTTGAGTAACTCGAACACCATCTTATTTTACCAACCTTTTATACAGGAGGAACCATGGAGTATCGATAAACCCTATGAAGTTTTTGCTTACAATTTGACCTATAATTAGTGGAAGTAGTGGCATCACACCAGCAAACGCTACAGTCACAAATATTGCGCTGTCAAGAGTTAGATCGATGACATCACTTGTAACACTGCGGAGTATGACATTGCGTTCGAACTTGCGTTTGAGCCAATCAAACACATAAACGTCGATAGTCTGACATACAAGGAAGGCAACCCACGACGCAACCGTAATCCTTATGCTTAAACCGAAGATGAACTGCCACGCACGTTCGTATTCGAAGAACGGTGCCGGTTGTAAAGTTCTAACAAGTAGTATGAACAGCACCAAAAGTACCTGTGTGACGAATGCTATGAGGATGGCAAGCTGTGCCAATCTACGGCCGTAAACCTCGTTGATCATGTCAAGCGCCTGTGCAATAAACGGATACAAGAAGACGGCAGCTGGAGCGTAGAATTGACGGATCACTAAATCAAACTCCACAATACGGGTGGCTAAGATCTGTGAAGCACCAAGATATATCACATAGAAGGCAACAAGCGCTGTATAACCGAGGTGACGCCAACGCCTTACAATGAAAGCGCTCAAGAGGGTGACGAGTGTCAAACATACCACCCAGTACAACCATACCATTAGAAATTAAGTGATAGAAATAATTACAGGATGTCAATTCACTATCATAAAAAGCCTATATTAACTCATGCTACCTCAACAGTACAAGCTTACGGGTGATGGTGATATCCCCAACCGATAACTTACAGAAGTACACACCAGCTGGTACACGTAAACCATATGAGTTACAGCCATCCCACACAAGTGTGTACGTACCAGACGGGATGGATTCAAACTCATACCTACGTATGAGCCTACCCGAGAGGTCAGATATCGATATCACCACATCAGATATAACATTAACGTTAAAGTATATGATGGTTGTATTCATGAATGGGTTTGGTACATTGTATACTCTGAAGTCGGCAACATTGTGTTCAGCACACCCGGTAGGTGCCCATGACGCACAGACGACCGTATCCCGTATTTTGGCTGTATCTTCAAAAATTGGTATCCACTCAAGTTCGACCTCCTTATAATTCCAGGAACTATCGACCTCCACCTCGGGTGAGTCTACCAGTATATCAAAGTCGACCAAACATGTATCCAATGTGTCTGGACAGTTAATGTTACCGTTATGATCTATCTTTGCCACCAATATGTTATCGGGTGTATAAACAGACGGCCATTCGGTATAGCCTACTGCTGTGTAGGTGGTATCGGGGTACTCAACAATGTCTTCACCGTAATCATCGAGCACCATCTGATTATTGCAACCAACGAGCACCTTTGACCACATTACACCACCAGTACGGTTGGTCTTCATCACCCATAAGTCAGAATTGTTTCCAGGGCGTGCGGAACCACATACAACGTAGTTTTTACTATTGTCCACAAGTATTGCATGCGAAAGTAAGAGGGCAGATTCAACAAAAGAATACGTACGTACCCAGATAGGTGTGAGGTTGGTATTTAGCCGCATGATGAACACAGGAGCTAATTCGCCATCCATATCGCCTGTCAACACATAGCCCGTAACAGGGTCGTTCTTTATATCCCATGCGTAAGCTGATGGATACCCTACAATGGAATAGTCCCACATAGAAGTTGCGAGTAGACCATCGTCCTTCTTACCTTTGAATACCAGTATATCTGTTGTATCATTATACCACCAGGTTTTACCAGCGACAACAAAAAGACCAGACTCGTGTTGGTCCTCGATCACCGAATATGCGTAGTCTGCAGGCCATACTGAATAGTCAGGGGATACCTTGCTGTATGCACGAATCCATAATGGTGAACCATCAGAAGACCTTACCTTAAATACAAGTACATCCGATGTATCCACAGGTACCTCCTGTGCACATGGGCCAGGTTCGATATTACCTGCGACAATATAGCCTTGGCCATCAACAGTAATCGCATAGAGGTACTCATCTGACCGTATCGTATCGAGCTGTGGTTCCCAAATGATAAACCATCCAGCATATACCCAACCCCAGATCAATCCACCATCGAGACCTACCTTCAGTACAAGTGCATCGGATTGGCTGTTATCTATAAGGCTGGGCTTCGTGTAACCATCTATCACATAAGCTCCCTCAGTATAGTCAACAGTGATAGCACGTGCATAATCGTCATGAAAGGTACCAAAACATTTGACCCAGATTATTTTACCACTGTCAGCAGTCACTTTAAACAGAAGAATATCTATACCACCCAATGGGCCATCAGTAGTATGGCCTGCAATTATGTAAGCATCTTCTAAGGTGTCAGCAACTATTGAATAAGAGGTATCATTATAAGAGGATTGACCAAATACCCTATCATAAGCCTTCGCCCAAGTAGTAACTTGACCCACAATAAAAAATAAAGAAACCACCAACATAAAACCTCCTTTTGTAGTTAATACCCCTAATACTTAATTGTCAACCTCTAAATTAATTGACAAATAGACAGCCATCTATATATTTATTGGATGTTGACGTATGTGTTTAAGGCGTTGGGTGATCCCACCCGACGTAGGATATTGGAGTTATTGTGTGATCGTGATCTTACGCCAACTGAGATATTACGTGAGTTAAATGTTACGCAACCTACGTTATCGCATCATCTTGATATTTTGAAGCGTGCAAACCTTGTCACCAGTGAACGTGAGGGTCAGTTCATAAGATATTCGTTGAACATGGGGGTGTTGGAGATGGCACTTAAGTACATTATGGGGTTTTTGAGCAGGAGGGAAGATGGCGGATAAGTGGAATTGGCGGCGTGACATCATCCCGATAGGGTTGATAATTGTTGCGATATGTTTAGCTATTTATTACTATCCACGGTTACCGGCAACTATACCCGTGCATTATAATGTAGAGGGTATACCAGATCGCTATGCAGGTAAGTTACAGGGTATGCTGATTTTCCTCGTTCTACTACCTGCACTTTATCTATTGCTTACATTTGTGCCGTTTGTTGATCCCTTCAAACGTCGTGCATTACGTAGGTATAAAGTATTTCTTGTGATACGTGATATATGTCTGGTTTTCTTCTTCTATGTCTATGTGCTAACACTCATAAGTGCAGCTGCGGGTAGGTTACATACCACTGCGATACAGGTGGGTATAGGGTTGCTTTTCGTACTTTTGGGTAACTACCTACCAAAGTTACCGCGTAACTTTTTCTTTGGAATAAGGTGTCCATGGACGATAGCGTCTGAGGTGGTTTGGCGGCGTACACATATACTTGGGGGCTGGCTATTTGTTATTGGTGGGTTGCTGTTAATTTTGTTGTCATTACTTAAAGTACCGTTCACCATATTGTTACCAATGATACTTGGCCCGATAATACTCGTATCTGCGATCATCTACCCGCTGTTACTTTACCGTAAGTTAGAGGAGCAGAAATGATCGCGTTTATCCTCATAAACTCAGTGGTATTGAACCCCTACGTAGATGTGCAGCAACTCAAAGCGATAGAGTTCGTACAGCTGCTTGTTGATGGTAGGTTTGACACTGCTTATGAGATGCTTGATACCACGATGAAAGTGATGTTATCACGTGATAAGCTTGCAACTATGTGGACGCATCTCATTAACCAAGTAGGTGGTTACAAACGCATTATCCGGACCCGATCCGAACATATACAGGGGTATGAAATCGTCTACGTAACGTGTGCGTTTGATAAGATGATGCTCGACGTGAAGGTTGTACTTAACCAGGAATCTAAAGTATCAGGGTTATGGTTCTTACCCTCAACCCAGCCACGCTATGAGATACCATCGTATGTGGATACCACAAGGTTTGTTGAGATCATCGATACCATAGGTGTAGCCAGATGGCGGTTACCGGCTGTACTTACGATACCGAAAAACGGTACAAATTTACCTGCAGTTATACTAGTACATGGATCGGGGCCACATGATTGGGATGAAACCATCGGCCCAAATAAACCATTTAAGGACTTAGCGTGGGGATTGGCCACCCGCGGTATAGCTGTGTTACGGTACAGTAAACGGACGTGGTGCTATCCTAACGAAGTGAGAAACAAGTTGAAGGATTTCACGGTTAAAGATGAGGTCATCGATGACGTTATAGCAGCGATCGATTTCGTTGCAAGGCAAAACAGGATCGACCGACACCGTATATTTGTGTTAGGACATAGCTTTGGTGGTATGTTAGCACCGAGGATTGCGACACAAGATACAACCGTACGTGGTATAATACTGATGGCAGCCAACAGCAGGGATCTGCTCACTCTTATGATAGAGCAGGTACGTTATATTGCTGAATTGGATGGTAAACTTGATACCAACGAAATGCGAGAGATTGAAGATTTACAAAGGAAGGTTGATAAAATAAAGCGGTTGCAACTCAAACCCGATGAGATAGTGTTGGGTGCATCAAAAGCTTACTGGCAGGATCTATTGGACTATAAACCTGTTGAAGTGGCTAAGCAGCTGGATATACCCATATTGATACTACAAGGTGGTAGAGACTATCAGGTAACCATGGAGGATTTCAGACTATGGCAAACACTGGGTGATAAGCCCAATGTAGAGTTTAAGTTATATCCAGGGCTTAACCATCTATTCATGTACGGTGAGGGTAAATCGACACCTGATGAGTACTTTAAGCCAGCTCATGTAGCGGGACAGGTTATCGAAGATATTGCAAATTGGATACACAGGATAGATTAATGTAGAGATGCGGATGGTGGGACTTTTGGGTGGACTCTCTTGGCATTCGACAATTGAATACTATCGGATCATAAACGACGAGATAGCCAAGAGGTTGGGAAATAAGCATTCTGCACGCATTATATTGTATAGCTTCGATTTCAACGAAATACATGAGCTACAGAGTAAGGGTGATTGGCATACGATTGTGGATAAGTTCGTACACGCAGGTAGAGTGCTTGAGCATGCAGGTGCAGAGGCCATCCTCATATGTGCTAACACAATGCATAAGGTAGCGGATGAGGTACAATCTGGGTTGCGGGTGAAGCTTCTACACATATGTGATGCAACAGCTAATGCGATAAAGAGCAAAGGGTTGAGTAAGGTTGGCTTGCTGGGCACCAAGACCACAATGACGGATCCATTCTACAAGGAAAGGCTCGAACGTCATGGTATAGCTGTGATCGTACCCAGTAATGGCGATATTGCAACAGTAGACTCAATAATATTTGATGAATTAGTGAAAG
>Ga0209410_1001345_pt1 | contig 11927 bp, 12 predicted proteins | sample Mar14436cmmetaG_FD_184135 | JGI IMG/M metagenome (GOLD analysis project Ga0209410, IMG submission 184135) | Marine hydrothermal vent microbial communities from Guaymas Basin, Gulf of California to study Microbial Dark Matter (Phase II) - Marker... ... | reverse complement strand
AATATAATATTTTTTCTTCTTGTTATTATTTTTATTTAAATTTAAAATCAAGAATTTGTTAGGATTGTTGAGAGCTAAAATTCTGCGGTTTTATAAACTTTAGGTAGCTATTCGTATTGGAAACAAGCAACGTAGTGTTTTTTTCTCTATCTCGATTAGCTCTGACTCTTCTTTCCAGCATTTTTTGTTTGCAAGCGGGCATCTATTTTGCTTATATTAGAAAAGCTGGAAGAATAAAACTTTAGCGATACTAACTTTATTAAAATAGCTGCAGGATTTCTAGTTATAGAATACTTACTTTAGCTTTTAAAAGCTTTTAAATAGGAGCATAAAGAAATTAATATAATACTATAAAAGTTGGAATTACTTGCTATTTGTTGGGAAATGCATGCGATAAATAGACTATTTATGAACGGGGTAAGTTTCACTAATAAGTCAATTATCAAATATGCGTGTTTTGTAAAGCGCTCACTAATTTCTGTTTTCTTTTTTCGAATATTTTTTCAACCCAATCCCCGTACCAGTCAGCTTTTTTTACAAGTTTTCTAAGTTTTTCCAGTAATAACAGACTTCTTTCTAAATGGCTTGCAATGTCTCCCTGCTCAAAGCCATAACCGTTAAACAACATTTTTTGTCTTTCGCTCCAATCTCCTGGTTGATCCATACCTGGAGCATACTCTAATAACATTCTTTCTAAAGTGCTTACATCAACTATAGAACCCAACAGCTTAAACTTTTTCTCTCTGCTCCACAAACTTTCATCAGGGCCATAAAGCGGCATATCATACCCGTTGTATGCTAAAGGAGTAATATCTTGCATAGCAAAAGCATAGAAGCTCTTTATTCCAAGATCTTGAGAAACCTTATATACTTTCTCAAGTCCTTTTTTCGAAATAAAGCCGTAAAGAACTAACTCTTCGATAGTTACATCGTTCCTTAAAAGTTCCTCTTGAGCAGTTCTTATCGCAACTTCTATTGAGGACCCAGTAGCTATAGTATCCGCCGCTATCAAGGTGACATCGCCTTTAGGAATGTTTTCAAACTTCTTATAAACAACTTTTATTTTACGCCGGGTATGGTTTCGATACGACTCTTCGACATACTTAACTCTCACGAAAGCTTCGTAGAACTGCATACTAGAAGCAGCAAAGGCTTTATGTAGCATGTATCCTGTCGAGGCCCTTAAAATGTGCAAAAATACGATGGGCCTTTCAAAGCTTAGAATATTTTTCATAGCTCTAGCAGCGCTCATAGAAGCTTCTAAGTTTAAATTTAAGAATTCATCTCCAACAATTTCAGGCTCAGATGCAATGCGCACTCCTTCAATAGTATCAACTATGTATACGTTAAAATGTTTGAAAGGCATTTTTACCCGAAAAACCTTAGCATTTTTTGCTAAAACTTTTGCGTTGATTAATTCCGTAGAATAGACGTCGATTTTGTTGTCTTCTACAATTAGATCAATTATTTTCTGGAGCTTTTCGGCCGCCAAGTGCCCTTTTTGTTTATTCCAAATTATTATATATATTATTTTCTTTCCTATTAGTTTTTTATAGATTAATTTATAAGAAATCAAATATAATATTTTTTTGAAAGAATATATTAAAATATATTTATTATACCTGGAATAAATTGCAAATATGAGCTAAATTTTAGTTTTTATGATTAAGAAATAAAGCTTAATAATCTCACGTATAGTCATCGTAAATGCCCCTCATTTTAGCTACTGCATTCCATAATTATATCATAATGGGATTAACGTAGGTTAACATTAAAGCTCTCCTTTGCTCTTAGGTTTTACAAAAGTTTAATGTCAAACATAGCAAATTACCTTAACCATGTCATTTTTTCCAGTATCTTGTTTAATTCTGCAGCAAAGATACCGATTGCATAGTCGCTTATTCCGCCGATCCATAAAAGGAATTCCTTGTACTTGATTAATCCATCTCCAAAAATCACTAACGGTCTATCACCGTACTCTTCGTTTAGTTCTTTTGGTGATAGTAGGTAATTGCTAACTGCCAAAAGTTCACCTTCATCATTTACTATGGCCAATCCATCTCTATAGCAATTATCTTCTATACATACTCCATGCCAGCCGATGAGGTATTCGTTACTCGATAGCTTTACTGTGTTGGTCGACCATCCAACTTTCCATTCCCACTTCTCATAAACCATGACGGGTTCAAGAGTTTTCTCATAAATTTTTAAATCTTCAATGCAAACTTGTCCTTTCCAGCATATTCTTTCTCCTTTTATTTCAGGTCTTGTAAGAAGAACACTTTCTCCATTTTTCATATTTATGAAAGCGCTGTCCTTATTTGATTTAGGCACGAATTCCTCGTTGTTATCTATTATTGAAAAATAATCCTTTCTTTCTAGCCTCCAAGAATTATCATATTGAGCTAGAGCCAATACATCTCGCCTTATGTAGTTTCTATGTTCGAAGTAGTATCCCTTGCCAGTATAGAGAATATAGTACTTGTTATTAATTTTATAGACTCGTGGATCTTCGCTTCCAAGAAACTCCCATAGCTTCGTAGGCCACAGTATAATTCGAGCACTAATAGGCGTTTTGCAATAGCCTTGCAATACATCGTCAATGTTTAATCTAGCCAATCCAACACTGGACACGTATTTGTAATAATCGAATATAAGCCTTGGCAAAAGTAGTATTTCATTCCCTTCAAGGAGAGCGGCTGGATTAAAAGCAACTGTTGGTTTAGATTTTTTATAACCTATTATTTTGAAATCTTCAGGTCCCAAATAGATTAATCTTTTAAAGACATCTTCTGTCTTAGGTTTTCTCAATCCTCTTAGCTTTCTTAACGCGTCACTTTGTTTCCGGGAAAGTTTATCCTCAAGCACCAAATTCACCCGTTACTTGATTTCATCAATCATCGAGGTTTTAATTAGTTTTCCATCAATTTCAACTACTCACCGCCTTATAAGCATTCAAATATATATTTGAGGTTAAATTATTAGAGTGTATAAATTAGACAGCGCGCCAAAATTTTAGTATTGTTATTTTAAAATCGACTGTAAACGGTTTACCATGAGCATTACGAAGAAGCGTGAATGATCAATCCGAAATGAATACGAAAATCACTTATAATTTAATTTCTATTTGAATAAAATAGGAGAAAATTCATGAGCTTTCACATAATCGTGCCAGTAAAGCAGGTTCCAGATATTGAAAAAGTAAAATTTGATGTTGAAACAGGGAGAATAGATAGGAGTTCTGCGCCTGGTGAAACAAACCCATTTGATTTAAACGCTTTAGAGGCAGCTTTACAGATAAAAGAAAAGTATAGTGGTTTCATAACTGCGATTAGCATGGGTCCTTTACAAGCTGAATCTACTCTAAAAGATGCTTTGGCGAGAGGGGCAGATAGAGCTATCTTACTTTCCGATTCTAGGTTTGCTGGCGCAGATACTTTAGCTACCTCGTACACGCTAGCATGCGCCATTAAAAAATTAGGATCTTTCGACTTGATTATTTGTGGAGAAAAAACCGTGGATGGAGATACGGGACAGGTAGGACCCGAGCTTGCAGAGCATCTGGGCATCCCACATACTGCATATGTATGTGAGATTAGAGACATTCTGGATGGGAAAATTCGTGTGATAGCCGATTTCGGGGATGCTTATTATCTGGTGGAACTAGATCTTCCAGCGTTAATCACGGTAACAAAGGATATCAATGTTCCAAGACTACCCAAGCTGAAGGATAAGCTGAAAGCTAAAAAAGCCAAAATTTTGATATGGACAGTTGATGATTTAGCAGATGTAGCTGATGTTAATAGGCTGGGATTTGCCGGATCTCCTACATATGTTCACAAAATCGAGATTCCTCAAGAAAAAATTCGGAAATGCCAGTTTCTCAATGGCGTAGAGGAGTTAGCTGAGATCTTGAGACAAAAAGGATTCTTGAAGTGATATCATGAAAGACTACAACGGTATCTTAGTTTATGCCGAACAGCATGAGGCAAATCTTCATCCTATTTCATTTGAACTTCTTGGTAAAGGAAGAGAGTTAGCAGATGAATTAAAGGTCAGTTTGTCATGCGTGCTACTAGGATATAACTTGAGAGAAAAAGCGAAAGAATTAATCTATTACGGAGCTGACAAGGTTTTTCTTTATGATCATCCTCTCCTCGAGCATTTCGACGTGATTCTCTATAAGCATAACATAGTGGATTTAATAAATGAGGAAAAACCTGGACTTGTGCTAATTGGTGCGACTCGTCGAGGCAAATCGCTCGCAGCTAGGATTGCTGCTTCTCTAAAAACGGGTCTTACAGCCGATTGTATAGACTTGCAACTGGATGAAAATGGAGATTTTGTGCAGATACGGCCAGCTTTTACAGGTAATATAATAGCTCATATAAAGACAAAAACAAAACCAGTAATAGCCACTATTCGGTACAAGGTTATGAAAGCACTCAAAAAAGACTTGAATAGAAGAGGCGAAATCATAGAGAAGAAGGTTAAAATTTTAGAAAATACTGGAATTCGTATCCTAAGAAAAGAAAGGCAAAAAAAGGTTAAGATTTCCGACGCCGAGATTATAGTTGCCTGTGGTAGGGGATTAAAAAAGCCCGAGGATATTAGCATGATAGAAAAGCTAGCGTCATTACTTGGCGGTGTTGTTGGCGCTAGTCGCCCCCTAGTAGATGAGGGATGGATTTCAAGAGATTTCCAAGTAGGTTTTAGTGGTAATACTGTCAAACCTAGGTTGTATATTGCTTGCGGGATATCTGGATCGCCGCAGCATTTAGCTGGAATGAAAGATTCTGAACTCATAGTAGCAATAAACTTGGACGTTTCTGCTCCTATCTTTAAGTTCGCTGATTATGGAATAGTAGGAGATCTTTACGATATTATCCCCGAATTGATAAAAAGGATAAAAGAAGAAAGGTCTAAAATTGGGTAGGCTTGAAAGATTAGTTGAAATATTTTTAATATATTCTATTGTGATATAAAATATTTGACGATAAACCTGGGGAAGGTTTTATCATGAAAGAAGGTGTGGTAAGAAAGCTGGAGGAAGTTGTTGGGAGCAGCTGGGTTATAGTTGGAGAAGATAGGGTAGAAAGTTATCTTTACGACGAAACAGCTTATCCTGTTAGACCCAAAGCCGTAACAGATATAGTCGTCGTAAAACCCAAAAACACGGAAGAAATCTCAGAAATCCTTAAAATTGCTAATCGAGAAAAAATTCCCGTTTTTCCTAGAGGAGGCGGCACCGGATTAGTGGGAGGATGCATTCCTACAAGTAGCGGCATAGTGCTTTCTTTAGAAAGAATGGACAATATTGAAATTGATAAGGAAAATTTGATAGCAGTTGTAGAAGCTGGGGTAACTCTCGGAAAGTTGATAGAGGAAGCTGATAAAGCCGGATTGTTTTTCCCGGCGCATCCTGGAGATGAAGGAGCGCAAATTGGAGGGCTTGTGGCATGTAATGCGGGAGGCGCTAGGGCCGTAAAAACTGGAGTTATGAGAAATTACGTAAAGGGCATTGAGGTAGTTTTGCCTACAGGAGAGATATTAAAGTTTGGTGGTAAATTAATTAAAAACAATACCGGCTATGATCTAATGCATTTATTCATTGGAAGCGAGGGAACATTAGGTATCATAACTAAAGCCATATTACGGCTATATCCTAAATACGGCGCAATGGCTACGTTAATTATACCCTTCGAAAATAGGCATACCGCCATAGATGCCGTACCTAAAATTTTACAAAGTGGTGTAATTCCATTAGCTTTAGAATACGTTGAAAAGGATTTAATAGAAAAATCAGCAAGAAAACTAGGGCTTACATGGCCATGTAAGGAAGGAAATGCTTTTCTTATAGTTATTTTAGCGGAAGCTGATGAAGAAACTGTTTACAGGCTGTGCGAGAAAATAGCTGATGTTTGCTATAAAGCTGCCGCGATGGAACCATTGATTGCTGAATCAAGAAAAGAACAGGAAAATATTCTAAAAATAAGGAGTGAAATTTACATCGCGCTTAAACCTGATACTATTGATATATTGGATATCGCCGTACCGCCAGCCAATATGGGCAAGCTCATGGATACGATTGATGCTATATCGAAAAAATACGATACATACATCCCCGTATATGGACATGCTGGAGATGGCAACTTGCATCCTCATATAATAAAAAAGGATGGATGGACTATGGATGATTATGAAAAGTTGAAAGAGGAAATTTATAGAGTAACGGTCAAGCTTGGAGGAGTTATAACGGGCGAGCATGGAGTCGGCGCGATAAGAAAAAGATATCTGAGACTTTGCCTTAGCGATGAAGAAATCAAAATTATGAAGAAAATAAAACAAATCTTCGATCCTAATAACATTTTAAATCCTGGCAAGGTAATCCCATAGAATTACTAAGACGCGGCGCGAACGGTGACATTTAATATGTACGCGGTCCTACTCGATTTCTGGGGTACAATATTTTATCCTAAAATTTCTATAGAAAAGTATTCTCGGAAGAGGGCAGAATACTTATGGAGAGTTCTTAAAAAATACGGATACCGCTTAGACAAGGATTATGTTTATGAAAAAATGTTAGAAAGCCGGAGGCTCGTGGATAAAATCAGAAGCTCATCATTTCTTGAGGTTACTCATAAGGGGGAAGTTATAGTCTTATTAGATAAATTGAGAATCAGCGCTGACGAGAACTTAGTGAAGGATCTTGCAATTGCTTTCATAAGGCCATATTATTTATTTACGAAACCAGCTCGGGATTTAGACTTTTTTATTGAATGGTTATATGATCTCGGTTGGCCTATTGGTTTAGTTTCAAATACTATGTACGGTAAAGCCACCAGGAGGATATTGTCAAGATATGGGTTAAGGAAATATTTTAAAGTTCTAGCTTTATCTGACGAGGTTGGTTTTAGAAAGCCTCATCCTAAGATTTTCCGGTATGCTCTCAAGTATTTACGCGTCAAGCCTAAAAATGTCATAATGATAGGTGACGAAATTTATGATATTTACGGTGCAAAAACTCTGGGTATGAAGACGATTCAATATATAGGTTTTAGAAGAGAAAAAATCGAAATCGCAGATTTTAAGGCTAGAAGTTTTAAGGAAATAATAGAATATATAGAAAATAACCTTATTTAACGAGTAAATCGTATCTTTTTAGAATTATTCTTCTAGACTTTGCCGTGAACATCCTTTAACAATGCATAGTCGTACTTTATTAAAACGTAGGGTTTTATAGCGAGTTTCTTTGCTTAGTGCTAATATTCTTTATTTTTCATAGAAAAGGCTATTTTTTTGTTCATATGGCATGTAATTTGTTTTAATTCCATTTAAAAATACTTTTTAGAGAAAAATACGAGAAAAACTCTTAAATTGGAAATTAACAATAGTATATTACTATTTCATACGCCGGGGACTTTCGTGGAACCTTTAGGAAAAGTGCTTCACGTATCAAAAAGCGGTAGATTAATCATTAAAGCATACACTAAACCTCCTCCTGTTAACACTATCGTTTTTGATGAAAATCTGGATGAAATCGGTTTTGTCTATGATGTCATGGGACCTGTATCCTCACCTTATATTTCTGTTCAAGTTGAAAAATCTAAAATAAAGTTAGAAAATCTTGTCGGTAGAGTAGTGTTCATTAAATTGAAAAAATTTAAAAGAAGGCGACGAACCCATGGAAGGTGATGTTAAAAACAGCCAATGTCCGTACTGTGGAAGTTTCAGGATCATATTTGATGAAATCAGATCTGAGTATGTTTGTTTGGATTGCGGCGCGGTCTTAGAGGATAGGCTGATTGAGTATCATAGGTTTGAAAAACGTATTCACTCACCGGAAGATTGGAAAAAGCAGAGAGTAGGTCCTAAAATGGATACTAGGATAGATAACCTACAGTCGACGGATATGGGCCTAATACCTTACGCTAAGGGTCTTCATAAGGCGAGTAAATACAGGAGAATAAGAAAGATTCATCAACGTTACGTTGTCGAAGAAAACAGGAATTTCAATAAAGCAAAAACGGAGATAAGCAGAATATGCGGCAACTTAGGCATATTAGCTGTAAAAAACGACGCTATATATATCTATAAAAAAGCAGCCGAGAAAAAATTGGTTAGAGGAAGATTGGTTGAGGGAATGGCTGCTGCATGCGTATATGCAGCATGCAAGCTTAAAAAAATAGGAATTACCTTGAATTCTATTGAAAAAGTATCGAAAGTAAACCGGCGCGTAATAACTCGAAATTATAAAATTCTAATAAAAAACAAGGTTGTAAAATTGGAGAGCCTGGATGCGCGTCACTACGTGACTAGAATAGTCGCTGAGTTAAAACTTCCTATAAGCACGGCAAAGATTGCTTTAAAAATAATCGATAAAGCTAGAGAAAAGAGGATAGGTATCGGCGCTCGCCCTGAAGGTTTGGCAGCAGCATCGATATACGTGGCTTCAAAAATAACTAATAATCCCAGAACTCAAAGAGAAATCGCGCAAAGTTCGAATATAACTGAGGTTACCCTTAGAAACCGATATAGGGAAATATTGAAGAAATTGAACATCACTGTTTATATTTGAGCCTCGTACTATAAATTATCAGGTGCATATCTGCACGGAAGCTAGGTGGTAGCAATTGAGTAGCGTCCCCGAAGTGCTGGAAAGGAAGCTGTTAAAGTTGTTGAGCGAAAGCGGAAGCGAGGGAATTCTCCAAAAGGAATTATGGAAAAAGCTAAATATTGACAGTCGGAAAGGTATAAAAATTGTTAGAACTCTTGAAAAGCAAGGGTTGCTTACTAGGCAAGCTATAATACACAGAGGCAGAAAAAGTTATATTGTAAGGCTTGGGCCTAAATACTTCGCAAAGAAAACAATACCTAGGTATATTTTAAGAATTCCATGCTTTTACTGCGAACTGCTAGATGGTTGCGGAGAGAAGATAAGCATAAATCCGATAAATTGTCCTAAATTAAACGCTTGGCTTGAGGAGGATCCTTGATGGAGCGGATAAGATGCTTCATTGCTATAGACGTAGAAAACTCTGATATTATAGCGAAAATTAGCAAAGTAATGCAAGCATTGAATTTTTTTGGTAATAAATTAAAACTAGTAGAAACTGGAAATATTCATCTCACTCTGAGATTTTTAGGGGGATTGCCTAAGTCGATAGTGGATGAGATTATTGAAGTTCTAGATACTGTAGATTATCATCCATTCACCATAACTCTTAAAGGTTTAGGAGTATTTCCTACTCCGTCAAGACCGAGAGTTATATGGGTTGGTATTGAGGAAGGAGTTGAAGATCTTAAAAAGCTAGTAGCGCGTATTAATACAGCATTAAGAAGGCTCAGACTTCCCCCTCCGGATAAGCCGTTTTCCCCACATGTAACAATTGCTAGAGTTAAAAGGCCAGTAGACACGGGTAAGCTAATGCGAATACTAGATGCTCATGCCACGGAGTTTGGACCTATGCTTGTTGATAGAATTCGTTTAAAGAAAAGTACGTTAACTTCTCGTGGACCGATATACACTACATTATATGAAAAACTGCTATCTGGCTAACATCATGTACAAGGATTTCTCAGGTATTCTAGACGAAGTTTTAGGAAGAATCACGCCTACTCCTGAAGAGAGACGTTTTATATCTAAAATAGTTTCTGAAGTTATAACTGCTTTAGAATCTTTAAAAAGCGATTATAAGATTGATTATAAAGTAGAAATAGTAGGTTCTTACGCGAAAGATACATGGCTTTCTGGCGAGGCCGATATAGATATTTTTCTTTTGTTTTCTCCAGATTTGCCGCAAGAAAACCTGGGCTATTACGGATTAACCATAGCAAAAAAAGCAGTTGAAAATTTGGGAGGTAGATGGTTTGAGCGGTACGCAACGCATCCATATATTGAGGCTGAAGTTGAGGGTCTTACTGTAGATATAGTTCCAGCTTATGCTGTCGAGACGCCAGATAAAATAATCTCGCCAGTCGATAGAACGCCATTTCATACAAGATACGTGAAATCACGTATCGATGAAGAGATGAAGTCTCAAATAAGGCTCTTAAAAAAATTCATGAAGGGAATTGGAGTTTATGGAGCCGAAATTAAAGTTCAAGGTTTTTCCGGCTACCTAGCTGAACTATTGATTATTTATTATGGTTCTTTTATAGAGGTTATAAAAAATGCGTCCAAATGGAAACCTAGGAAGGTCTTTATAGACCTAGAAAGGTTTTATAGTGAGAGGGAGAGAAAGAAGCTATTAAAAATAATGCCCGGAGCAATGGTTGTCATAGACCCTGTTGACAAAGCTCGAAACGCGGCTTCTGCACTTTCAATACAGAAGATGTGCGAGTTTGTAGCAGCATCTAAAGCATTTTTCAAAAGCCCAAGTGTAGAATTCTTTTTCCCACCAAAACCGGAAATAGACCAAAGTAGATTGGAGAATTTGCTGAAATCGCGAGAAACCGATATTCTAGCGATAGTAACCATAGTTCCTAAATTGGCGGAAGATATAATATGGGGACAGATCTATAAAAGTCTTGACGGTCTTGAAACTCTATTTAAAAAATATAATTTCAAAGTATTGTCAAAAGGTGCCTGGTTGTCAAAAAATAACGATTTGGTGATGCTTTACGAGTTTGAAACCGCTAAGTTACCGATAACAGAAAAACACTTAGGGCCTCCTGTGGGGTCAGAAAATGAAAACGATTTCATTTTCAAGTATGTAAATTCACCTAATACTATAGCAGGACCTTTTATTGAGGGGAGTAGGTGGATAGTATTTCGAAAAAGAAAATGTACGACTGCAAGTGAGGTAGTTAAAGTTTATTATGAAGAAGCTAGGCTAGGCAAGCATATTTACGAAAGCTTTAACATGAAAATGCAGATTCTTCAAAATCAGGATATATTAAAATTAACTAGTATCGATGGTTTTAAGGAATTTCTTCACTCGTGGCTGGTTAAAAAACCTTTTTGGCTAAAGAAATGAATAAAGAAATAATAATATGTCCTTACCAAGAAACAGATGTTATAAAAAGAATAATCTGTTATCCGCGTTGCGACATATACGAGTTTGAATATCGCTTAAAACAGCTTAAAAGACTTAGTATAGATTTTATAATTTCTTATGGTCCTACTCAAATAGGAAAAATATTTGTTCTTGGAAAGGGCTGTACGAGCATTGTAGTTAAGGCATTGCGGCATGAAATGGTGGTTGCATTAAAAATAAGGAGGACGGATGCCAATCGAAAAGACTTAGTTAGGGAAGCAGAGATATTGAAAATTGTAAACAGATACGGTGTAGGCCCCAGACTTATAGACTACACGCCGGATATTCTTGTAATGGAATATATTGAAGGGGTTGAATTTGGTGAATGGATTGAACGTGTTCAGGACGATCAAGCTATAAAAAATGTTTTAAAGAAGCTGCTTGAAAAGTTGTACGTATTGGATTCTATTGGAATATGTCATCTTGAACTGTCAAATCCTAGAAAGCACATAGTTATTGTGGAGGAGAAGCCTGTAATACTGGATTTTGAAACTGTAAGCACTAAAACAACAAAAACTAACATTACTCAAGTTCTTAACTACCTTATATTTAGAAAAAGTAAAATCTCGGATAAGGTAACTCGTACTTTAGGATTGAGAAATATAGGTTTATTAAAAACTTTGCTAAGGAAGTATAAGAAGGAAAGAACAAGCGAAATTTTTCTAGAAGTAATTAAAACATTAAACTTAAGCTAAGTTTTATCGAAATATTGTTTGACTTAATATATTTAGGTAATTATTTTGTATCGAAAAGCTTAAAAATAGTTGAGCGTGAATAATCTCGGATTATAGGGAAAAACCGTTACAAAGAGAAAAAAATCATAAAAAACATATAGAAAAGAAAATTGAGGGGCCGTCGTCTAGCTTGGAAAGGATGCCAGCCTGGGGC
>Ga0209410_1001344_pt1 | contig 11927 bp, 7 predicted proteins | sample Mar14436cmmetaG_FD_184135 | JGI IMG/M metagenome (GOLD analysis project Ga0209410, IMG submission 184135) | Marine hydrothermal vent microbial communities from Guaymas Basin, Gulf of California to study Microbial Dark Matter (Phase II) - Marker... ... | reverse complement strand
ACATCTTGTGGCACGGGGCGATGCTGGATCCCGGAAGCGGTTGGGTGGCGAGCAGGGCGGTGGGGAAGCTCGGCAACGGGAGTCGGCGCTTACTGGCTGCATTGGGCGTGAGGTCTTGGGGCATGATGGTACACGACGATCGACTAGATTCAGTGTACACCAGCTACCACACCATTCAGAGGCTGGATCTCGGTCACCCTGGGAGTATCTTCGTATCTATCCCAGAAACATTGGTCGAAAACAGCCGCGCAAGTGGTTCCGCTTTAGGGGCGCAGGCGCCCCACCGCGCATTTTCCTCCCCGCTCCTTGCCGGTTACACTGCCCCAATGATGGCGATGCGTGAGGAGATTGTCTACAAGCCCATCGGAGTGATCCGCTCGCCCTTCCACGAGCCCAAGGGGACGCCGATTCAGCCGGCCGCGGCCCGGGAAGTCAAGGGTCGGGTGGAGGTCTTCCCCGAGTACGCCGAGGGGCTTGCCGACCTGGAGGGCTTCTCACACGTGATCCTTATCTACCACTTCCATTTAAGTGGCCCGGCCAGGCTCCGCGTTCGGCCCTACATGGACGACCGGGAGCACGGGATATTCGCCACCCGAGCTCCAGCACGGCCGAATCCCATCGGGATCTCGGTGGTACGACTCCTTGGGATAGAAGGAAACGTGCTCCACATCGCTAATGTAGACATCGTGGATGGAACGTTCCTCCTCGATATCAAGCCCTACGTCCCTCAATTCGATGCGGCGGCCGATGCGAGGATCGGCTGGCTGGAGGGACGAATCGGGCATCTACTTGAAGCTAAGGACGACGGACGCTTCACTTCTTAACTCCGCCGGCGATCGCCTTAGCCTAAACGGCAATCCGAATCTCCTACACCCTACGAGAGGCGCTACCTTTTGGCCTCTCAACAGCAGCTCGGCCGGGAATCGAACGTACGATCCGCAAAAATCGCCTCCATGGGTGGGAGATATTCCCGCCCCGATAGGTCACAAAAGCGATCGTGCTTGCCTTTCGGTCACTTACCTCGCTCGTACCTCGATCGGGCTCGAGGTGAAGAAATCCACGTCTACTTCGGCAATGGTCCCGCCGTGAAGGCGGATCTCCACCCGCGTGGGCCGGTTGTAGTTTTCCTCATCGAAAGTCATCCTGAAAACTGCACGTCCCCTCTTGTCGGTACGGTAGACCCATCCGCCGACGCGGACCTCGGCTCCAACCACGGGACGGCCTTCCCTGTCCCTCACGAAGAGCTCGAACTCCCTCGTCACCCAAGCGTCCTTCCACTGGAGGTTTTCCCTTAGCCCTTCTATCCGGAGGCTTCCGCGCATGGTGAACCTGTTCGCTTCCGAGTGGTATGGCACCCCACCGATGATCTCCCCGGCCTCGGTCCAAGAGGCGTCCTCGAAGATCATCGTCCCGAAGAAATTCCGGGGGATGAACTCCACCATGTGAGAGCGCACGAGCCTTACCGTGGAGTAGCCGCTCGGCTGGAGGAAGAGGTAGTCGGAGTCGTAGATCGCCACCCGCGCGTTGTGGATCTCGAAGGGCCACTGTCCCATTACCACCACGTCTTCAAGCACGATGTCCCTGTATTGGAGGCTCGAGGGTACCCCGACCCTGAGGTCGTGGAACTCCACCGTCTCATTCCTGATCTCGAGGAAGACCTTTCTCAGCTCGCAGTCAACGAGCCGCACGTGGGAATCCGGGTCGAGGAAGAAGATCCAGCCGCGCTCATAAGGGCCGTGTCGGTACTCCCCTTTGAGTTCGTCCTTGAGGAGTGTCGTCCTTTCCAGGACGAGTTCGTAGTCCGCCTCCGGGATCAGTCGGTGGACGTCCCAGCTCTCGAAGTAAATCCCGGAGTGGAGCCCTTCGGCAAAGAGATGTCCTCTTGCGGGGACCCGTAGCCCCAGGGCCCCGATGGTAGAGTCCACTACATGCGTCTCCCCTCCTGTCACCTGTAGCAGTCCGCCGATCGGATTCACCATCGTGGAGCCCACCATCTCGAACCTCGCCCCTTCCGACATATCGAAGTAGTGGATCTGGGTCTCGGAGTTCACCATCCTCGCCTCTCCTTGGTTCATGACACAGATCAGGCCCGGCTCCGTGAGGCTCGGGGGTGGGGGATATATTCGCGAGTTCTCGATGATAAGCCGCGCCCCTGGCTCGACAAAGAAATAGACGTGCACTGTGGGAACTTCCCCTCTGCCCATCATGAACTCGGTATCTCGAATCACCAGCGTGGCCCCTTCACGAACATAGACGTTGCCTTTCTGAAAGAACTTCCCGCCTTCGATGACGTGGATCTCCCCTTCTCCGATCACGAGGTCGCCTTCGTGGACCATCCACTCCCTGGGACACTCGACCGTAGAGGCGGTCCTACAGCCCAAGTCGGCGAGGTTGTAATAGAACTCGTTCGTGAATCCCTCACCGGGGATGTAGAGCTGTATCGTGCCGCAGCAGGGGAAATCCACCCTTTCGAGGCCGCTCAACCAAGGCAGCGTGCCCACGAATAGGCCCGTAGGCGGTTGGGAGAGGGGAGCGTCGGGACGGATGACGGGTCTGCCCCAGCCCCCCTCCATGGGGATCTCGACTCCGTTGAGGAAGAACCTCCAGCCGTCCCACACCCCAGGCCATGAATCGAGGATGATGTGGATCACACCTATATCGGCTTCCCAACGGACCTCGACGATTTCCGCGGCCGTTCCTATCACAGCGTAGAGGGATAAAAGCGCTAAAGCCGCCCTCAGAAATGCCTTGTCTTCCATGATAACCCCCTCAAGGAGGGATTATCGTGCAATTTCCAGAGGCTGACCTCCCCGCACGGCCGCCGAGTTCCTCTGGCTGTGCACACTCGGAAACAACGCGGTAGCGGTCGGCCATCCTGCAGGCGAGAGAATCCATCCAGGCAGCGTCCGATTCGGTTTGGCGGATCCGTGATCATCCTTCAAGATGGGATAGATAGGAGGAACAGCCAATCGATCGGATATGGAGGAAGCCTCCAACTGATCCTGGTGGAGATGAGCGGACTCGAACCGCCGACCTCCGCGTTGCGAACGCGGCGCTCTCCCAACTGAGCTACATCCCCACCAATTGGCGGTGCAGGGAGTCGAACCCTGAACCTCGCGGTTATGAGCCGCGCGCTCTAACCACTTGAGCTACACCGCCGATCTGGTTGCGGGGGCGGGATTCGAACCCGCGACCTCCGGGTTATGAGCCCGGCGAGCTTCCTGGCTGCTCCACCCCGCTTCTGCCGAGGGCGGGATTCGAACCCGCACGGGGATTTCCCAGGGGATTTTAAGTCCCCCGCGTCTGCCAGTTCCGCCACCCCGGCACTTCGAGGAAAGCTGGAGCGGGAAACGGGACTTGAACCCGCGACCTCCGCCTCGGCAAGGCGGCGCTCTACCACTGAGCTATTCCCGCACGCAATCTTTATTATAGGGGTGCCCCCTTCCACCTTCAAGACCGCCGATTCCCCTCAAAGCTCGATGATTTCCGCCACGAGACGCTTCAAATCCACCAACGCACAGGTGGCCCTCCCCGAAAGCCACCCCCCACATTCCCCGGGGTTTACCACCAAAGGCGGCCCCTGGCGCACGTCTACCTGGTGGGTGTGGCCGTAGACGATGAGGTCGTATTTGCCCGAAGAAACAAGGGCTTCCAAGGCTCGGGGTTCGTGCATCAGCACGATCCGCCTGCCCCCGAGTTCCACCTCGAAGGGACCGAAGTTCAGATCACCAACCCCCTCGAACCTCTCCCGGAGGAAAAGCTTGTCGCCATCGTTGTTTCCAAAGACCCCTATCACCCGGAGCCCCGCCTCTTGAAACGGAACCACCATGAAGGGGGACACGAAATCCCCCGCATGGAGCACCAGATCGACCCCGGCCTCCGAAAACCGCTTGAGCGCCGCCCGCAACCGGTCCATATGGTCGTGGGTATCTGATACGATCCCTATTAGCATAGCTCCCTATTCTCTCCCCTCATCCCGGGACTGCAAGGGAGGGTTCCGCTCACGGCGCCCCCTCCGGACGTAGAGCTCCTCATCCGCCGCCCGCAACGCTTCATCCACCCCGCCCTCGGAGGGGATCCACGCAGCGATCCCAGCCGTAAAGGAAAGCCTTACTTCCGGATGGCGAGGGTGGGTCCAAGACGCCACCACCTTTCTCAACCGCTCCACCGCCTTCCGGGCCTCTTCAATGGACGTTTTGGGCATCAGGATCAGGAACTCGTCCCCGCCCCAGCGGATGATCACGTCCTCGGAACGCACGTTTTCCTTCAACAGATTGGCCACAGCCACGAGCACCTCATCCCCCACCGTATGGCCGAACCGATCGTTCACGGCCTTGAAACCGTCCATATCCAGAATGGCGAGGCTGAGGGCCTCGTCCCCCGACTTCCGTCGGTGCAATTCCACAAAGAGGTCAAAATAACGCCTGTTGTAAAGGCCCGTGAGCGGGTCTTTGACCGCCTGTTCCCGGATTTCCCTCTCCAAACGGGCCCGCTTGATCCCCTCGTACATCTGCTGGGCCAAGATCTCCACCAGCCTCACGTCCTCCATGGAAAAGGCGCCCACTTCTTTGGAGACGATCTGGATTACGCCATACTCCCCAATGGGGACGCTGATGTAGGAACGGATATCCGGGTTCACCGGCTTGGCTTCCGGGACCTTGCGGACGTCATCTCCCCAAAAGGTGCGCCCCTCGCGGAAGGTAAGGCCGGAGATCCCCTCGTCGATCCGGAAGCGCCGGGGTGTGATAGAGGAGATTTTGCTTAAATAGCAGATGGGAACGAGATACTCCCCCTCAACAAGATCAATGGAACAATAATGGAACCCCATAAGCTTCTCCAACAATTCCAGGGCCACGGCGCACATCTCCTTCTCGTCCGTGAGTTGATGGAATCTCATAGCGGCATGGTGGAGTTTCTCCAGGCGGTCGGCGAATTCCTTCAACCGTTGTGTGTACCCAGCGGTCTGGAGGGCGGTGGCTACCTGCAATGCGAGCAGTTCAGCGAGCCTCTTTTGGTACTCGGAAGCCTCCCCTTGAGTAACGACCACGAGGGCCCCTAAGCGCCTTTCGGCGAAGCCTATCGGGGTGATGATCAGGTGACTCCTTGGAGCCTCATCGATTGCGAGCTCGGTCACCGAGGAAATGCTCTCGGGCAAGCGGAGGGAAAGCCCTGGGGAACGGTGGCTCGCGGTTAACCGATACGCGCCATCGCGGAAGAGGTAAATCCCACAGCAAGGTGTCTCGAAGAGTTCGGTGCAAAAATGCACCGCCTTTCGCACGATCTCCTCCTCGTTGTGATTGCTCAAGAGATCTCTGGAAAGCCTCCACAACTGGTAAATCTTGTCCTCATACTTCTTGCGCCAGGTGATATCGCGGTTAAAGGAAAGGGCCACCCGGCGGCCGTGGTACATAAGGGGGGATACAGCCACCTCCGTGTAGAATATGTCCCCGCCCTTTCGCCGCTTTTTCTCCTCGAATACCACGCGTTCGCCCCGCTCCAATTTCTCCTTTATAGACTCCGCAAAAGGCGGGTCCACCGCGAGATCTCGAGCGATGTTCATCCTCAGAAGTTCCTCCTTCGTGTAGCCCGTCTGTTCCGTGGCCGCTTTGTTACAATCGAGTATGTTTCCCTGATAGTCTGTTATGTAAATCGCATCCGGGGCGTTGTCGAAAAGGACCCGGAGACGCTGCTCGTTCTCCTGCAGTTCCCTATGATTCAAATGGAGGCTAAGGGCAAGCTCTATTGTCCTTTGGAATTCCTGTAGGACCCGAAGGTCCTGAGGCGTGAACGCGTTCGGCCTTTTCCCATCGATGTTGAAATACCCAACAACCATGTCTCGATACCGGATAGGAACGGAGACGAAAACCGTGGGCAAACGGCGCGGCTCTTTAAATTTGTCTAACATATGGGGAGCATACCTCTGGAAGAGCGCCCAGGGATCTTTTATGATGCAAATCTCTTCGGTTTTACCTAACTTGGTCGGCAAGAGTTCGTCGGGTTTAAAACAAATTTCTTTGAGTTCCTCCAAGTTCCACCCCTCAGCGGCCACGTATTTGTAAACACCCTCCCCTTCATCCCAAAACAGAAAGGAGCCTGCCTCGGCGTGGGGAAGAAGGTTCACCGCATGGCGCAATGCTATCTGGGCGATCTGGGACACCGTCTCGGCCTGCGCCAGCTTTTCCAACAACGCAAGGTAAAATTCTCTAGAATCCCAATCTTTTCTTCGAACAGCACCGTTCTCCCTGGCCACAAGGAAAGCCAGCAAACCCATTCCCAGAAGGAGGTCGCCGATGGAAAAAGCGGCTGCAAAGGGAATCCAGGGGGGAAGGAAGAGAACGTCCCCCAAAAAGTTCAACTTGGTATCCGGGGTCATTAAGATCACGTTTCCGGAGGTCCGGGCTTGTCTCAAGAACGCGGCCAAATCATCGCGCCCGGCTTGACGCAGGGCGAATTCGGAAACCGGCATGTATCCACCATTGGCGGCGATGACGATCAAATTGCACAGAATCCCGATTCCGATGAGGGAGAGCTCCCAATATCGACGATTGAGACAAACAAACATGAGTAAAGGTACGTAGGAAACAAGATGTAGGTAACCGGTCCCAACTTTTATGAGGGGATCCCTTTCTCCCCATGGGAAAATAAGCAATTGTATAATGAGTGTTACCGCAACAAGCCAGGGGCCACGCAAGTGGAGGCGTTCCAACCGATATATACGCCCCTTGCGCAGCAGGCCAATTACTACCCCCGCAATAAGGAACCAGAGCAAAAACATGACGGAATAGCCTTCACGAACTCGATACCTTCTCCTTTTCCTTAGAGCATTCTTCTTGTAAAATTTCAAAAAGTATATCGACTAACTTGGGATCGAGTTCCCTTCCCCGCATTTGCTTTAATTCTTCGATGGCTTGGTCCAAGGAAAGGGCGGGGCGATAAGGTCTATCGCTTCGCAATGCGTCGTATACATCGGCCACCGCGACGATCCTCGCGCCCAAGGGGATCTCCTCACCTTTCAGCCCTTCAGGATATCCGCTGCCGTCCCAGCGCTCGTGTTCATATTTTACAATATCAACACAATCCTTATAAACCTCCAAACCGCTTATGAGATCGGCCCCGATCAGAGGGTGTTGTTCGATGAGCTCCCGCTCCTCCGGGGTAAGCGCGCCTTCCTTTAACAGGACCTTATCCGGGATAGCCACCTTGCCGATATCATGGATGCGCGCCGCGGCGCGTATTCTCTCGATCTCCTCTTGACCTAGCTTTAACTTTCTCGCGATTTTGACGGCGAGCTCCGCAACACGTTCGGAGTGCGTGGCGGTATACTCGTCTCGGAGTCGCAAAGCACGCATCAATTTTTCGAAAGCTTCAACCGCGCTCCTGCGCAAACGTGTATATCCCATGAAGGAGTAATGTATAAGTCCCAAAGGAACAACTATTAACAACACGTGCAGCGGAGACTGTGTGTAAACGAGCGCCAAAAGAATTGCCAGAGTGTTTAATGAAAAAAGCTGGATTGATAGATGCCTTAGGTCAAATTTCAAATGGTAAAGGAAGGACGTGCCTTCGCTGAGACTGATAATGCCCGAAACTAGGCTCGTGTTTACGAACCAGCAAACGAGGAAGGTCACTAACAGCGGCAAAAAATCCCTTGTTTCCATCCACGGAGGGGGCTTTCCTCCCAACACGTTAAAGACGATAGCCCCTATAAATACGGTGATTACGAGCTGAAAAACATTGAATAGAACCCTTTCCAAATACTCGCCTCGTGACTTCCTCCAGACTTCAAGGTTCAAAATCACCTCAGCTGCCATAGTCGAAAATAGTACTACAGTAACCGCGAGCTCTTCCCGCCCGATGAAAATGGAGGCCACGAAAACCGTCATTGCCGCCGACATCCACCGTCGATATACAATCTCGATTTCGAAGATCTGGGATAAAAAAGCTAATGGACTAAATGTAGCCAGAGGAAGGAAAAAAGAGGCTTCTCGCCACGGGATTTTTTTACTTACGTAACTATATATTCCAACTCCACCAAAAATAACACTCCACAAAAAGATCTTGCGTGCAATCTTCTGCGATGGATTCATATAACCATTATATCCTCCGACTGCCCGTTCACATCAAATATCACCTCCACTTGCTGGCCGCGCTGCCCAACACCGCAAGCAGCCCAAGCAGCAACACCACGTACGCTCCCTTGCCCCGGAACGCACCCACGATCCTCGCCACCAGCCGCTCATCGTAGTTGCCCCACCGCACCATAGTTGGACCACCTCCAGATTTATTTTTTGGTGGGAAAATAAAGCGGGATTTGCGGAGTCCACAATCCATCCCCGAAAGCCAACTCCTTCGCTCTCGGAACGACCCTCTCCTTGTTTCCTCCACTCCCAGGCCATCTTCGGCAGCCCGACTGCCCTACCGCGCTACGCGTGAGGGCCCGTGGCTTTGCGCCCCCTCCTTTCGAAGGGTTTGCCCTTTCGGATGGCCCAGCTTCCGCAGACCCCCGAAAGTTGATCGTATTCTAAAATAAGTTAAACCAACTTGTCAAGGGTCGGAAGCCCTCCCTCGTTTTTTTACGATCCTGTATGCCCTCGCTGTATTCCGAGGACCTGTTTTCATGCGTCCGTTTCCTCCACATAGCATATGGGGCATATATCCCCATCTCCGAAATAGGTGGCACCACATGCTCGGCATTTACAGGCCCCCGCGGCAAGCATCGCCCGCTCCCTTGCTCGGGCCGCCGCCAGCAAGGCCACCATCCGGTCGCGCAGCCTCGGCGGCAACTCCTGTCCTTCCAAGGCCTTGCGGGCCCAAGTCTCATCGTCGGGGGTTATCGCTATCTTTAACGGAACAGAAACGGGAGGGGTCTCAGGCGGCATTACGGAAAACCTCAGGTCCTGGATATCGTAGCCCCTTCTCCGGAGTTCTTTAACGATCTTCTCTTTCTGGAGGTGAAGCTCCTGCGCCAAGGCGTGGGAAGGCACACCCAGGTAGAGGATTTTGTCTTTTACATACAGGGGCCGAGCTTTTCGGGCAGCCGGGGGGGCTTCCATGTCCCATTCCACGACTACCAACTGCTCACGGAATTTGTCCACAACCCCATACCGCTTCAACAAATCCCCAAGAGTTTTCCACAACCCTTCTTCTAGCATCGATTTTTCAATTTTATCTTCTTTCCCTCCCTCTTAGTAGTAGTAGCTGTTGTTGTTGGCTGTGGAAAAATCTCAAATGCGTCCATTGGAACGGAAATTTCCCCTGTGGAAAACTTGTTGAAAAACTACGGGAAAAGGTTGCCGGGGCTGTGGAAAGCCCACGTGATGGACGATCGGCGCGGTCGATACGCGGGGCTTTTCCACAGATTTGGGGGTTTTGTCCACAAGGATTCCCCAGGTTTTCCACAGGGGCCTGTGGAAAACCCTCAGGGAGCATATTTCGTCTGTAGTTCCTGCTTGAGTGATTCGATTTCGTTACGCAAAAGGGGCGTGTCCTTCAACAGCTCCTGCATCTTTTGGTACGCGTGCATGATGGTGGAGTGGTCGCGTCCCCCGAAGGCGGCCCCTAAAGTGGGAAAGGAACTGTTGGTAAGTTCCCGAGCAAGGTATATGGCAACCTGACGCGCGTGGGATATGTCCTTCCTGCGTGTCGGTCCCTCCAGATCCTCCACCGAAAGGCCGTAATGACGGGCCACCTCCTCCTTGATGACCTCCACGGTTAAGCGTTGCCTCGCCGTTTCTTTGGGCGGGGCGGGGATAAGCTCCTGTAGCACCTCGGGAGTTATTTCCCCCTCGCCTAGCTTCATATAAGCAATGACCCGGATAAGGGCCCCCTCCAGGTCCCGGACATTGGTAACCACCCGCGAAGCGATCATTTCCAGAAGCTGATCTTCGAGTTCTACTCCTTGACGGCGGGCCTTCTCCCGGAGTATCGCGATCCGGGTCTCCAAGTCCGGCGGTTGAATATCGGCTACCAAGCCCCAACGAAAGCGCGATACCAACCGGTCCTGCAGTCCGTGGAGCTCCTCGGGGGGACGGTCGGAGGAGAGCACTATCTGCTTTCCATTTCCGTAAAGCTCGTTAAAGGTGTGGAAGAGCTCCTCTTGGGTGGCCTCCTTGTTCTTGAGGAAGTGGACGTCGTCGATAAGGAGGATATCTACGTTGCGGTATTTGGCCCGGAATTGTTCGGTGGTGTTATTGCCGATGGCGGTGATGAGCTCGTTGGCGAAACGTTCCGATGTCGTGTAGACCACAGTGAGCTCATTTGGGGTCGAGAGCACGTGGTTCCCGATCGCGTGGAGGAGGTGGGTTTTCCCCAGCCCCACCTTCCCGTAGATAAAAAGAGGGTTATAGGCCCGGGCGGGCGATTGGGCCACCAACTGGGCTGCGGCAAAGGCGAACTGGGAGTTCTTGCCGCGCACAAAGGTCTCGAAGGTGTACTCGGGGTTGAGGGGCAGAGTCCCCAAGTAGCGGGGCGAGACGGTGGGGGGAGCGGTGAATTGAGCGGGAGCACCTTCTTCACGCACCACAAGCTTTAGGGACATCCCGGGCGAGACGTGGTCCCGGATGAGGCGATTGATGAGGTCTTGGAAACGCCGTTCTATCCCAACTTTGATGAAGGTCGATGGGACCTCGAGGACGAGATGGTCCTTGTCTACCTTTACAGGATGCACCTCGGAAAACCAGCCCACAAAACTTGTGGGGGGAATTTCCTTTATAAGCTCCCGCTTAAGGGTCTCCCAAATCGCCTCTGCCGAATTCGCCATAAATGCCCCCGTCTTAAAGGGCAAAAACAAAGCAAGTGGCGAGGCCCAGAGTCGAACTGGGGACACCGCGGTTTTCAGCCGCGTGCTCTACCACCTGAGCTACCTCGCCACATCTCGACCCTTTCGGGCCGCTGGCGGGGCCGACGGGATTTGAACCCGCGATCTCCGGAGTGACAATCCGGCGTCCTAGTCCAGCCTAGACCACGGCCCCATCTCTGGGCGAGGAGGGGATCGAACCCCCGACCTTCCGGATGTAAGCCGGATGCTCTCCCACTGAGCTACTCGCCCAATTATAGCTACGGTCCGGATAAGCTGCCAAGCCACCTGTCCCCGGGGGGATTCGAACCCCCGCCTCCGGCTTGAAAGACCGGGATCCTAGACCGCTAGACGACGGGGACAATCTGGGTCGTGCAGGAATCGAACCTGCGACCCCCGGCTTAAAAGGCCGGTGCTCTGCCAACTGAGCTAACGACCCTCCTGGGCCGTGAGGGACTCGAACCCCCAACCCGCGGATTAAGAGTCCGCTGCTCTGCCAGTTGAGCTAACGGCCCAACCGCTCAAATCTTACGCGGCCTGTGGTTTCGCTGTCAAGCTCCGCCAGGGAACCCCACTATACGCCTCGCCCCCGGCGACGCAATCCCGGAGGGCCACGGGAAGTTTGTCCCGCGCGACGGGTGACACGAGAAAAATTCGTTTGGTTCGGTCATTATGCCAGAAGCGAAATTTGCGACCTTGGCGGAATCGGGGGAAGTGGTCCATTACTTTCTCTCAGGAGGAGGTGATAGGGTTGCGTCTCTTCTTGAGCATTTCCGCAGTACTTCTCGGCCTTGGCTTCCTTTCTTTGGGGCAGGTGGTAATCAACGAAGTGGGTTGGGCCGGAACCGCCGCCTCGGGCTACGATGAGTGGATCGAGCTTTACAACAACTCCCCCGTCGAGGTGGACCTCACCGGCTGGCGGCTCATCCTGGGCCAGCGGGAGATCCCTCTTTCCGGTTCGATACCGCCCTGGGGGTTCTTCCTGTTGGAACGCACCGACGATACCACCATCTCCGATGTTCAGGCGGACCTCATCTATAAGGGAGCCTTGCCGAACACGGGAATAGTGTTACAGCTCGTGGACCCCGCGGGCGTAGTAGTTGATACGGCCAACGGGGGAGCGAAGGAAGGG
>Ga0209410_1001343_pt1 | contig 11933 bp, 5 predicted proteins | sample Mar14436cmmetaG_FD_184135 | JGI IMG/M metagenome (GOLD analysis project Ga0209410, IMG submission 184135) | Marine hydrothermal vent microbial communities from Guaymas Basin, Gulf of California to study Microbial Dark Matter (Phase II) - Marker... ... | reverse complement strand
CCTCATAAACAAAATAGTAAATACTTTCTGAAATTGGGCCATGAATATACCACCATATGGATCCATATGAATTATAGAAATGGACCAAAAAAACACAGATGCGAATGAATTTCAGAGTCTAGACCCAAGCTTAATTGCCCCCTCTGGACACCTCTCTAAGCACTCTAAACACCTTATACAATCACTCGCATCCGGATTTACCCTGCCCTTATTTTTATCTTCAGTTCTCATCGGACAAAATTCTTTGCAGATCTCACATCCTTTACAATCTTCATTAAATTTTAATCTTATTAGACTAAATCTATTTGCAAGAGAGAGTAATGCCCCCAATGGACACAAAAATCTGCACCAGAATCTCGAAATAAAGACAGAGACGAAGAGAGATATCCCCAGGATTAATGGAAGCCAGCGAAATCTGGTGAGTAGATCCAAGGGAACCTGACTTATATGCCCAGAAACCTCCAGAGCCATAATTATGAAAAGTAAGAGGGAGATAAATTTTATTCCCGGCCTGGGGTTTATCAGGAGGTCTCCCTTCTTTGAAACCTTTCTTGAGATTCCATTTAAAAAATCCTGCAGGGCTCCAAAGGGACAGAAAAAGGAGCAGAATGTCCTTCCCGAGAAAATTGTCAGTGCCCCAATGAATAGTAATAAAGGCTTACGAAGATACTTTGAGGGACACCAGAATACCGGACAGGAATCACACATTATCCATGGGATAGAACAGGGGCAGTAAAAGATGGCGAGGAATAAGGGAAACAGGAAAAAGAGGGATATAATCTGAATTCCCGAGCGAAAGATCTTTAGTTTTGTCATTTCATCATCTCCCGAAAATTTTTTGCATCTTTCAGCATAGATAGATTATTAAAAAATACGTAGTTTTCCTCTTTATCACAGAATTTTTTAAGCCCCCCAAGGTCTTTTTCTGTGTAATCATACCTCAGATTGTATCCCGGCTTCCCGTGAAGCCTGAAGTAATTTATACCTCCAGAGACTGGGGTTTCTTTAAATGGGTCAGTACAGTGAACCAGATCTAGTGAATCACAGAGATCTTTAATCTCCCCCCTCTCCCAATCTCCTCTCGGTTCCCACGCACAGATAAATTCCTTTCTCTTTATCTTATCAAAAAATTCCCTCATATTCTCTTTATTTTCCTGGGTTGGTCTAAAAGATGAAGGAGACTGAAAGATTATAACATTAACATTTAATATCTTAGCAATCTCCCTCGTTCTTTCCCAGGCCTCAAAAACCCCTTTACTCGGCTGGAAAGATCCATATCTTCTATCCTTTAGCTCTTCCTTTAGCCTTCTGTATGTTGGAGATGAGGGATGATGAGTAATAAGCTGGGATGCTTTCAGAGTAAACTCAAAATCCTCTGGGGCTTTTTCTCTCCATCTTCTAACCCTCTCAACCCTTGGAATCTGATAAAAGGCTTCCTGAATCTCGATAACCCTAAAATCCCTAAAGTATCTTTCCTGAGACTCACACCATCCACAGCATCCGATCTTAATGATCATTTCCGGTTAAATAATACGTAATGAGAAAGAAATTTAGAACTAAACCCTCTCAATTTGGGATGGTTCTGGGTGGTGTTGAGTGAGGTGGCGAGCTGATGAAACATATAAACATCCTCCAGCAATCTTTGGTTTTTCAAAGTCAATAATGAGACTGCTTTCTGGCACTACCTCCAGCATTTTTCGTAGCTCTTCTATCTCCCTCTTTATTTTTTTGGCTTCTCGCATCTCTTTATCATATTTCAATCCAGCACTGCGTTTTCTAGCTATTTCACTGTTTAGATTCTCAAGTCTCTTTCGTTTGTCCTTTATTCTACTTTCTATTTCTAATCTTCGCCTCTCTGATGCAAGTTCTTCAATCTCTACTTTTACTTTCTCAATATCCGATCTTATTTTAGCTTTAATATCGGGAAGTTTTCTCCGTAATTCAGATTGTGCTTCCTCTAAAACTTTCATGTCCTCAGGGTTCATCTCCTCCAGTTTACCCGCCTTAGATGTCAATTTATATGCCAAGGAAGCATCTATCCTAATATCTTTTCTGTCAGGCTCGTATATTATTGGCGTCAATATTTCCATGGAGGTATCAATCTCAGCTGTCGGATTTTTAAATATTATGGGAACTAACAAATACAAAGCTACTGCCTTTCTACCTTCAGCCAGTTTCTTTTTCCAGAATTTGCCGGGGTTATCTTCTAATACCTTTGAAATAATCTTATGAACAACAGGATGAAAAGGACCTAGATAACTGGGATTTAAATTATCGAATTTATATTTTTCTTTCCATTCACTCACCCTCTCCGGCTCAATTCGTAATAGCGCTTTATCATTTAAGGTCGCAAGCTCTTTTATCCTTTTCCCATTTACTTCATACTCTAAGATCAAGAAATCTTCGTCCTCAATAACTGGTTTGATTTTAAAATTATAAATCCTCCTTCCGAGTTTTATTATTTCTCCAACGATTTCCTCCATTTCCTCAATTAAATCATTTGTGAACCCTACTTGAAGAATTTCAGCCTCTTCAGATGGTAAGTCTTCCAGAAGTTCAAAGATTTCCCTTCGGTCCGCTATATGCTTTCTAATCTTGTCTTTTAATATCTCTTTATCTATCTCTTTTAACTCAAATTGCGCCATAAGCCTTTCTATTTCTGATGAAATTGCTACTTCTGAAAGAATAACAGAGTAGCTCATCCCGAGATGTGTTGCTATTTCTTCAAGTTTTTCCGTCAGTATTTCATGTTTTCTCTTATCTATTGTATCCTTACACAGGAACGAATGAGAAGTAATGGATTTCTTCTGTCCAATCCTGTGAATTCTTCCAATTCTCTGTTCCACCACCATCGGGTTCCAGGATAGATCATGATGAATGATTGTGTCTGCTATCTGGAGATTCAAGCCCACATATGCAGCATCTGTTGAAACAAGCACATCTACTCTATCTTCATCCTTACTCCAGAGTCTTTCTATTAATCTCTTTCGCTGTGCCTCCTCAAGTTCTCCGTAGAAAAACCCTGCTTTTATCCCTTCTTTCTCTAAGAAGCTTACAATACTTTCACCTGTTTTTATAAATCCGACGAAAACGATCATTTTCTTATCTTCTAATGGTTTAAGTTTTTTAATTAGCTCTACAGTCCTTTTTACTTTGCTAAATTCATCTAATTTTTCTATTTTCCCAATTATGCTATTCAGGTGATTAATGTCTCCTTCAAGACCTTCTTTAATCTTATCATCAATTGCAAATCTTATTATCAGGTTGCCTTCTTCATCTCTTAATGTTTCCACATCGGACTGTGCCTCAAGCTCATCCTCAATGAATGACCTTATTTCATCCATAATAAGTCCTTCGCTTTCCCTTCTAATCATCCCGAAGTTATATTCAATATAACCTGTTTTGATTGCGAATTTTATCCTCTCTTTTAAATTGTTCAGAGCGAAAATTGCGGCAGATTTAGAAGAAATGAACTCTTCAAGGTATCTCTGTTTTATAAAGGGGGCTATGTGCTCAATACTTCTTGATATGATCTGGTAATATCTGGATTCTTTAGACAGAAAATTGAGCAGTTTATCATATATTTCCATCTCCTTTTGCAAGAGAGAAATAATTTCCGGTGGCAAAACCTTCCTCTCAGGTATGACATCGCTCAACTCCTTCTTTTGCAACCTTCTTTTGATGAAGGTCTTAAATAGCCTTGTTCTGTCAACTCTTGAAATTTCCCTTTTTGTTGCTTTGCTTATTATCTCCTCAGGCACAAAGAGAAAAAGTTGTGTGGCAATGTCCTCAATCCTGTTATGCATAGGTGTTGCTGTCAGAAGCAGCCAGAATTTTGGCTTTAATTCTTTTACAGCCTTGAACCTCAATGTCTGGCTATTTCTTATGAAGTGAGATTCGTCAACAATTACTAAATCCCATTCTTTTGGGAAATCTTTGATGTGTTCTCTTAAAAGGTCATAGGGAGTGATATACACTTTGGAGTCTTCAGGGGAAAATCCTTTTATTCTCCTGCCTGTGATCTCTACAGGTTCTATGCTGAACTTACTTTTCAAATCCTCTACCCACTGGCGGGCTATGGATAGTGGAGTAATAATGAGCACATTTTTTATGTGTCTATGATGAAGGAGATGCTTAAGAATCATTCCCGATATGATAGTCTTTCCCAGACCGACCTCGTGAGCAAGCATAAGTCCTCTTTTTCCACCTGGCTGGAAGAAGAACCTGTTTATCCCGGCTACTGCATCAACATACTGAAACTTAAGCGGTGCAAAGTTTCCTATATCTCTCAGATCGACTCTTGCCAGATCCCTTATCAGCAGGCTTAGGAAAAGTGCCTTGTTCGGATCTTCTATGCTGACAGGAATAACCTCTTCTTTCTGCCCGGCAAGGGTTATCTCAATCTCCAGTTCCTCATCTATTGGAACTGCTAATTCCCAAAGCTTATTATACCATTCTATAAAGCTTTTTGCCTTTTCTGAATCTAAACCCAGAATCTCATAGGTGTTGAGCTCAATATTTGCCTCGGTTCCTCCTATGGTAAGATTGCTTGAGCCGAATAGAAGTTTTAGACTATCTCTTGTCTTGGCCATGAAAACCTTAGCGTGAAGAAGTCTTGGCTTTATGGTTCTTGCCTCTATTTGAGGATTTTTTATGAGGTGAAGCAGAAATCTCGCTGTTTGAGGAGAGAGATATTCCCTTGAAACATCCCCTATCAAAAGCCTTACCTTTCCCCCTTTTTTCAACAATTCTTCAACAGAGTTGGCAAATTTCCTCCAGCCAGAAATCTGAAAGTATCCCGTGGCAATATCAAAAGATTCTACATCTTCAAGCATTGAGTTTAATTTATCTCTTACAAAAATGTCTATGTTATCAACTATTTCAAAAGGAGGTTCAAGAGGAACTCTTAATATCTTTGCGAGCCATTTTACCAAACTTTTTTTCATCTTATTCACATCTGACGCAAATCTGACGCAAATCTGACGCATCATACCTCCCTCAAGGTATAATAGATTGCCTTTCCTTTCCCTTTTCTCTCAACAAGATTCAGTTTGATAAGTTTATTCAACCATCTATTTGCGGTATCTTTGCTGACCCCGTATTTCTTCTGTATATCCGAACTTGTTATTTTTTTCTTTTCCCTTATTAGTTGAATTATCTCCATTTCTTTTTTATCTAAGCCTAATCTTTCAAGATATTCTTCGGTAAACTTTGACTTTCTAAATATAACAACAATGTTGCCAGATTTTGTCTGAAAGTCAGGTTCAGGTAATCCCCATTCCTTACACCACTTAATCATCTTATTTGTTCCTGTGCCAACCTCTTCTATGTATCCAACCCAGAAAAACATCCTTGCTATTAATGGGTTAAATGGCTCTGAAGTATGCTCTTCTTTTAAGGTTTTCACTGTCCAACCTTCTGGTAATTTTCCTGGATTCCAGAATTCAATTCTATCATCAAAAATTCTTATTTGAATCTTTGAAGGAGAGCGATAGTCTCTATGCACGATAGCATTAACAAGGGCTTCTCTTATCGCCTTCGGTGGATATTCCCACCTTTCCTGTCTCTTAATCTTTCCTTCTTCAATCCATGCTTTTAAAGAGATGTTGCTGAAAATGAACTTCTCAACTTCCTGCACTTCTGTGAATAAATCATTTTCTATTTCTTTAAAATCAAGCATCTCTCCAGTAACATCAATTCCCTTGAATTTAACGCATTTTATTCCTATTTGGTTGAAAAATTTCTCAGGAGTTCTACCAAAAAGTAAAATCGCTGCATTTGTAAGAGAGTCACCTTTTAAGAGTTTTAGTTTCTTTAAAATATTTCTTGTGGGTTCTTTTCCATCAACATCTAACTTCCTTTCTTCTCTTGCCTTTTTAACAAATTGTTTTAACTTTTCATCATCAACATCGTTTATTTTAGCATCAGTTAATGGTTGCCCGTCAAAATAAATTTCTTTTTTGTGAATTTCAAGAATCCTTCTTTTATATTCATCTTTATTCATCCTAACAGTATTCTTTCCCACGCGCTTAAAAGGCCTTCCAAAAGCGAGAACCACATCAAATGGATATTTATCCACCTTGATTAATATCAGTTTTTTCCTTTGTTTGTTTACAACCTCAATTTCGGGGTAAATTTTAGGTTCTGTATTAGTTAAAATTTTATTAGTTAGCCCTTCTATTGTTCCCTTGCCAATACTAATTCCAACTAAATTTTTGTTATCATCTAAACCAACAATGATAATCCCACCTTTTGTATTTGAAAATGCAGATACTGTTTCAACTATTTCTTTCCATTCAGACAATGATTTTTTGAATTCAAGAGTTTCTGATTCTTCCTTTCCTATTAGTTCTTCAATGCTTTTCATTCTTTCACCTCTTCCGCAAGCTTTAACACATCATTTCTTGAAGGAAGTTTTTCATACATCTCTTCAAATTTCTCTCCCCACACCGACTTTTCAATAACCTTTATCTCATCTTCTGTAAGTTCGTATAAATCATAAACAAGTCTGTCTATAGCCCTGTCTATTCTGGTCATTTCTTCATCAAGCTTCTTTGCTTTCTCCATTGTTGATTTATATTTCAAAAATCCTCCCTTAACTTCGCCTGTAAACTCCGGAACTTTTACCTCTGCAATCTTCTGCCACATTGTCTTTGTTTTTGCCTTCGAAAACCTTTTCTCCTTTTCAAGCATCTTTGCCAGAAATTCTACCGCAAGTCCATCCTTTATCTTTCCCTCTCCTGCAAGATACCATTCAACTACATATTTGCCCCTTACCTCGGTTTGCTCATCCTCTTCTATTTCTTCATACTCCTCGACCTTTCTCCTTATCCCATATTCAACAATAGCTCTATCCCCTTCAATCCTAAGCCTTAAAGCATCAAAGTTATCGTGCTTAGCCTTAAGAGAAGAAACAACCTCAAAATCATCTAAGGTAAATTTCAAAAACTCATCAAGCCTTATGAGATTTGTTTTTTTAAAATCAATGTAATCCTCGATGTTCTGGCTTATTGCGCGATATTCTTTTTTCTTTTTGATTATAGCATCCACAAGGGAGATGATTGGGGCTTGCTGGTTGGGAGTAGCACGGACGATGGGGAGAGATTCGATTTCATAGTTTCTTATGTTATTTTGGGTAGAAAATAGTTCAAATCTCCAGTTTAAAAGTGTGGAATTCAACAACCCTATCACGTATTTTGTATCAAAGCTTTTATCTATGGGAATAAAATATTTTATGGCATTTGTTAAAACATAGCCATTGGGTAGGGCAACGAATCTAAGACGCGGTCTTATTGCTCTGTTTTGAGTGTTTCTGCCGATAGCTGTGTATTTACTTATTATTTGAAGCGCGACAGGTTTTCTCCTTAAAAACTCTTTCTTTTTCACCCATCTTGGCTGAGGACCGTTAGGGTCTAAATTCACATAATATCTATCAAGGTGTATGCCCTTAATCACCAAATCGCCTGTTGGCTTTTCACTTAAAAATTCTTTATCAAAAGTTTCATGTAGATGTCCTTCTCCTACTTCTCCTACTGGTGGAATTTTATCATTACCTTTAAATGGCGGGATTTTGGAGATTTTCCTTAAAATATCCCATTCTTTCTTTGCATCTTGAAATATTGGTATCTGGTAGTCCATAGATATATCCCTTATCTCGCTTTTTTTGAGCAATAAGAAATCTAGCTCGTTTAACTTGCTAACTTCTTCTTTGCCTATATTCATCCTTATAGAGATAGTGTAATCTTCTGACCTTTCCTTCTTATAGCACAAAATGGTTACATCCTGGGTATTCTCTTTACCAAAGACTTCTGTTGATTCTGGAAACTCAAGGATTTTGTTAATCTTACAATTTTCAAAAAGTTCTTGCCTTAGGACTTTGGAGTCATTCTCACCGAGAAATGACGCTGGAAATATCATTGAGAAATAACCACTACGGGAAAGAGAAATATAACTTTGCTCTAAGAATAATTTGTAAAGATTTAGGTTTCCCCTTTGTAACCTGTAAGCATCACCCCAGTAGCTACCAAGCAATGCTTTTTCAACTTTTTCAGGAAATTGTTTTATCCTTCCCCAAGGCGGATTCCCCACCACGCAATCAAATCCCGGATTTTCCTTTAAAGTTCCATCTTCATTAAAGAAAACCTCAGGAAATTCAATCTCCCAGTTAAATACCTTTGGTGGCTGGGATTTGCTTATCTCTGTTGCTCTATCTTTTACAAACTTTAATTCTTCTTCAATCCTGGTTTCATCTCCCAGAATCTCTTTAAGCTCCTTATCTCTCAAAACCCTCTTTTCTGAGTTGAAATATTTTATAAGGGGTCTGTTTATCTCAAACTCTATTTTTTCCTTTATCTTTCTTATCTTTTCAAAGAAAACCTCTTTCAGGAAAATCCTTGCGAGTCCAGTTTGGGTAATCAAAACATCAAGGGTTTTCTCAATCGGCTCATTTTTTGCCCTTTTGTGCCACTCATCAAGAAGCTTCTGCTGGGCTGTGGGAATCGCATTCGGGTACTTTTCTTTTATTAACCTGTAAATTTCCACAACTTCATCAAAGTTTTTTTCTATAAGCTTTCTCAAACCAGATTCATCAAGATTGTCTATACCCTTTTCAATCCTCCTTAACCTTATAATCTCTCCAATCTCATCTTTAAACTTTCCTTCAATCTCTTTCCTTGAAATGAACTCCTCTTTTTCCTCAGGGATTATCGCAGATACAAGCGAGTTTCCAACCTTCAGATTCTCACCTATCATTGTTGGGCATCTTGCTCCTTCTTTAAGTTCATCATATACCTGAACCATCAGGGTAAATGCCGTAATGTCTATCGCCTTGGGATCAAGGTCAACTCCATAGATGTTGTGCCTTAGGGTAAAAGTTCCAGAAAATTTTATCTCTTCTATCTCTTTTCCAAGCTCATAAAAGTTCTTTTCAAGTTCAGCAATTTCTTCATCATCTGTTATAAGAAGCATCTGCCCCTTGCCCCTTTCCCTCTTTAAGGCATTAATTTTTCTCTTCAATTCTTCAGCTCTGCTTTTTACCTCCGCGTAAAAATTCTTGAATTCAGCCAGAACTTTTATAAGGAAAGAGCCACTTCCACAGGCAGGGTCAAGGATTTTTAGATTTTTTACATCTTTTAAAGCAGATAAAAATCTTTCCGATTTGAGATTTTTCACCGCATCTTTAATCTCCTTTCTTTTCTCATTCAGGATTTCACTTAGTGTGTTTTCAACAATGTAATCCACGATATATTTTGGGGTGTAATAAATCCCACCAGCCTTTCTTCTTCCTCTTGCCTCTCCGATGTTTTTCAAAACCGCCTTTGCCTTGCCTTTTTTCTCCTCAACAACTATTTCCTGCCCCAAGAATCTTTCATACACAAAGCCGATTATTCTAACATCCTCCATAGGAAACGCCCAGCCCGTTGTGAATTCAATCAGGTCAAAGAATGCAGAATCCGGAATTGTTATGTAATCAACACCTTCTTCATACATGAAAATTCCGCCATTGTATCTCCTTTCAAATTCACTCATCAATCCTCTTATGGCATTGCTGAGCGTCTCCTCCTTTACCTTAGCATTTGATAAAGGTTTTGCGGTTTTTCCGTAAAGTTCAAAACTCCGCCTTATATCTCTTAGTGTATAGTTAAAAGATATCCCCGAATCTTCAGCAAGTTTCAGAGCCAAAAATCTTGTAATCCAGCGTGTGGTTATCTCATTTAGAATCTCGTTGTTATAGGTGCCGTCAGGGTTAAGATACTGGATATTCGTTTTTTCCTGAAGTATCTTATCAGCAATCTTCACTCGCAGTATATTTAATTCCTGCCTTAAAGGTTCGTTATCCTCCTTATGCAGGAGTGCTCTTGCAACTTCTTTAAATTTCCCGGATTCAATTGAGGATCTTGATATAAGACTTTTTACAGCATCAAATTTCTCCTCAAGTTTCTCTCCAGCAAGTGCATAAATCTCTTTGCCATCAAAGTAAAAGAACCATTTTTCAAAATTCGTTACACATGCTATCTCATAATCTGGTTTTCCTGTCTCCGGGTCGAGGATAGTGTCTATTGGCGCACTGATTTTATTAGCCAAGAACCTCTGCTCTTCCTGAATTGAAGAAACATAAATAATTGCTCCTAAATCCTTGCGTATTTCAAGTTCAACAACACCCCTTACATCATCGTAGTTAATCTGGTCAGGGTTATAGCCAAGTATTATGAGAAAATCTTTGACCAGCCTCTCAAAAATGTCTTTTCTCTGCCACTCAGAAAAAGGAAATGTCCTATCCCTTTCCGCTTGCTGGTATCTGGATATTATCTCCTGCAATGTTTTCATCATTTCACCCCATCAATACTGCTATTTCACCTACATTTTGCGGATATGCGAAGTTTGCTCGCAAGAGCAAATCTGGGTGTAGCAAGTGAAGTCACATATCCTCCTGTTGTCCGAGCGCGATAGCACCGAAGCGAAGCGGAGAGTGCCAAAGCTCGTCCAAAATATTCTCTTGAGATTTTTTTAGACATTATCAACACTCCATATTTTTAGAAACATATCTGTAAATTCCTTTGTCCTGTTCTCTATCTTTTCTTCATTCCACACTTTATCTCCCTGATCAAATTTCTCTACAATGTCTTTAGTAATCAGTAAATCCGCATAATGTCTTATTCCTCTTTTTCTTCCTTCACCATTTATTTTACGCTCAAAATCATAATTGCGAAGAGAGGCATTAAGCCTGCTTCTTAATAGAGTCATATTGCCAAGCCAATATAGTTTTTCTTCTCTATCCTTTTCTTTCTCTACCTCAGCTAAACTGTTATTCGGATGTGGTACTTTATCAAAATTCCAATACTCTCTCCACTTAGCTGGCATAATATGTTCGAGACTATAGGTGTATTTTAGTTCTAATATATCGCTTCTTTTCTCTTTATGACGACGATATAACTCTATCCAAAACAAAATTAAGGAAGCCAACTTATTAGGAACCTTTTTAAGGCTGATTTCAATATCTTCTTTCGTTATTTTTTCTACTTCTTTTTTCAGATTTGTAGGATCTTTTATGAATTGCTTGACAAGTTTATTATAATTTTTAATTGGAACTTTCTGGACAACAGCATTATAAATAACAAAGTTCTCAAGGGCTCTGAGACATTCTTTCTGTTTGGCTCCATCTTCACTTTTTATAATGTAAAGAATGAACGGATGAAAAGTTGATATGTCTAAAATACTTAATATGTGAAGCAATCGCTTTTTAACGCCATCAAGATCATTACTGAAAGAAAAAAGATCGGATTTGTCGAAATCGTAAATGTTCTCTTTATATATTTTGGCATACTCAATTATTTTAGCAATAAAATTCTTAATCTCTTCTGTCGTCTTGAATTCTTCTATTTTTTTCTTGTACAGTTTTGATAGATCTGACAAAGTATGTTTATCGGGATCATAGAAACCTTCTATAACTGCGACAGAGTGTAAAAGAATTTCAATATTTTGTCTTTTTAATCTACCTGTTGTTAATTCTTTTTCCCAATACATTAAAGTATCTTCGTCTTCCGAGAAAACTTTTTCCCATGTTTCTCTATACGTTTTGATTGCTTCTGATCTTCCAGATAGCTCAATTAATTTTTTAAATAAAGCGTTTTTGACTATTTCAGCGGAAGTAAGTCTAACACCAGCAGTATTTAAAGTATCAAATATTGATTGCTCATCATCTCTTTCTTCTAAATCTATTACAACTAACATTTTGTTATCTGAGTCAAGTATTTTATTCAGAAGTTTTTTCCTCTCTTCCTCGCTCATATTTTCAAATATTTCTCTAAAAAATTTGTAACATTTCAGTATCCTACGACTTTTTTCATTAATTTGGCTTAAATCAATAGTCTCGGATTCTTTTATAACTTTCTTGTAACTTTCAGAATCCACAAGAGAGTGCTCTATTCTTATTT
>Ga0209410_1001338_pt1 | contig 11951 bp, 13 predicted proteins | sample Mar14436cmmetaG_FD_184135 | JGI IMG/M metagenome (GOLD analysis project Ga0209410, IMG submission 184135) | Marine hydrothermal vent microbial communities from Guaymas Basin, Gulf of California to study Microbial Dark Matter (Phase II) - Marker... ... | reverse complement strand
CTCTAAAATAGAGTTAAGTGACGAAATTCAGCCAATTGGTCCATCTGCTCCACTTTTGGAGATAGACTACTCCCAGAGGGGATCTAACAGGAGTGTAGAGAAGGTGTACTACGAAGAGGACATGCCAGCCAGGGAAGCAATTCGCTTTCTATACGAAAGAGGAGAGAGCGTTTACGATATCCAGAGGGTATTCAGTCTGGGAATGCTCGGTCTTAAATCTAAAAGGAGGATAGTTCCGACTAGATTGAGCATAACAGCTGTGGACGATTCTCTGGGGAAAGAATTATCCAAGGAAGTCAAGAGTTTCAAGACGATAGAAGAAATAAGGATACACGAGTTCAATGCCCTAGGGAACAGATTTCTGATAATCATGTTTCCTGGTGCATGGAAATACGAGAGTATGGAGGCTTGGTATCCTGGGACTACTTGGAATCCGTTCGGCAAGAGGACTTATGTCCTATCGGACTGGGAGCCGTTCTCTGGTAGGAGCACGTATGCCCAAATAGGTGGTTGTTACTACGCAGCAAGACTGGCTGTTCTGGAGAAATTAGTAAGTGAGAAGAGGCAAGCTTCTGTATTAATTCTAAGAGAGGCTTATCCCGAATATCTCATGCCACTTGGAGTCTGGCTAGTCAGAGAATCTGTCAGAGAGGCTTTGTCCAGAGAAGCGGTTAAGCTAGAGGAAGTAAAAGACCTGTTGAATTTCTTGAGATACAAGCTGAGGATTCCCCCAGAGGAGTGGATGAAAAACGGAATTCTTCTCAGGGAAACACTCCAACAAAAGAGAATTACCGACTTCTTCTGAAATGGACTGATTTAGCTCTCCATAAATTATCATTTATTATTTTTTTAGCTATTTTCAGTTTTTTCATTTTTCTTTCACTGGCTCTAGTCTCTCTTCTGATCCAAGGTTTTGAATATTTCCCTACTATGCTACCGAAGTCCATCCCGAACATTTCTATTATTTCCGCTCCGGATTCCAAGGAAATCAGGAAGGCCCTATCTCCGTCCGTGAATCCCCCCGGATTGAAGAGATTGCCCATTTCAAGAACTTGGGTCGTCCCGAAGAAATTTGAAAGGTCTATTTCTTTCGATAGATCCTTTATTCTGTTTAGGTTATCTCCGTGGGCGTGTATCACTATTTCAGACCCCTTCTCGAATAATGATCTGATAAACCTAGGAGTGAGGCCGTCCAAATCAGTGATTACCAAATCCGGGACTCTTCCCCTTTCCATCAGAAATTTAGCTGATCCATCCGAGGCAACTATTTTCCCTTTTCCTCCTCTGAATTCCTCCAAAGATGGACCTGCCCCCAATACTATGGCTCTCTTCCCGATTGAGGGTAGGTCATCTATGCTCATCTCAATTCTCTCAGAGAGATACTTGGATGCCAAGAAGTCTGCGCTGAAGTCTAGATCCAAAAGACGGGATATCCAAGCGTATCTACTCTTCCATTTGCTATTCATCTCTTTGGAATACCTCCCCTACTTGTTTTAGGCCTAGCTCTTATTATTACTTGTCTTCTTCTGATCCTTGGTCTTTTCTCCCTTCTAGTCATAGATTTGGCTAGGAGAATGAGGAGTAATAGGGCAACTAATAAGAGGAATAGAGCTATCTTCTTCATTGAGATTTTCACAGTAATTGAGTCTTCACTAACTGTCGTAGCGTTCCTCTTTCCTAGGGAATCTATCCACTCCACCTTCGTTGGGCCTATTGTGTAATTCCCTCGTTCATTGAACTTCAACCTGTAAATCACTGCCTGTGTGCTTGCTGGTGGAATTTCTCCTAGAGATAGCCTTATTGATCCAGTGTTCTCCTCTCTCTCCTCATTGAAGTACAACTCAGCAATTTCTGGAATTTTTTCCTCCAATTTCAGGTCTCTAGCCTCAGCGTCACCCAGATTAACTATGAGAAGGCGAACTTCTACTTCTCCACCCTCTCTTATAGTTTCTTTGGATAGATCCCTGCTCACAGATATCTCAGGTTTTCCGACGACTTTCATTGGTATGTTCTCAGACACCGCCTCCTTGAGTCTATTGTGTGAGTCTCTATACGTGATTCTCACTCCCTTCAATTCGTATTCTCCTTTCTTCTTAGCTCTAATTACATACCTTATTTCGGATACTTCTCCTCCCTTTATTTCTGGAATGTTTTCCTCTGAGGATCCCTGAACGAATTCGAACTCGGGTGGCAAGTTGTTGAATACAACTACGTTTCTCCCTTCCATGTCCCCCTCGTTTTTTATGCTAACAGTCAACGTGAATTCCGATCCCCTCTGAACTATCTGTCTGTCCACACTACTCTCCACCTTCAGTTTAGCTTCCCTAACAACTATTATCTTTTCGGACCTCTCTAAAGTTCTCAGTAGTCCTTTTCCATCGTAGTACTTGACCTTTACTTTGAAGTCTCCTATCCCTATTGCCTTAGGGAGTAGAGTCACCTCTATTTTCTTCTCGGCTCCAGGCATTAAGTTCCCCATTTCTTGCTCAGCTTCTCCCTTGAGTAAGACATTTCTAGGATGGCTTATTTCGAGCTCTATATCTCTGGCCTTATCTCTTCCCTCGTTTCTAAGCGTTATTTCGGCTATTATTTTGTCTTCGGGAGTAACTTTATTTCTACTTAGGTCTAACTCGAATTTGAGATCTGGAGAGAGAGTGGTCTTTTTTATCTCCCTTATCTGGGGAGAATATATTCTTATGGTTGCTTTGGGCTCCTTTTGGTTCTCCAAGAATACGCTTATTACCTCCACTAAAAAGAGACCTTTTTGTTCACTTTCTCCGCTTTGTAAAATGAATTCTTCATCTCCAACGTAGAGCAAAACCTCGCTCAGTTCAGGATTTCTCGGGTCGTAGCCTATCCTCTTGACAGACACTTTGTATTTCTTTCCCGCGATTTCCTCAGTCAAGTCGCTTTCTCCTTCTCCGAGTGCTCCCTTGTAAACTTGGAAGACTCCAGCATATACCTCCAGTTCAACCCAACCCGCGTCTTTGTTTACTTCAAGTACTCTTATGTCGAAAATTAGGTTATCAAAGACATCGTAGACTAGTAGCTTCTCCTCTGGAGCTATCGTTTTTGCTCTTATCAGTGAGCCCTCTTCGTAGACTTCTATAAGTACTTTTCCCTCTTCACTGATCTGTTTGACCACTATTTCATATGAATCAGACTTTATTCCTTCAAAAGTCCATAATTTTCCTCCAAATACCTTTATTTCTGATTTGGATTCTCCTTCAGAAGTGGACAACGGAATAACGGTAAAAGCGATTGTTACTGAGAGAAGAACTAGGAGTAGAGGGCGCAACTGTTTCACCTCTTCCCACTCTCCTACACGTCAGTAATATCAACCTGTTAATAAACTTTGGATATCACAGGTGAGACTGCCCTCATGACCTTTTCGGAAGTTTCCTCTAAGTCCATCCCTGTTTCTATTATCTCTATGTTCCAAAAGTGTTTCCTAGATAGATCCCTTGATATCTGTCTATATTTCTCTATGACCATCTCCTGGAACTCCTCCGATTCGAACTTGCTTTTTCTTTTCTTTTTTCTTATTCGATCAATTATCGTCTCTTTATCGGATAACAAGACTATAGTTAGATCTGGTACTCCTGAGTACTTGTTTATTTCCTCTATCCACTCAATGTCCACCCCAGAGATGCTCTGATATACCAGAGAGGACAGGAGATACCTAACGCTTATGACGACTTTTCCTTCGTTGAGAGACGGTAATATTACTCTTCTGTAATGTTCGAGTCTATCTGCCGCGAAAAGTAGAGCTTCAGTCTCTGGGTAAAAACCCTTTCCATGTATCTCTTTTCTAAGAAAGATTCCTATTTTGTCGTCACTTGGTTCTTTCGTTAATATGCAAGGAACTCCAGCATCTCTAAGCTTGTCCCTAAGAAGTCTTCCTTGGGTGCTCTTTCCTACTCTATCTGGCCCCTCTATGGATATGAACACTCCCTTCATTTGAAATGCCTCCGAAGGACTTCAAGACATCTCTCTGCTACACCTATTAATTTTACACTGCCAGTAAATCTCGGACGATCTTTTCTCTTTAACAGTTTCATCGTGTTCCTTCCCGTTTCGCCTTAAACGAGCCCTCCCACTTCAATGAATGACTTCCCTTTTTTACTATTGTCCTGTTTTTAGAAAATAACGCGGACTACTACTATCTCCTTGAATCCCAAATGTTAGATAATCGACCTTCGAGGAACTGCGTGTTTCAGCTAAATATTGGTGACTATCTCCTATATCCAATACTTCTCCGCCCAATTTTTCCTTTTCGAAACACTACTAAGTTTCTCCATCGAATTGAAGTTGCTTTTCTTGAATTTCCAATACGTGGGAAAGAAAAGAAGCTAATCGATCTTCAACACTCTCACTGGATTTGGTGTGAAACTCAATATAACCAAAGCAGAATACAAAAATAACATGAGATACTCCCTCAATCCTAGAGATAACTTCTCATTTAATGTGTTTTGTTCCGTTCCTCCTAGGAAAATCAGGAGCAATCCCCATATGGCCCATCCGGTCCATACCCTTATTCCGAGTAAATTCGCTAGGGGTGCTAAGATCAAAATCATGGGCAAATAATTAGAAAGTGCGATGTGAACTTTCTTTCCAGCTAAGCCTCTCACAATGTGTCCTCCGTCGAGTTGAGCAGATGGAATTAAGTTCAAGAAGGTTATGAATATCCCGGCCCACGCTGCAAAGGCAATTGGGTGTAATAACACCTCTTCCAACCCCATGGCTCTCTTGACTATAATCATTATGAGGGGTTCTCCGAGTACGAGATAAGTCCCCTCGAGACTTTTCGGCTCGCTAGATAAACTAAGGCCGAGTACTAATAGAATTACTGAGAGGAGAAATCCAGAAAGAGGTCCACTTAATCCTATTTCTGCCAAAGCTCTCCTATGTGGTATAGCTCCTTTCACTTTTATCAGTGCTCCGAGAGTGCCCAAGGGGAAAAAGGGCATTGGTATGAAGTATGGAAGAGAACAAGAGACTAAGTTTTTGTTCGATGCAAATCTATGAGATAGTTCATGAATCGATATTATCCCAAATATAGATGCAGAAAATGATATTGCCTCATATACATTCTTGGAAAATTGATACCCTGCAAAAGTAGTCGATGCAATGGTCAATAGAGCCAGTAGGAGGAAGAGTAATTTGTTGTCTCTCTTGTAAAGCGGAGATGGAACTAACATGACTTCTCCTTTCCTAACGGAAACATATATTCCGTATTTCCTGAACTTTCTGTATATCCTGTCATATTCACTGAGATTCGGCTCCTTCTCTATGGGTATTACCAGTATTCCCTCTTTAGAGACATAGTACTCATCAAATTCAGAGAGAATTAGGCTCATGTATGGATTCCAATCCCAAGGGCCTTCTCCTCTCGAGACTGAAAATTTATCTCCATCACAAGTCACGCACTTCCAATCTGGAACTCCTGTACCAATTCTGAATTCTTCTCTCCCACAGTTGATGCATTTAACCAACAATTTCTATCCATTCCTCCTGTATGATAACTTCTCTGGCTTTTTTTAGTTTCTCTATGTCTTTAAACTCTAGGAGGGGTATTTTCGCCATTACCGCTCCAATAGCAATAACGGGATTGGTCTTAGAACAGATCATCGCTAGAGGAGAATTGCCATGAACTTTCAGCCCGTATATGGTATAGGACCCAACTGTAGAGCCTTTCGCGGAAGGGAAGACCAATATCTTTCCTCTTAAGCTCTTTCCTTCTAATTCGTGTCCACTCTCGGTTATTTTCCCCGTCTCTGGATCTACTCCTCCCAAGAAAGTTATCGGCTCCTCAGTGTAGAGAACTTCTCCTCTAACTTTTCCTGGGAATATCGGCTTAGCCTTGAATCTCATTTAGAGCCTCCCTTTTTCTGATTAGACTTACCCTAATCCCAGATAAATTCCTCATATAGAAGGCTGCCTTGACACTCGGTGTTAGCACCTCCTCTATTCCCATCTCTCTCAGAGGAGAGACCACCATGCACGTGTCTCCGTATATCTTGAAGTTCTCACTCTCTTTCACCAAAGAAGCCACACATCTAGAGGCGTATGCTAAGACTTTTCCCCTAAACCTTTTCGCCTCCTCAGCTTCTCTTAAAGTCATGTGTGGACACCCTACAACCAATGGGCCATTCTCTGACTCGGAGAATTCCTCAAATACTTGGTTTATTTCCTCTTCTCCTATTTCAATTTTCTCAGTTGGGTTCATTTCCTTTCTCAGTGCTTCTGGTGTTTGACCCTTAACGTGGTATATGGATATCTCCGAAGAGGTAGCAATGCCAGCACCCAATTGTTTGTGTTCTTCAAGGGTCATCCTCCTTCTATTGCCTAGGTCTATTAGGGGTATCTCGTCCTTCAATAGCTTCCCCAATGAGTATCCGAGAGCTCCGAACTCGGCTTCGTCATTTAAATCGGTCTTCACTTTGACTAGAACTTGAGGCTCCCTTTCCTCTTCAATGATAAGTCCGTATTCTGGAGTCTTCCCTATTATCGCAGATGCCAATGCACTAGGTCCGCCTTCTCTATTCGTTCTGGCTCCTAAAACTGAATTGGCGAATACAACAGCAGAAGACTCTGCCCATGAGATTACCTCTCCGAAGGAAGGAGTATTTCCCACTAGATATGGGGTACAAGTACAACTAGGCAGGATTCCCATTCCCTTATATATCTCGAGGATCTCCTCTTGTTCTTTGACGAAATCTTTAGGAAATTCTTCCTTTCTTTTTAGGTCTACCCCGCAAGGATTTAAAGTAGTTAAAACAGATACCTTAGCATTCCTTATTCTCCTGAGAAATTTCAATCCGTATTTACCTATAGTCTTTGGAGACACTCCAGAAACCTGAGAACTACTTATTTTCACCAGTCTCTCTGCCCCAAAGACTTCTCCCAATGCGACTATCGTCTCCATAGCCCATTTCCTCTCCTCTCCCTCTTCTCCAGATAATATTCTCTCTTCCTCCTTCGTCAGATACAAATCTCTTCTCACCCCCGATTATTTCTGAGAAATTCAATGACTCTTTCGAGAGGAACTGGATTCTTTCCTTCCTCTACCTCTAGTCCTCTCTTCGTAGTTGCGTCTAGACCGACCTTAGTGGTAACGGACTCCTTGGAAGAGGGGTCTAAGCTGGATCCCCTAGCTCCTTCTATTATGACTAGGTCCCTGTCAGCTTGGAACTTCAGAGCTATTTCCCTTTCGACTCTCTCTAAGTCGTATGGATCCACCTCGTAGTCTACTACCACCACGTGTTTCAAGCTTGGATGCGCCGAGAAAGCCGCTATTATGGCGTTCTTCGCATCTCCTTCTGAGGCTTTTTCTATAGAGATCACTGCGTGTAGCCAAGAACATCCTCCAGGGGTTAAATGGATCCCTCTAACTCTCTTCACTACCCTTTTAACTTCTCTTAGAATGAGGGGTTCTCTCGGGAGGGCCATTAACGTCTTGTGTTCTATACCCCCAGGGATTATCCCATGGTATATTGGGTCATCCCTAGCTAAAACTCTCTCTACCTTGATTACTGGTTCCTCCCTGGCCGAATCATAAGTGCCAGTTATGTCAACGAACGGTCCCTCCTTTACTCTTTCTCTAGGGAGTATCTCTCCTTCTATCACTATTTCCGAGTTTCTAGGTGCAAGAGAATTTACTCCATCGCATTCCACCATTTCTAGAGTACCTTTCATCAAAGAAGAGGCTACTTCCATCTCATCCATGTCTCTGGGGAGGTTCATGGCAGATGCCAACTGTACTTCCAAATCCGGTGCAATGGATATTGCTACCTCTAGCCCTTCACCCATCTCCTCTGCTCTCGAGTAGTAACTATAAAGGTCCCTTGGAACAAGTCTTATGGCTAATCTCTCATCGTTCAGGACGAGGAGCCTGTGGAAAGAAGCATTTAAGACCCCTGTATCTGGATCTCTGGCGAAAACTATGCTAGAAGTAATGTATTTTCCTGCATCCATCGAATAATGCTTTAGAATAGGAATATCAGATAAAGAGAGTTCTCTCTCTTTAAACGGTGCTTCCTTAACAACTCTGTATTTCTCTGGGTTCTCTATTGCTTGAAGTAACTTCCAGGGGAGCTCATTTAGATTTGACCCAATGAATTCGACTACGTTTTCCCTAGTTACGAGGTTACAGATCACAGAGGCTGAGCTACCAGTCACGTTCTCGAAGAGTATAGGAGACTTCTCGTAGAGGGCTACTGCCGCTATTTCGTACTCGGGTGATATCTCCTTATTTACTTTTACTAGTGATCCTATTTCCTCCAGATGGGATATCATATCCCTAATACTCGTCATATCTCCACCTCTCATACAGTTCGTGCTCTAAGTTGAGGAGCTCCAATATCTTTCCAACTACGAAGTTCACCAAGTCTTCCACTTCCCTAGGTCTGTGATAAAAGCCTGGAGAAGCTGGCATAATTATAGCTCCAGCTCTAGATGCCCTAAGCATGTTTTCTATTTCTATTTCTCCTATGGGTGTTTCTCTTATTACTAATACCAGTTTCCTCTTGGTCCTAAGGGAATTCACCGCTATTCTATCTAACAAGTCGTTTGCATAGCCCATAGAGATGGAGGAAAGCCTCTTGAGGCTGCAAGGGACTATGATAACTCCTGATAAAGGGAATCCACTGCTAGCTAATGGAGAGTCCAATTCGCCAGAATCGAAATGCCTAAATCCTAACTTATTACTCAAGGAGTCTATGGTAACTCCAGTCTCGATTTCGAATATCTTCCTTCCCATTTCAGTCGAAACCACTGAGAACCTCAATTTTCTACTGGCTAACTCCTCCAACAGCCTCTTAGCATATGGAGCACCACTAGCCCCAGTTATTCCTATGACTAACAACTCAACCACCCAATATCGATCTGAGCTTCCTCAGCACAGTTTCCTCGGAGAGATTCCTCCTTATCTCCTTTGGAACGTAAATCCCAAATCTCCAGTAGTCCCAAGATGCCCAAGACAAGACCTTCGCTAAAAAGGATACCTCTTCCAGTGCTTTCATTTCCCCTCTGTACTTGACTAAAACCTCCACTTCCTCGAAGGATGGACTTGGGAAAACGTCTATCAATAAGTCCCCGTTTCTTAAGTTGAACTCGGATGCTAGCTCATTCTCTATCTCCACTATTTTTTTAATCCCGTTTGATCTGAGATTGGTTAATAACTCAAAGAAATCGTCATCCATGTCCATCCTCGAAAGGTATACTACCCTTTTGTACAAATTCCTCTCGTCTATCATTCTCATTATCTTTGAAGGAATCCCCTCCTGTCTCCTAAGAAAGGAAATCAAATCGAAGTCATCCATCTTAGACAATTCCTCTATCGAGAGTGTTCTATCTAGGAAACAGGATAGAACTGCTCTGGTGAGCATTGCATCTGCTATCCTAGATACGTGGTGCAAGTAAACTGTCGGATACATGGCAAATCTAGCAAACAATAAGGTCTCAGCTGCTTTTATTCCTTTCTCAGACAAGACTACCTTTCCGTTAGATATTTCAAAACTCTGTATTAGTCTCTCCAAGTCTATCACACCATAGGCCACTCCAGTGTAATGGGAGTCCCTGACTAGATAATCGGCTCTGTCTACATCTAATGGACTTGATATTATTTTTCCTAGTTCTCCCTCTCCCCTCACGATGGATATTACTTCCCTATTGGAGAAATTCCCGAGATCCATCTCCTTTATTATTTTCTCAGACAGGGAAGTGTGAGTAACCCCGTAATAATCTCTAACAAGGTCCTCTAGTGCGTGGGAGAGGGGCATGTGCCCTATGTCGTGTAATAGTCCCGATATTCTCAGGAGCTTTTTCTCATCCTCTCCTAAGCCCAGAGACTCTGAAACTCTTCCTGCTAGATGCATCACTCCTAGGGAGTGTTCGAACCTAGTATGATTTGCTCCTGGATAAACCAGATATGCCATTCCAAGCTGTCTTATTCTCCTGAGTCTCTGCACTTCTATTGAATCTATTATTCCAATTTCCTCCTCGGATATCTCTATGTTGCCGTGTATGGCATCTCTTATCACTTTCAATGTCTCTCACTCCCCAATCACTTGTACGTATAGTTCTCTCCTCCTAGGCCCATCGAATTCAATCATGAGTATCCTTTGCCAGGTCCCCAATTGAAGAGAGCCCCCTGATACAGGGAGAACTAGGCTTGGAAGGATCAAAATAGATCTAAGATGAGACGTTGCATTCCTGTCTACTTCATCGTGCTTGTATTTATTTTCCTTAACTAGAGTGGAGAAAGTCTTTAATATGTCATCCATTAATCCTCTTTCTGCTTCATTGATGCAAAGAGCTGCTGTTGTGTGTTTCAAAAAAACTATTGCAACTCCTTCCTTCACGCCACTCTTATTTATGGCCTTCTCCACCAAGTTGGTTACGTCTAGCACCTCCTCCTTGCTGGAGGTGTCCACTCTTTCCACTCGGACGTAACTCTTCAAAGGGATCCCAGGAGGTGATCCGTTGAGAATAGTTATAAAGGTGAAGGAAATAAGGGGTAAATGTCCCGTCTATTCTGTAGGAGACAAAATAGTCCTAGATGGGCCGAGAATAGTAAAGGAGGAAAGTTCAGAGATTTGCGTCCACGCACTAGTGCCAATATTACACTTCTACTTGGCGTTAAGAGAAGGAGTGTCTCCAGAGAAAATCGGAATAGGAAGAGGAAATAAGGCTTACATCTCTTGCCCAGATCCTGGAAAATACACTGGCGGAGGAAATGTCATTTTCGAATTGGAAGGGGAAGAACTATAAGGCCCTCATCTTCCCTGCCCAATGTCTCGAACTCTCCGAGGAAATACATGAAAGCAGTGATTGCTGAGTAAACAGCGTCTTCCTCGTCTCTACTCAAATCCTTTTTCTGTATTCTCAGGTTTATTTTAGGGAGCAATTCCCAGAGTGGTCCGAGTATTTTCCTGCTAGTTCCAGGATGAACTTCTATTACCTCAATTCCCCGCTTCTCTAAGTTTTTCTTGAGTGAAATTCCTCTCTCTGTCAAATTCCTCATCCACTTGAATGTGACTGGAAACACTCTGTAACCTCTAGAGATCATTTCTCTCTCTATCCACCTCATTCCCCCTATTCTCTCACAATTACACTCCTTTCTCAAACAGCATCTACCTAGAGGTAAAGAAAGGGGGGCATCTATTGCCACTACTCTCGGAGACACTTCCATCAATAGATCGACTATTTCCTCGTTGGAGAAAGCTTCTTTGACGAATACTTCTCCTTCGTCTAGCCAGGCAATCCCTGATGGCCTACTTTCCTTTGCTGAAAGATCCACTCCTGCTAATCTCATTGGAGTACAGCTCCTCCAATGGGACCTCTATCCTAGGCCTATTGGGTATGACGTGCCTAGTAGTCTTGGGCGGATATTTCTCCCCACTGAGCCCTATTTTTATTACGTCTTCCTTGCTAACACTTTTGAAAATAACTGCAGCTTGGAACTTCCCTTTCTCTACTAGTTCTATGGCCTCCTCAACGGATCGGACATATTCTACTTCCAGTTCGTTCCATTTCCTTATTATGTCCTCCAGACCTTTTATTTCTCCTTTAACCACCGGATACCATCTCTCCACCCTTATGCTTGGATCGGAGTAATTCACCAAGAGTACTGGAATTAGCCTGCATCCCAATTTCCTGAGAGCTTCGACTCTGTGATGCCCATCTAATACTACTAGGGTTTCCTTATCAACTATTACTGGCTCTTTAATCACCCCGTCTCTTTTTATCTCGTCTATGAGGGAGTTCAGCTTCTCGGGGATTACTTCTTCGTGACTCTTGAGCTTCTCTATTTCTAATAGCTTCATCTCCCCCTCGGATGTCAATCCGACTTATCCTCCATTTTCTCTATCCTCTCCCAAGTCTCATCGACCATCTTCTGTATTTTCTCTATCTCTTCCTTCGTTAGATGCCTAAATCTTCCCTGTAGC
>Ga0209410_1001336_pt1 | contig 11957 bp, 12 predicted proteins | sample Mar14436cmmetaG_FD_184135 | JGI IMG/M metagenome (GOLD analysis project Ga0209410, IMG submission 184135) | Marine hydrothermal vent microbial communities from Guaymas Basin, Gulf of California to study Microbial Dark Matter (Phase II) - Marker... ... | reverse complement strand
CATCATCGGCGATGACGTCAAAAGCCAGTTGGGCGCCACAGTCCTCCATCGGACCCTCGCCCGTCTCTTCGTCGACAGGGGGGTGGAGCTTGACAGGACCTACCAGCTCAACTTTGGAGGGAACACCGATTTTCTCAACATGCTCAACCGCAACCGGCTCACGTCGAAGAAGATCTCCAAAACCGAAGCAGTCCAGTCCCAACTTGATGTCCCCCTCCCGGCCGAGAACATCCACATCGGTCCCAGCGATTACGTCCCCTGGCAGAACGATAACAAGATCTGTTACATCCGCATGGAAGGGAGGGGATTCGGTGGGGTACCTCTGCACCTGGAAGTCCGCCTCTCGGTGGAGGACTCTCCCAACAGCGGAGGGGTGACGATCGACGCCATCCGCTACTGCAAGATAGCGAGAGAGAGGGGAGAGAGGGGTATCCTCATCCCTATCTCTGCCTACACGATGAAGCACCCACCGGTCCAGCTGGACGAGAAGGAGGCCAGGAAGATGATAGAAGAGTACCTTAACGGCGGGGGCGATGGGGCCGATGAGCTGAAGAGGGCCTTCTTCTCGGTGAAGGCCTCCTAAGGAGGCAAGGCGACCCCTCAGTGAAAAGGCGGCCCCCTTCAGAGAGGGCCGTCTTATTTTTATGGTTGATTTGGGAGGGGAAAGGCACTATATTTAGCTGATCGCAAAGGAGAGGGGAGCCCTTTCCGATGAGAGGAGAAGAGGGTGCCGGAGTTGCGCCAAAGGATGGGAGTTTCCACCTTCCCCTTCATGGAAGGGGGAATGGAGGCCTTCCTGGAGTTCGTCTCCTCCTTGGGGCTCCGGTATGTGGAGATAAGGAGCGAGAGACCCTACGCCCTTCCCCAGGATCTGGAGAGGGAGGGGGCGGAAGGGCTCAGGGAGAGGCTTCAGGACTTGGGATTAGAGCCGATAGTCCACAGCGCGGTCTACGACATAAACCTGGCGAGCCTGAATCCGTTGATAAGGCGCGCCTCCATCCGCCAGACGGTGGAGTCGATAAGGTTGGCCTCCCTTCTCGGGGCGAAGATCGTGGTCATCCACCCGGGCAGACTCCCCAAGAATTACCCGAGGGAATACCTTAGCAACTCGAGGATCAACCTCCTCACCAGCCTCCGGATTATGGCGAGGATCGCGGGACGGATGGGCATTACCCTCGCAGTAGAGAACAGCCCGCGGGGGAGGGCCCACAGACTTGTGGCCACTCCCCAAGAGCACCTCTATATCCTCGAGAAGGTCTCCTCCCCCCATATAGGGGCCCTGCTCGATTTGGGCCATGCCCACACCTGGGGCTTTGACCTGAGGGAGTACATAAATCTGCTTAAGGATCACATCGTCGCCTTCCACATCCACGACAATCACGGCTCCTCTGACGAACACCTTCCCCTGGGGAAGGGAAACATGGACGTGAGGGGGGTGATGGAGGAGATCCGTTCCATGGACAGGGCCTTGCCCGTGATCCTCATCCTCCACAACAGGAAGGACGTCTCGGAGAGCCTGGCCTTCTTGGAACGGGAACAGCGGGAGAGGGGAATATGGTGGAGGATATTCAGGAGGGAGGCGGTGAGATGATTGAGGTCCAGGATCTGACTAAACATTACGGCGATGTGGTCGCCCTTTCAGGGGTGAGCTTTTCGGTGGAGCAGGGGGAGATCCTCGGCTTCCTCGGGCCGAACGGTGCGGGGAAGACCACCACCATGAGGATCCTCACGGGCTTCATTCCCCCCACCTCAGGCAGGGCAAGGGTGGCCGGCTTCGATATCTCTGAGGCCCCCTTAGAGGTCAAGAAGCGGATAGGTTACATGCCGGAGAACGTTCCCCTTTACGGCGACATGGGAGTGGAGCGCTACCTGCTCTTCGTAGCGGAGCTCAAAGGGGTCTCCAGGAGCAAGAGGAGAAGCCACATCGGGGAGATAATGGAGCGGTGCGGGATCAGGGAGGTCGCCCGACGCCCCATCGGAAAGCTCTCCAAAGGCTATCGTCAGCGGGTGGGAATAGCCCAGGCCCTGGTGGGGGACCCTGAGGTCCTGATCCTCGACGAGCCGACCATAGGCCTTGACCCCAAGCAGATCGTCGAGATAAGGGAGATGATAAAGTCCTTTGGGGGGGAGAAGACGGTCCTGCTCAGCACCCACATCCTGCCCGAGGTGAGCGTTACCTGTGACCGGGTGGTGATCATCAATCAGGGGAAGGTCTTGGCCCAGGATACCCCGGAGTCCCTGGCCGCCCGCCTGCGGGGGGCGATGAAGCTGATCCTGCAGGCGGAAGGGCCAGAAGAGGAGATCATGGAGGCCCTCAGGGACATCAAAGGGGTGCGAGAGGTGAAGAAGTCAAAGGACCTCGGAGGCCAGAGGGCGGAGTACCTGATAGAGGCCAAGGAGGACGTGAGGAGGGAGGTCGCCCGGGCGGTGGTCGAGAAGGGATGGGGGCTCTTTGAGCTAAGGCCCGATACGGCCATGCTGGAGGAGGTGTTCGTTCAGCTCGTCACCGAGGAGGAAGGGGCATGAGGAACGCCTGGCCCGTATTCAAGAAGGAGATGAGGAGCTATTTCCTTTCGCCCATCGCTTACGTGGTGGGGGCCGCCTTCCTTGCCGTCTGCGGTTACTTCTTTTACGCCAACCTGATCTACTACAGCCTCCTCTCCTTCCGCGGTCACAGCAACCCCCTCCTTGCCGACTTCCTCAACCTGACCGAGATGGTGATCGCCCCCTTCTTCCGGAACGTGGGAGTCCTCACCCTTTTTGTCGTCCCCCTTCTCACGATGAGGCTCTTTGCGGAGGAGAAGAAGCTGGGGACGATAGAGCTCCTGCTCACCTATCCGGTGAGGGACGGGGAGGCAGTAGCGGGGAAGTTCCTCGCCTGTATATCCGTTTATCTCCTGATCCTCCTTCTGGGGAGCTTTTACCCCCTCACGGTGGTCTTCCTCGGCAAACCAGAGGGGGGACCCCTCTTCACGGGGTATCTGGGGCTGATCCTCCTCGGGGGGATGGCCGTATCGATAGGCCTTTTCGCCTCCTCCCTCACGGAGAATCAGATCGTGGCCGCAGTGATCACCTTCACGATGCTGCTTCTGCTCTGGGGACTTGGCTGGGTGAACGAGATCTCCTCCTCCCCGCTGACCAGGGCCCTCGAGTACATCTCCCCCAGAGGGCACTTTGATAACCTCTCCAAGGGGGTGATCGAGACGAAAGGGATCGTCGCCTTCCTCATCCACATAGCCTTCTTCCTCTTTTTGACCATGAGGCTACTGGAGGCGAGGAGGTGGAGGGGATGAGGCCCGCAAGGAAGATCTGGTACAGGACCAACTTCGCCCTTCAGGTCCTGCTGATGGCGGGGATCCTGGGGGTGATCGCCGCCTTTGCCATCGCTCACAACCTCCGCTTTGACCTCACCAAGACGAAGCGCTACACCCTCTCGCCCCAGAGCTCCAAGATTCTGAAGGAGCTTAAGGACCCGGTGAAGGCGATCGCCTTCTACCAGGAGGGGAGCTCCGAGTGGAAGGCGGCCAGGGAGCTCCTGGAGCAGTACCGTTACTATTCCGACAAGTTTTCCTACGAGCTGGTAGATCCTGACAAGAGACCTGCGGTGGCAAAGGAATACGAGATCGCCTCCTATGGGACGATAGTCATCGAATGCAGGGGGAGGGTAGAGAAGATCTTCGATTTGACCGAGGAGGAACTCACCAACGCCATCGTCAGGGCCACAAGGAAGGGAAAGAAGAAGATCCTCTTTGTCAAGGGCCACGGAGAACATGACCTGGAGGACTTCCAGCGCTCCGGTTACTCCATGGTGAAGAAGGCCCTCGAAGACCAGAACTATGAGGTCTCCTCCCTCGTGCTCCTCAGGGAGGGGGAGGTGCCCAAGGGGACGGCGGTCCTGGTGCTGGCAGGCCCCAAAAAGGACCTCCTGCCCAAGGAGATTGAGGCGATAAAGAGGTATCTGGAGGATGGGGGAAAGCTCCTCGCCCTCGTGGATCCCCCCACCGTCAAGAACGTGAAGGCCTTCCTCAAGGAATATGGGCTGCTGCTCCAGGACGATATCATCATCGACCGCTTCAGTCGTGTCCTGGGCGGAGATTACCTGATCCCCGTTGTCTCCCTCTATGAGCCTCACCCCATAACCAAAGACTTCCGCCTCGCCTCTTTCTTCCCCTTGGCCCAGTCCATCTCCCTCCAGAAGGAGCCCCCAAAGGGGGTGGAGTTGGTGCCCCTCGCCAAGACGGCCCCTCAGAGCTGGGGGGAGGTGGACCGGGAGAGGTTAAAGGAGAAGGGGGAGGCCTCCTTTGAGGAAGGTAAGGATCACAAGGGACCCCTCACCGTGGCCGCCGTCGCCACAAAGAGGGTAGGAGGGAAGAGGAAGGCGAGGATCGTCCTCTTCGGGGATTCCGATTTCGCCACCAACGCCCACTTCGGCATCTCGGGAAACGGTGACCTCTTCCTCAATGCGGTGAGCTGGCTCGCTGAGGAAGAGGAGCTTATCGCCATAAGGCCACGGCCCACCAACTTCACCCCCCTCTTTCTCGGCCGATCGGAGGCCCGATGGCTCTTCTGGCTCTGCGTGGTGATGCTTCCTGGAGGGGTGGCGGCGGCAGGGGTGATCACAGCCATAAGGAGATGGAGGAGATGAGCCAAAGGAGGACTTTGGTCCTTCTCGGGTTGCTCTCCATCTTGCTCCTCTCCTATTACCTTTACGAACACAGATACTTGGCCCAGAAAAGGTCGCGGGAAGAGGCGGCTCGCTCCCTCTTCTCCATAAAGGAGGCCGAGGAGCTTGAGCTGACCGTTAAAGGAAAAAACTACCTCCTGCGGAAGGAGGAAAGAGGATGGCGGGTCCTCAAGCCGATAGAGACGGGGGCCGATGAGGACCTCATCGAGAGAATGCTCAAGAGGCTGCTCGAGGCCAAAAGGGGGAGGGTTATAGAGGGGCATCCTCGGGACCTATCTCCCTATGGCCTCAAGGAGCCGAGGGCATCGGTGATCATCAGGGGTGAGGGGAAGGAGGAGGGGGTCCTGTTAGGGGACGAGACCCCGACCCGAATGGACATTTACGCAAAGCGGATGGATCGGGAGGCGGTCTTCGTCCTTTCAGGGGAGATCTGGTATGAGGTGAACAAGGACCTGTATGATCTGAGGGACAAGGGCATCGCCACCTTCTCCCCCCGCGAGGTGAAGGAGATAGAGGCCTCCCTCGGTCAAGAGGTGATCCGGGTGAGGAAAGAGGGGGAGGGATGGAAGATGCTCGCCCCTAAGGAGGTGAAGGCCGACAGGGAAAGGATCGAGGAGCTCCTCCAGAGGCTTGCGAAGGGGAAGGTCAAGAGGTTTTACGACACTCCAGGTCCGATGGAGATCTACGGCCTTGCCCCTCCCCGACTCCTCCTCAGGATAAAAGGAGGCCCTACCCTTCGTTTTGGCAAGGCTGAAGAAGAGGGGATATATGCCCAGGTGGAGGGGAGGAGGGAGGTGATACTCCTTGACCGATCTTTCGCCGAGCTTCTTCCTTGGGGGGCCGCTGAGTGGCGCGATAAATACCCCCTCACCTTCAATCCGGAGAAGGTCCGGAGGATCGCCTTCTCCTATCCCTCCAGAGAAGGGTTCTCCTGCGTCCGGGGGGCTGAAGAGTGGAGGATCCTGCCCCAAGGGGTGAAGGCAGACGGGGATAAGATCTCCGCCTTTCTCTGGAAGCTGAAGGGGGTGAAGGTGAAGGCATTCCTCCCCCTCCAGAAGGCCGAGGTCAATAAGGATCACTTTCTGGTGCGCCTTCTCATTGAGACAGAAAAAGAAAAGTGGGGAATACGCCTGCTCAAGGGAAAGGACCTTTACTTCTACGAGGAGGGAAAGGAGGAGATATATCGCATCGCCTCCAAGGACGAGGAGCTATTCCTCAAGGAACCCGATGACTTTAAGTACAAGAGGATCATCCCGATAAAGGAGGGGGAGGTGAGGGAGCTCCGGATCGCCTTCCCCCATAAAAAGGAAATTCTCCTGGTGAAGGAGGGGGAACGATGGGTAAAGAGGAAGCCCAAAGGGAAGGTGGAAAACTGGAAGGTCACCTCACTTCTCTGGCGCCTCATGGCCCTGGAGTACCTTAAGAAGCAGAAGGAGGAGGTGGAAGGGACCCTTTCCCCTCCCCAGGCAGAGCTGATCCTCGGTTTTGAAAAGGGAAAGCCTGAGATTATATTTAGGTTGGGCAAAAAGCGGGGAGAGGGAATCTTGGCCTCGGTAAGAAGAGGTGAAAGGGAAAATTATTACCTGGTGGAGGAGGATATCCTCAAGACCATCAAGGATTACTTCGGGAATGGCAAATAAGCTCCCCAATGCCCTCAAAAGGAGGGAGATCCTTTACGGAAGGGAAACCCCGCCCCAGGTCCTGATCGAGTACGGGGACCTCTATCTGGAGGCTGGTAGACTGAACGATGCGGTGGAGTTTTACGGCAGGGCTCAGCACCGGGAGGGACTTCTCCGGCTCAAGGAGAAGGCCTTGAAAGAGGGAGATTATTTCTTATTTTCTCAAGTGGCCGAGTTCCTTTCCGAGAACCCCCCTCCGGAGGAGTGGAGGGAGCTGGCCCGGGTGGCGATCGAGAAAGGGAGGTATCAATTTGCCCTCAAGGCCTTCCATCGGGCAGGAGACAATGAGGAGGCTCAGAGGGTTCGCGAGAGGATAAAAAAAGAATTCGAGGAGGGAAGATGAGCACCCAGGAGGAGGAACTGAGAAAGGAGGAGTTGAGGTCCATCCTGATGGACCTTCGGAACGAGATCCTGGCCAAGATCGAGGAGGAGATGGGGGAAAGGATCGAGGAGGATCCCCGTTTCTCCTCCATCTCGACGATGGACATCGGGGACCTCTCCCAGCTCGGTCTGAGCGAGGACATAGACTACACGATCCTTAACATGTACCTGGAGAGGCTCCGGAACATCGAGGATGCCCTGGAGAGGTTGGAGGAGGGCACCTATGGGTACTGTGAGGAATGCGGCAAGCCCATAGGGGTGAAGAGGCTCAAGGCCCTCCCCTTCACCCGCTACTGCATAAAGTGCCAGGAGATGAAGGAAAAGGCGGGGCAGGAGAGCAAGCTGAAGGTGATGCGGCGACATGAGGAGGAAGAGGAGTTCGAATACTGAGGTGACCTTGACAAGCCCCAGGGGCGTAATTATATTTTTGGCGAACTTGTGACGGATATTTCATAGTCCCACCTTCTTCTAAGTGAAACAGCCCCTTATGAGGGTTTAAAAATCACAACGGAAAGGAGGGTTGAGGGATGAAGATCACGCCTTTGCAGGACAGGGTATTGATCAAGAGGATCGAGCCTGAGGAGGAGAAGACATCGGGGGGGATAATCATTCCTGACACCGCCAAAGAGAAGCCGATGGAAGGGAAGGTCATAGCCGTCGGCAAGGGGAGGATAAAGGAGGACGGCACCGTGATCCCCTTGGAGGTGAAAGAGGGGGACAAGGTGATCTTCAGCAAGTATGCGGGGACGGAGGTGAAGATAGACGGCGAGGAGTATCTGATCATGCGGGAAGATGATATCTTGGGCATCATCGTGGAAAGTTGACAAAAATCCTTAGGAAAGGAGGAGGTGAAAGATGGCGGCGAAGGAGATAAAGTTCAACGCAGAGGCGAGAGATAAGGTATTGCGGGGGGTGGACATACTGGCCAATGCGGTGAAGGTCACCCTGGGTCCCAAGGGGAGGAACGTGATCCTGGAGAAGACGTGGGGCTCCCCCACGGTAACCAAGGACGGGGTGACCGTGGCCAAGGAGATCGAGCTTGAGGATAAGTTCGAGAACATGGGGGCCCAGATGGTGAAGGAGGTGGCCTCCAAGACCTCCGATGTGGCCGGTGACGGGACGACCACCGCTACTGTGTTGGCCCAGGCCATCTACCGCGAGGGGGTCAAGGTGGTGGCCGCAGGGGCCAACCCGATGGACGTGAAAAGGGGGATAGATAAGGCGGTGGAGGCGGTGGTCGAGGAGCTGAAGAAGATGTCAAAGCCCACCAAGGATCAGAAGGAGATTGCCCAGGTGGGAACCATTTCCGCCAACAACGACCCCACCATTGGTGAGATCATCGCCGAGGCGATGGCCAAGGTGGGCAAGGAGGGTGTCATCACCGTCGAAGAGGCCAAAGGTATGGAGACCACCTTGGAGGTGGTCGAGGGGATGCAGTTCGACAGGGGCTATCTCTCCCCCTACTTCGTCACCGACCCCGAGAAGATGGTGGTGGAGCTTGAGGACTGCTATGTGCTGGCCCACGAGAAGAAGATCAGCAACATGAAGGACCTTCTGCCCCTGCTGGAGCAGGTGGCCAGAGCGGGCAAGCCCCTGCTGATCATCGCTGAGGACGTGGAGGGCGAGGCCCTGGCCACCCTGGTGGTCAACAAGATCAGGGGGACGCTGAAGTGTGCAGCGGTCAAGGCCCCCGGGTTCGGCGAGAGAAGGAAAGCGATGCTCGAGGACATAGCCATCCTGACCGGTGGTAAGATGATCTCTGAGGATCTGGGGATCAAGCTGGAGAACGTGGGCCTTGACGACCTGGGGACCGCTAAGAAGGTGATTATAGACAAGGATAACACCACCATCGTGGAGGGGGGTGGCAGCCGCGAGGCGATAGAGGGCCGGGTGAAGCAGCTCAGGACCCAGATCGAGGAGACCACCTCCGACTACGACCGGGAGAAGCTTCAGGAGCGCCTGGCGAAGCTCGTGGGAGGTGTAGCTGTGATCCGGGTAGGAGCTGCCACCGAGACGGAGATGAAGGAGAAGAAGGCCCGGGTGGAGGACGCTCTTAATGCCACCAGGGCTGCTGTGGAGGAGGGAATCGTGCCCGGTGGCGGTGTGGCCTACATCCGGTCTCTGAAGGCCCTGGATAACCTGAAGCTCGAAGGCGATCAGCAGATAGGGGTGGACATCGTCAGGAAGGCCCTGGAGGAGCCGCTCAGGCAGATCGCGGAGAACGCCGGGAAGGAGGGCGCCATCATCGTGGAGAAGGTGAAGGACTCCAAGGACGTAAACTACGGCTTCGATGCGGCCAAGGAAGAGTTCACCGACATGATGAAGGCCGGGATCATCGATCCTACGAAGGTGGTCAGGTTCGCCCTGCAGAACGCTGCCAGCGTCGCCTCCTTGCTGATAACCACCGAGGCCCTGGTCGCGGAGAAGCCGAAGAAGGAAAAGGCGGCCCAGCCCGGCATGCCTGGCGGCGGCATGGAGGAGTTCTAAGGAGGGCCAGAGCAGAGAGCGATCGGGCCGTCCCTTCGGGGACGGCCTTTTTTCTTCTCTCGAGGCATGCACCCAAATGGAACGTAATCGGCATTGACAAGGGTCCAAAAATGCATTAAAAATAAAGGCGAGCGGTCTGGGTGGAAGCCCGGCTGCTTCTCTTTTTAAGGCAAAGGGGAAAGGATGAAGACCTTCCATCTGAGAAAAGAGGACGTGGAGAGGAAGTGGTATCTGGTGGACGCCTCGGGAAAGGTCCTAGGAAGGCTTGCCAGCGCCATAGCTCGCATCCTCAGGGGGAAACACAAACCCACCTTCAGCCCCCATATCGACACGGGGGACTTCGTCGTGGTGGTGAACGCGGAGAAGATCCGCCTTACCGGGGCGAAGTGGAAGAAGAAGATCTATTATCGGCACTCGGGATATCCTGGGGGGCTTAAGAGCTTCACCGCCGAGGAGCTCTTTGCCCGCAAGCCGGAGGAGCTGATCCGGCTGGCCGTGAAGGGGATGTTGCCGAAGAATCGGCTCGGCAGAAAGCTCTTGAAGAAGTTGAAGATCTACCGAGGACCCGATCACCCTCACCAGGCGCAGAAGCCAGAGCCCCTGGAGCTCAATCTGTAAGGGGAGAAGGATATGGAGGAAGTAGAGAGGTATTACGGGACGGGAAAGAGGAAGACGGCTGTTGCCCGGGTGTGGCTCAAATCCCCGGGAGAGGGGAAGATAGTCGTAAATAAGCGACCGGTGGAGGATTACTTCCCGCGGGAGACCCTGCGTTTGATGATCCTTCAGCCCTTCAAGCTCACCGATACCCTGGGGAAGTTCGACGTTTACGTGAACGTGAGGGGAGGGGGGCTTTCGGGGCAGGCGGGAGCGATCCGCCACGGGATCTCCCGGGCCCTCACCCAGTACAGTCTGGACCTCCGTCCCATCCTCAAGAAGGCAGGCCTCCTCACCCGGGATGCCCGGAAGAAGGAACGGAAGAAGTACGGGCAGCGAGGGGCCAGGGCCAGGTTCCAGTACTCAAAGAGGTAGGGAACGCCTCTGCTCGTCTCTGAATGAAAGTCGGGATAATAGGCGCCAGCGGTTACACGGGATATGAACTTCTGCGCCTTCTCCTCTCCCATCCAGAAGTCAAGATAACCGTCCTCACGGCTGAAAGGCACGCGGGGAAGAAGATCTCAGAGGTCTTCCCGGGGCTCTCTGGCCTCCTGGACCTCCCCCTCAAGCCCTTGCGACCCGAAGAGGTCCTCGAGGAGGCTGACCTCTTCTTCACCGCCCTCCCCCACGGCGCCTCCATGGAGACGGTTAAGGCCCTCCTTGAGGGGGGGAAGCGGGTCATCGACCTCAGCGCCGATTTTCGCCTGAAGGACCCCTCCATCTACAAGAAGTGGTACGGTCCTCATCGCTTCCCGGAGCTGCTCCAGGAGGCGGTCTACGGCCTCCCGGAGGTGCACCGGAACCGCATAAAGGGAGCACGCCTCGTCGCCAATCCGGGCTGCTATCCCACAGGGGTGATCCTGGGACTTCTGCCCCTGGCCGAGGAAGGGCTCCTGCCCCAGAAGGGGGTGGTGGTTGACGCCAAGTCAGGGGTAAGCGGGGCAGGCCGCAACCCCACCGAGAGGACCCATTTCCCTGAAGTGGCCGAGGCCATAAGACCTTACAGCGTGGGGGAGCATCGGCACACCCCAGAGATGGAGCAGGAACTTAGCCTCCTCGCAGGGAAGCAGATAAGGGTCCTCTTCGCTCCTCACTTGGTCCCCATGAACCGGGGCATCCTCTCCACCATCTACGTCCCCCTCGCGAAGGACACCTCCCCGGACGAGATACACCGGATCTACCGCCACCGATACGAGGGAGAACCCTTCATAAGGCTCCTTCCCCCAGGGATCCTTCCCTCCACCTCCCAGGTGAGGGGGACGAATTACTGTGACATAGGGGTGCAGTGCTTCGAGGGGCAGCTGGTGGTGGTGACGGCCATAGATAACCTAACGAAGGGGGCGTCAGGGCAGGCAATCCAGAACATGAACCTGATGATCGGGCTCCCGGAGACCACAGGGCTCCTCTCCATCCCCCTATTCCCTTAAACCTTTTTTCACCTCCCGGTGTCCAAGGGGGCAGAAATTCGAAAAAGGAAGGAGGGAGAAGATGAAGGGGAGAAGGGGTACCATCGGATTGGGATTGGCGATCGTCTTCATAATCCTCCTCTTCCATACGGGGGCTGCCCTCTCGATGCCTGCACGGAAGGCATGGGGGAAGCCCCCCCTTCCCCCGGGAAGCCCGGTCAATTACCAGATATGGCACGATGAGGACGGGTGGCACATTCGCTGGACCAGCGCCGTGAGGTGGAGACACTTTCACGGAAGGGTCTGGAGCCCTGACGGGGAGATCTTCTTGGTCCGGAAGGTGGCCAAGGAGAGGGGGGATGTGATCCGAAAGAGGGGAAACGTCATCGTCTTCAACGCCCACACCTGTGGGGGATGGGACGGCTTCGATTTCCGCTTCAGCGGAAGGGAGGTGGTCTTCGACCTGAAGATAGACGGAAGATACCGCCCGGAGAGGGTCTTTATAGGTGCTTCGGCCTTTAATCCCCATCACATCCCCTTCACCATAAGGCGCCATCCGAGGGGACACCATCACAAGAGGCCGAAGACCCGCACTTATGTCGCCTACTACTATTATTATCCCTACTACTACCCTTATTGCTGCTATTACTACTTCCCCTACAGGTG
>Ga0209410_1001333_pt1 | contig 11962 bp, 5 predicted proteins | sample Mar14436cmmetaG_FD_184135 | JGI IMG/M metagenome (GOLD analysis project Ga0209410, IMG submission 184135) | Marine hydrothermal vent microbial communities from Guaymas Basin, Gulf of California to study Microbial Dark Matter (Phase II) - Marker... ... | reverse complement strand
AAGGGGGTGCTATATGCGTAAGGTTTTCCTTGCACTATTGTTTATTGTGGCATTATCCATGTTTGCTGGTACTACGGGTAAGATTGTGGGACGTGTCTATGATGCCTCAACCAAGCAGGGATTACCGGGTGTTAATGTTATTATTGAAGGAACAACAATGGGTGCTGCTACGGACCTGGATGGTTACTTCGTGATACTGAATGTTCCTCCCGGAACCTATGATGTTACAGCCCAGATGATTGGTTATCAGAAGATGACAATCAAGGGTGTCCAGGTGATTGCAGACCTGACTGTCACCCTTGAATTTCCTCTTCAGCAAACAGCGGTTGAGATTAAGAAAGGTGTCGTTAAGGTTGCAAAGAGGAAAATCATCAAGAAGGATGTTACAACCTCTGTGGCAATCATGGATGCAGAGCAGATGAATGCAATGCCAGTAAATACGGTTACTGGGGCAGTTGTTCAGTCTGCTGGTGTTGTTGCCGCTGGTGGTCTTCATGTCAGGGGTGGTAGGGCAACAGAGGTTGTGTATATTGTTGATGGTATAGAGATGAGGGACCCATACACTGGTGGATATGATTCTCACATTCCCCAGATCAGTGTTCAGGAAACAGCGGTATTTACAGGTGGATTTGGTGCAGAGTATGGTAGTGCACAGTCAGGCGTTATCAACATAGTTACAAAGGAGGCACCTTCAAGGATTACAATTAATCTCACTGGAAGAACGAATGATGCAATGGGAATTTCTGGACTTCAGAAGTTCCTTGATAACAATGAACAGTGGGCGTACAGATGGGGTTATATCACTGATACCAGCGGTGCAATTGTTGATTCAATCCATGCAGATTCTGTCCATGAAATCAGGCCGGAAAAGTACAAAAGATTTGACTGGTTTATAGGTTTTCCAATAATCAAGAAAAAAGTTGCCCTTGCATTTTCTGGTGAGATAACAAGGTCAGATGGTCACATAGTTAACGGTGATACAGACAGAAAGACATTCAATGGTAAAATAACCATTCATCCAACACCTAACATTAAGCTAACACTCCATGGTCTATATAATGTCGAATATCCCGGGTGGTATTTAGCGAACTGGAAGTTCAATCTGGACGGATTCCCAAAGGAGAAGGACTGGAGTTATGCATTTGGTGTGAACTTATCACATGCACTTTCTTCCAATACATACTGGGAACTCAAATTCAATAACTATTCCACCTTTATGAGATACGATGTGTTTGAGGATGGTAGTTTTGACATTAATGGTGATGGGTATATAAATTCTACCGATACTACCCAGATTGACACGGTGATTAACCCGTACACAGGTGATACAACGATTGTTGAGGTTCCATCTGACAGGAATGGTTTTGATGACTTTACGGACCAGGACAACGACAGGAATGTGGAGATAGATACTCTGGGAGAAAGGGGCTTTGACTGGCCTGACCTTTCTGGATACCCATTCACAAGGGTTCAGGATGTGAATGGTTATATCACAGACGGGTATTACAGGCTTTGCTATCACTATGATGAGAAGCAGGTCTGGACACTCAAGGCAGACTTTGTGAGCCAGGTTACAAGGGAACATCAATTGAAGACGGGTATTGAGGCAAAATACTATGAAATATTCGATTATACAACGGATATGGCATCGGGTGGTAATGTATATATGACTTATACAACTGCATATCCAAGTTCCTATGCCGCATACATACAGGATAAGATGGAGTTCAAGGACTTCATCGTGAATGCTGGATTCAGGTTTGACCTGTTCAATCCGAATGCATATGTGCCTGCTGACCTGTATCATCCAGTAACAGATGTATCAAGAGGTGGGGAGATACTTAACCCTGTGAAAACATCATGGAAGTGGAAAATCAGTCCCAGAATCGGATTTTCATTTCCCATAACAGAAAGGGATGTGCTCCACTTCACATATGGCCATTACTTCCAGGTTCCACCAATGCACATACTTTATACAAACAGCACATGGGACTTCTCCGGTGCGTTCCCACTTATCGGGAATCCTGATATTGATGCAGAGAAGACCGTTTCATACGAGGTGGGTGTTAAGCACGCATTCAATGACTACATGAAGATTGACATAACTGCGTATATGAAGGATATAAGTGGCCTCACGGATACAAGGCAGATATTCTACACGGCACTTAATTACTATACACTTTATACCAATGCCGATTATGGAACTTCTAAAGGTATAGAGGTTTCCATACAGAAGCTCCCTGGTGGTGACTTCCTTCCGTTCCTTACCTTGAACATTTCCTACACATTTGGTATTGCAAGGGGTAAATCATCATCCTTCAGGCAGAACTATGACTTCACCTGGGCTGGATATGTGATACCTGCTGAGGAACACTACCTTGATTGGGACCAGAGGCATACACTGAATATGAGTATAGGGTTTGTCACAAAGAATGCTGGTATAAACTTCCTCACAAACTACGGTTCAGGTCTTCCGTGGAGTCCTCCATCAAGGACGAGGGTGCAGTTTATAAATACAGAAAGACGTCCTTACACCTTGTCCACAGATGTTCGTGCACACTATGACTTTAACATAATGAAGAAATTGAATGCTTCAATAGTGCTGGACATCTATAACCTGTTCAACAGGAAGAATATACTGGGAATAGCCGATGCAGAGTGGTATAATGCATATAGAGAACAGGACATCTATAAGGCTGCTATGGGTGCATACAAGGATCCAAGGTATATATCCAGAAACAGATTTATGCGTCTTGGTCTGGAAGTAAAACTGTAAGGAGGAAGTATGAGAAAGATGACATTTCTGTTGTTTATAGGTATTGGGCTTGCGCTTTTTGGCAGGGTAAAGAACCCTGAGCACCAGGTATCACTGGGTTCTTCAAAAGTCTGTGAACCTTCATTCCAGTTCCATACAGTTGGGGCTGTCTGGAATTCTGAATCCAATGTTGGTGTATTTGGTGACCCCAACGCTGGATCTACGGGTAACCCTTCTTATGACTGGCCTGGGGGTGAGGGTTATTATTATCAATGGGAAGGGAGGTTCTGGATAGGTGCAAAGGTTGGTGAGGATGTATATGTATCACACGCAGGTTATGGTGAGTATGAGCTGTCTCCTTCAGAAGACCCTGGTGATAATTGTGGCTGGTTATACATTGGTTCGGGGACCTCTGAAAGTGACCTTGTTTCAGTATATACCGATTATGGTAAGTACCATACAAACCCACATCCGCTGGGAATCAAGGTAATCCAGAAGGCATATCAGTGGAGTGTTGCACCATACAATCAGTTTATTGCCTACGAGTTTTACATCATATATAATAAGTCAAATGGCATGGATGGTTTGCCAGTAACTTTGAAAAATGTTCTTGTTGGAATAACCTTTGACTCGGATGTCTGTTCCTATGATGCCACTGAACCACACATTGATGATATGGTGTGTTTTGATGGATACACCTGGGGTGAATGGAAGGATTTGAAAAACCATCCACTCCCTATTGATACACTGACCGTTCTCTCGGATACAGTAATTGCAAGACCTGATAGTATTCCAGATAACTGGCAGATATTTGGTGATAATCCAGTTGAACACCCTTTCAGTCGTCCTGATACTGCATATCTCTGCCAGGCTGCTTATGATTTGCTGGATAAGTCCATTCAGGACTCATGTATTCCTGTGAATGATACACTCTATAAACTGCCATGTCTTGCGGTGCCAAGGAATATGTCATACATTTATGATGATGATAATCCAGCTACACCAGAGGAAGACAAGGGTGAGGATGGTGGTTGTCCTGGTTACATATTCGGAAGATTGATCTATGCTCCACCAGCAAAGTATGACCTCTATGGTGTGGATGAGAACGGTGATTCAACAAGGATTCCACTTGTTTATACACACTCCTGGTGGAACTGGCACAATGACCCTGGAACAGATGAGAATAAATACGATTACATGAATGGGACACATCCCATGGACTTTGGATATAGGTTTATGCCCATTCCTTATGATGTTGGTGCAGCAACATTTGATTACAGATTCCTCCAGACATATGGACCATTTGAGATAACGGATGGAGAAACCCTTAAGATTGTTTTTGCTGGAGGGGTTGGATTTGGGTTGAATGGTGGTTATGATGCAAAGTTTGGTAATGGATATGTTATTGGTGCACGGCAGGTGGCGGATTATGCAATGACTGCATATTATAAGGGGGCAAAACAAAGTGACCCGAGCCATCCTTCAGCACCTGATGAGGATATTCACTGGTACATTCCTCTGCCACCAAAGGTCCCAGAACTCCACTACAGTGTGGCAGGGAGAGCAGTTAAGCTGGTCTGGTCTGATATTGCAGAAAGGACACCGGACCCACTTGATGGAATGTATGATTTTGCTGGATACAGGGTTTACAGGGCTGCGTGGAAGCCTTCAAACTGGGAACTGCTTGTGGAGTTTGATACTTCATATGCAAATGCACATAATGGAGAGTATCCTCATGAGTATATAGATACAACGGCCATTCCTGGTGTCCCATACTATTACTGTGTGACTGCCTATGATCTTGGCCGACCATCAGCTACTCCTACAGTTCCGCCGTTGGAGTGTGCAAAATCAAACTACCTTAAAAAGAATAAAGCTCCATACCCAATTTATATAGTATCCGATGTTGCAACCGATCTGGAGAATGTTAAAGTGGTTCCTAACCCATACTATGGCTCTGCAAGCTGGGAAGCCCAGTATGAGAATAAGATTGCCTTTACAAATCTGCCTGCAAATGCCAGGATAACTATATATACCCTTTCAGGTGATAAGGTATATGAGATAGAGCACAGGTCCCCCACAGGAACAGAATTCTGGAATCTCCGTTCAAGAGCAGACCTTGAGATAGCATCAGGGCTTTACCTATACAAGGTTGAACAATTTGACGATAGCGGAAACATAGTTGACTGGAAACTTGGAAAATTTCTTGTTGTTAGATAGGGGGTGCTAAATGAAAAAGGCTGGATTTTTGATACTTTTGTTCCTGGCTATTGGGTTAAATGCCCAGTTCGGAAAGATTGGTAACAACGGGGTGAAGTTCCTGGATATAGAGGTGGATGCAAGGGGTATTGGAATGGGAGGTGCTTATGGTTCTATTGCTGAAGGTGCTTCTGCTGTTTTCTGGAACCCCGGTGGTGTGGCACTTGGGAAGGGTATAAATGTTTTCACCCACTATAATAAGTGGTGGGATGGCATAATGCATGGTGTATTCTCCTTCACCTATGACCTTGGATTGAATGGAGTGGTTGGTGTGTTCTTCAATGGTGTTTATTCCGGTGATATTGAGGAGACTACGGTGGATCAACCAGATGGAACAGGTTCTTATGTAAGTTACTATGGAATAGCAGGTGGAGTTACATATTCAAGGTTCCTCACGGATAGGTTTGCATTTGGAATAAACCTCAAAGGGTTAAGAGAGATATATCCTCCAACCCATACGGTGAGCAGGTGTTTGACAACAGGAATCTGCCTTGATGTTGGTGGATTGTACAGGACTGATTTCAGGGACATGAAAGTTGGGATTGCCCTTTTCAACTTTGGTCCAGACATAAAGCCAACAGGTAATTACGATGATTTTTCTGATGGGGTGGTTGTTGACACAGTGAAGGAGTTCAAGCCCTACCCCACTCCGACTGGTTTTAGAGGAGGAATTTCTATGCTGGTTTATGAGATGGAAGGTGTTAAGGTTATTGGAGCCTTTGATGTCTATCACCCCAGTGATAATGTTGAAAGATACAGTGTCGGGCTTGAAACCACTGTATACAATATGGTATCCCTCAGGACTGGATATTGCTTTGGCAGAGATGACAATGTTCTTGGGTTCAATGGTGGAATTGGTATCAATGCTCCTATAGGTGCTGGAAAGATGGCAGTTGATTTTGCATATTCAGATGGGCGTTATCTTCCTGGAACATACAGAGTCTCTGTAAAACTGGGATTTTAGGGAAAGGAGGAAAATATGAGAAAAAGATGGCTGATTCTATTTGTGATAATCCTGCCAACTCTGATATTTGCATTGCCCCAGGTTGGTGATGTAGGGTACTTCTGGACCCAGGATCAGGGATTCTTCAAATCATACAGGCAGGTGGTGGCAAGGGTAGCGGTGGTTGACAGCCCCGTGGTGGTCTGGACAGAAGAGCATGAGTATCCTGTTGTATTTCTCTTTGCTGACCAATCCCAGGGGCTTCTCCATACCCAACATGCAGCAGATAAACCATTCTACTATGTATCTCCTATAGACGGCCTTTTTAACAAGTATCCCTTTTTGTGTGAGAGTATGAAAGTACGTGGTGATTGGGTTTATTTTCCTACTTATGATACTATAACTGATGCTCATCTCCAGCTGGTGCTGGGACGAACAGTTTCAAGGCTTTTAATAGGTACTGAGAATGGTGTTTATATGACGGCTGAACCTGGTAAGTTTCTTCCACAGGATACATCCAACCTATCGGGTTATATCCTACAGGTAGCATCCAGCCCTGAAAGCCTTACGTCCCCAATACCATTTCGTAACTCCATGTATGCTATTTCTAATACAGGGGAGATATATACAAGAATAATGGCTGCGACCAGTCACTGGACCCAGTTGGCCTCCCTGAACATAGAATCAGAAAATTTTGAGGGTCAACCCGATACGCTCACGCTTCCTTCAAACTGGGAAAGGCTGAATGACGATGGGACCATGGTTCATCTAACCAGTAATTATGCGTACTCAGGCACTTATTCCCTTGCGATCCTTGCTGACAGTGAAACAGGTGAATGGGGTGCAAGGTATATTCCTAATACATCCCTTGATAGATATATGGTTGTTGTTCACTTCCTTGTTGATAGTGTACCCGGCCTTCCAGAGTTTGTTTCAGGAAGAATGGTTGTAAATTCAGGGGATGGTGAGGTTGAACTTGTGATTAGAGATGATGGTGTTTATTATAGTGATACTGTATGGGTAGGACGCGTTGTGCTTGGCTCTTGGAATGTTATCACCTTCCTTATAGATAAACCTGCAAATACTCTTTCCATAATCAGTAGTAAGAGTAAGATTGACCTTGAGCTTGAGCCAACCACGAACCCTGCTGGAATATACTTCCTCGCTCCATCAGACTTGGGATATTCTTATTATGTTGACGATGTTTACCTGAAGCCCATGCTTTATGACCTTGCTCCTCATACCTCAAACAGGAGCCAGATTTACCTTTCTGCTTCTGATGGTGTATATTTATATGACAACACTTCATCAACATGGAATAAGGTCTTTGACAGGGTTGGGTGCAACAAACTCTTGAGGACAGCACCACGGGGAACAAACTATGCCCTTCTTGACCCGGTAGAACACAAGATTTTTTATTCAGCAGATAACGGTAACAGCTGGAGCGATATAACAGGTACACTACCGGATACAATTGATTTCAATGATATTGCAGTTGATGATAATGGAAATGTATATCTTGCAACATCAGATTACCTCTACAGGTATGATGGAACATGGCATCATCTTACCAATGGATTCACTACATACTCCTTTGAGGACCTCGTTAAGGATATCAGATTTGTTGCACCATTGAATTCTGATACTATCTATGTGGCTAATAAGAATGGAATTTATGTCTCGTTTGATGCAGGTGCAAACTGGAGTGAATGGAACAGTGGTGATCTTGGTGGAGATTACCCATCTGGTTTAGCAGATTCCACTGCTTTTCTCGCAAACATCATGGTGGGTGATTCAGGACTGATAAAACTGGTTAATGATTACCTTTGTCCACTTCCAGATGTGGACGGGGATGGGGTTATTAATCTGCTTCTCATGGATATAAAAGATTTGAATTCAGAGGGTGATACCAGATGGTTTGAAGGGTACTTTGACCCCAGGAACGAAATGGTAATGGACACTGCCTTAAACCCATATTCAAATCACATGGAACTTATCTACATTGATAACTACAATCTTGTTAATAATACATCGGATATGGTTAGAACACTTGCTGGTCTACTTGCGGAAATGGCTGCCTGGGGTATAGACCCTGAGGAGGAGTTATGGCAAAACTACATGTTACGCGACTTTATCCACCATACCTTTCTCTATGGCAGTGGTTACAGTCTGGATACACTGAAACTTGACTGGAGTACTCTTGGTGAACCTATCAATAGTGATCTCAGTGATAATAACACTCGCTATGCTTTCATAATGTATCTGAGAGACCTGTTCGGTATGGATTTCCCCAAAAAGCTGGTGAATGCCAGGGGATACAAGATTGTTGACCCAATGACAGGTAGAAGGGATACAGTTGTTCTTCACGGCATTGAGGCACTTGATACGGTTCTTGTGAGAGAAGGTTCAAACTTTACCTCTGTTCTCAAGGACTTCTTCGCGAGGGAGTTCAAGGTTAGCCTTTCTCCTGATACTACAGTGTCCCTTCCATACATAGAAATAACCTCAAAACTTGGTAGACCTGATGGTTTGGATCCAGGTGCTATGAATCCTGTTAATGCCCTTAGTTACTACTCAGCAAAGCTCTGGAACTTCAACAGAGACAGAATTGTTAATAATGACTTTGGTGATACGCTCATGTTTAATGGTGCTGACAACAATGACTTCAAACTGGATGTGTATTATTACCACCAGGACGGCACCTACGAAGAGGTTTCTGTTGATCCGCTTCCAGAGGGCAATCTCTATCCAATAGACCTTGTGAAGGTTAAAAATGACTCAACAATATCTGTTGTATATGTGCTTATAACAGAGACATCCATCAGAGGAACAGACCCAAGTTCTGGATACTTTGTCATTTCATCAGACCTTGAAAAGGATACTACAGTTGATGTGGGTATTGTCCAGTCTGCCCTTGCCCCCATCTATGCCAGGATTTGCCTCTATGCCAATCGCTTCCTTAACAAGGATGTTGCTCGTGAAGAAACGCCGTCATTGATAATAGACCAGGATACAATTGCTATGGGACTTTCTGTAACCAGTAATTCATTCAGGTATTATTTTGCTGATGTAATACTCCCCACATGGATCGGTGAATCCGGTAAGCCACTTTATGTTTACGCTCATGATTACGCTGGCAATACCTACTGTGAAACGCTTCTGATAAAAACCTTCTACTCTACTTCAACAAACAGGGTTTTTGCCCTTGGTAAGGCTGAAATAATTGCAAACGAGGATGGACGGATAACAACCATATCATCCAGAAAAGGTGTTTTCGTCAACTTCACAATGGATAATGTATCCCTGAAATTACCTATAAATGGTGTTAACAAACCTGTTGTAGCGAAGTTTACCACAGATGGCTGGAAACCCGTTGGTGGTGTAAAGCAGGGCGAATACATGTCTATTACTGTAACTGAACCCGGCTATTACCGTGTAATAAATGGTGAAGATGAGCCAATAGAGGAGCTCAAGTATGCTGTTTCCTTCATGGGAACAAACATGCTGAAAGGTGGTGCTACAATTAAGTTGTCCATACCAAATGACACACGGGCGAAAGTGAATATAATAGATGCTACTGGCAGAATAATTAAAACACTCCACAATGGAGAGTTGAATAAGGGTGTTCACTTTATGAAATGGAATGGTGATACGGAAACTGGAACAAAAGCACCCAGTGGAGTATACTTTGTCATCGTGACAAGTGATATGGGAAAACTGAGTGAAAAGACCGTATTGGTAAGGTAAGGAGGTAAAAGTGAAAAGGTTAATAGTAATTGCCCTTGTGTTAGTTGGTTTGGTTGGGTGCTCTGTTGCCAATCATCCCTGGGAGAATCCTGTACCATCTGAATTTGATGAATATCTTGATGACCTTATAGTAAAAGGCTGGAAACTCTTTGGTGAATGGAACTTTGAAGGTGCTTATGCAAAGTTTGATTCAGTTATGATGATGGACGCTGAAAAGCCTGATGGATACATAGGCAGGGGTTTCTGTAATGTGAACCTTGGAGCATCTGACCCGACTTCCTATGATGAGGCTGATGCAGATTTTGGATTTGTTCTTTCTATAAATGAGGGTGGTAACCCAATTGACTCTGTTGTTGACATACCTGCTATCTACGATTCAATGGATGCCAACTACTACTATGTTCATGTGGATACGCTACTTCCCATGCTGATGGTGGCTGGAGGTAAGATAACCATTGGCCATAACTCAACGGACCTGACCTTTGCAGAGTTTGGTGATAACTGGATAAAGTTTAATGTGGTGACCGATGACTTTGCGGGCGGGAGTGGTAATCCTTTTGTGCCAGATGATACCACATTTTTCTATGTGAACTTCTATTACGCCAAAGATACAAGCATTGAGACGATCTCTGCAGTTGCGATTGTGGGGCTTGCTCAACTTAATCAGGTGAAGTTCATTAAGAAAGGTAAGGTCCACTATCTGATGCGTTCTGTTGCCTACGCCAACTTTGTGAAACACTTCGCCAAAAGGTTTGAAGCCTCTCTGCCTGACTATTTTTATGGTGGTATCAACTCAAAAAACACAAAGATACTCCTTGCACAGGATTTCTTCCTCTATGAACTTTACCCAAATTGTGAGACAGAAATCCTTGAACTTGATAGTTCCTATGCCTTTGACAGGACTGCTGACAACTACATCCAGCAGTTACAGCAGGCCCTGCAGAGTTTATATGAAGGTAATTAAGTTGGAAAATTTAAACCAAAAAGGAGGTGTCTATGCGTAAGTTGTTTGTTACACTGTTACTTATTGCAGCGGTTGCATGGGCTTCCCAGGGGGTGCTTTTGAAGATTACACCAGGGGAACCGAGCTATCAAAAGGTTAGCGAGATGACTGAAAAGGGTGCGGGCGCATCTGGCGTTATCAAACTGGTTCCTGAACTCTATACTACTAAGAGTGCAAAGGGTGTTGCTGGTTCCAACTACACAATCAACTACTGGGGAAATGAGACCGCCTACTACTGGCCAATGACGGCGAATGACACAACGGTTGTCAGATTTGAACCACCAGCAAAATGCACGCTGGTTGCCTGGAGGATGTACTTCTACAGTTTCGGAAACACCAATGCAAACTACTATGCCATTGTGAACAAGCCAAACCCCATCTGGGATGGGAACTGGGACAACTTCCCACTTTACAATGTTGCCTACACAGACACTGCGCCCATAGGAACAGAACTCTTCTCAGTTGAGAGACCTTATCCTGGACTGAAGATGGATACTATCATTCTGAGTACACCTATTGATGTTGTAGATTCAACCTTCTTCTGCGGTTATGTTGCACAGGATGACATGGCTCCACTATCTTCTGGTGATATGGCATACCAGAATGTCTCTGATGCACATTCTTATACAACAAGAAGGTATTATGGGGTTCCTCACTGGAGGGTGACTGCATGGGATGATGGAACAAAGACAGAGTATGCCTTTGATGCATATGTGATTGCATACACAAACCCTCCACCAACCTGTGATATAGACCAGCTGCCATATTCATACACAACCGGTCCGAGAACCGTTTATATGTACTCAACAGATGTGGGTATCCCTGCAGAATCTACTGGGACACAGAGTATAGTTATTTACTATCAGGTGAATGGTTCAGGGACATGGAATTCTTTGAATGCTACAATGGTAGCAGGTGACAGTGCTGCTGGCGTCTGGGCTGCAGATATTCCTGGTGTGAATGCAGGTGACTATGTTGACTACTATGCAGTTGCCACTGACTATCAGGGTAATTCATACCAGACCCTACCCTATGAGTATGTAATACTTTCAGGAACTGCGGGGAACTGGCTCTGGATACACGATAATCGGGCATCCTGGGATCCAAACAATGCGGGATATAGTGCGGATGAATGGAACGTAGATGAATATGGTGCACCAGATAGTGCCGTGCTTGACTACTACATACATGGTGGAGGAACCAAGTTTGTATTCTGGAATGAGTGGTCACCAAGTGCAATTGGTTATCTTTACTA
>Ga0209410_1001331_pt1 | contig 11965 bp, 14 predicted proteins | sample Mar14436cmmetaG_FD_184135 | JGI IMG/M metagenome (GOLD analysis project Ga0209410, IMG submission 184135) | Marine hydrothermal vent microbial communities from Guaymas Basin, Gulf of California to study Microbial Dark Matter (Phase II) - Marker... ... | reverse complement strand
CTCTTATACTCCTCCCTCTTACTAGTTGGAAACCTTCTCACATCAACTACAACCTCAACACCATAAAACCTAAGCAACTCAACAAACTCATCAAACTCCCTACCACCATAACCCATTGTATAGATAACCTTCTCCTCCATCAAGAATATTTCACATCCACCTAAGATATTCATTTTTATATGTGCCCATAGAAAACAACCAGATGCAACCTCGGTGCCTCAAGTCAAATAAGCTAACCATCTCAGACGTGAAGCTCTCCAAGTACATTTATAAACGAATTTGGAGTCGACTCCAAATCCATTTATAAATACATTTGGAATGCACTCCAAATTCATTTATAAACAAAAGTTCTTCATGCTAAGCTCTACTGCTCCAAGTCAACTTCAACAATTTTCTTACGAGAGGTGAATCCAGCTATTATCCTGACGTTCGAGGATGAGATCTTGAAGTACTTTGCAATCTTCTTGATAATCTCCATGTTCGCCTTCCCATGCTTGGGTTTAGCCTTCACACCTACAATGATTCTATTTCCTTTAACCTCAATAAAATCTCTTCCAAACTTAACCTCAACCTCGAATCTCACGGCAAATCACCTAAAAGCATTCAGTAGCATCGCACTTACCCATAATATTCCTTACGTAGCATTTCAACTATACTTTCATCGACGGCTAAAAGCTTGCCATGTTCAATGATTTTCTTGACAATTCTCCTTTTCTCTAGGGCCATTTTTCTCAGTTCATCAACCGTATATACTCGAGGTTCAATATCCACGGATAAACTAGGGTCGATATACTCGCTTACCCTATCGACGATGCCCTTAGAGGCTCTCTCAACAACTATGACTACATCGGCGTCTGAAAAGGCCGTGTAATCTCCTCTAGCTAGAGATCCAATTAGGATGACAGCTTTAGCTCCACTTGAAACATTTCTACGTGCATAGCTTTTCAATTCACTTATAACCTTGTCATAGTCAAGCCTGAACAATTTTATCCCTACAGTATCTGACGATCTCCTCTGCGTACTTGACAATTCTCTCCGCCTCCTCTAGCGTGTAATATTCCGAGGGAGATCCTTCAGGGTAGAAATTTGGATACCTAGATGCAATGTAGTGCTTATCTATCTCCCTTGCCTTGTCGATTAACTGCCTAGAGGGCCTATATTCTTCAGGAAATTTCTCAAGCATCTTAGATATAGAGCACCCCCAAACCTCCATACCAAGATGCTGATATAAAGCCTTAACAGCCTTCTCAGCTGCCTGATGTGCTGCAAAGCATGCCCACTCAAAATGTCTTATTTCAATAGATCTCTTTGCATGCTCTAGATCCCTTACAGCTTGTCGTATCCAATCAGAAGCTCTCGAAACCATTTCCAAAATAGTATAAGCTTCTTTAAACCCTAATATTGTTTCAAGCCATAAGCCTTCCTATAGATCATTGCCTCTCGACTTGAGTTTCCTACCCTAGCCGGAGAAATTCCCCTTTTTGAAATGCCCTTTTCTAAAAGGTCTTGGTAAACAATTTCAACAACTTTAATTAAGTTAATCAAGTCTATTATTCACAGCTATAAAGGAGTTATCTGGGTGATAGCATGGCACACATACCTCTAAGGCAAATAGATAAGTACACTTGGATGATTCCCAAGTACAGGGCTGAAATGAAGGTTCCCGGTCTAGTGTTTGCGGATACTGAGCTGTTGACGAAGATGAAGAGGGATAGGACGCTGCTTCAATGCTCAAATGTAGCTTGTCTACCTGGAATAGTCAATTACAGTATTGTTCTCCCAGATGGTCATGAAGGCTATGGCTTTCCAATAGGTGGAGTAGCTGCCTTCACAACTGATGGTGGAGTAATATCTCCTGGAGGAATAGGTTTCGACATTAACTGTGGAGTTAGGCTTTTAACAACGCCTTTAACCGAGAAGGAGGTTAGGCCCAAGCTACGTGAGCTTCTCGAGACAATGTTTAGACTTATCCCATGCGGAGTTGGTAGAAGCGGTAGGATAAGGCTTTCCATAAGTGAACTCGATAGAGTAGTTGTTGAAGGTGTTGAATGGGCCATTGACAGAGGATATGGATTCGATGAGGACAAGTATCACATTGAAGAGTTTGGTAGAATGGAGGGCGCTGACCCAAGCAAGGTTTCACACAGGGCAAAGCAGAGAGGAGCTCCACAGCTTGGAACACTTGGAGCTGGAAACCACTTCCTAGAGGTTCAGAGAGTTGATAGAGTATATGACGAGAAAACTGCCAAGGCATTCGGCCTACCAGAGCAGGGTGGAGTATGTGTCATGATACATACTGGTTCAAGAGGATATGGACACCAGATATGCAGCGACTATCTACGAGTGCTTGAAGCAGCTTCGAGAAAATATGGAATCAAAATCTATGAGAGGGAGCTTGTATGCGCTCCATGGGGAAGCAAGGAAGCTGAAGACTACTTTGGAGCAATGTGCTGCGCCGTAAACTATGCCTTTGTTAACAGGCACATGATAATGCACTGGGTTAGAGAAGCCTTTAGAAAGGTTTTCGGCCTAGATATGGAGGATCTCAAGCTAGTCTATGACGTATGCCACAACGTTGGAAAAATTGAGGAGCATGTAGTTAATGGAAAGCGAATGACATTAATCGTGCATAGAAAGGGGGCTACAAGAGCCTTTGCAGCTGGAAGAAAGGAGCTTCCACCAGACTATAGAAATGTCGGTCAGCCAGTACTCATACCTGGAAGCATGGGAACTGCAAGCTATGTGCTCGTTGGAACGGAGACAGCCATGGAGAGAACATTTGGAAGCACAGCCCATGGAGCTGGAAGAGAGATGTCAAGAGCAGCTGCAATAAGAAGATTCTGGGGAAGAGATGTTCAAAGGGCGCTTGAGTCAAGAGGCATACTAATAAGAGCTGCAAGCTGGAGAGGAATAGCCGAGGAAGCTCCGCAAGCCTATAAGAACGTTGACAAGGTAGCTGACGTATCTCATGAAGTAGGCATAGCAACAAAGGTAGTCAGATTAACTCCAATAGGAGTACTCAAAGGATAATCCTTCTCCACCTTTTCAAGTGTCTAAAATGCCACTTGAAAGGGGATATAGAGAGCTAGAGCATACTGCGGATGCCTACATTGAAGCATATGGTCCAACACTTGAAGCTGCATTCGAGGAGGCTGCAAAAGCTCTCTTCAATGTAATGATTTTCATTGAAAAAGTTGAGCCCAAGCAAGAGGATAAATTCACAATTGAAGCCGAGGACAAGGAAGCTCTCCTAATGGACTGGTTAAGTGAATTGCTTTTCAGATTCATGGCCGATGGAATAGCCTACCGAGACTTCAAAATTGAGAAAATAGAGAAAACTGATGAAGGCTACCGGCTAAAGGCAAAAGCCTATGGTGAACCATTCATCCTTGAAAAGCACGGGTATAAAACCGAGGTAAAGGCAGTAACATATTATAGAATGGAGATAATAGAGGGTAAAGACCAGTGCAAGGTAAGATTCGTCCTAGACCTATAGGTGATCAGATGAAGCCCATAACACTGGATATAGAAACCTCAGGGCTAGATCCAATAACTGAAATGATCATAGCCATAGGATACAGGGTGGGAAACTCAAAGACAAAGGTAATTTTCTCAGAAAAACCAGAAACCGAAAAGGAAACAATTAAGCAATTCATTAACCTCATTAAAGAGCAAAACCCTGAAAAAACAGTACTTGTAACATTCAGAGGCAAAAACTTTGACATACCATTCCTAATACTAAGGGCGATAAAATACGACATAGATCCAACACCACTCCTAGCATTAAAACATGTAGACATACATGAAATACTGAAATCCTTTACAGGGAAAAGCGTAAGCTTAGATGCAATAAGAGAGTTCATTGGCTCATGGAGAAAAACAAAGTACACTGGAAGAAGCGTGCCAGCACTATACAGAGACTATCTCAAAACAGGAGATGAGACATTTAAGAAAAAGATAGTAAAGCATTTAGTAGATGACGTCAATACAACATACAAAATGTACCTTAAAATCTCTAAAATTTTAAATTTTATATTTTCAGAAAAAGATAAAAATATAAATTTAAAAATTTAAGAATTTAACTTTTTTAAATTCTACAAAATTGAAATTTTAAAAAATTTAAATACTACTTTTTTCAAAAATTTATTTAGAAAAATGAAAAATGGAGGTGAGAGGAGATGAGCGAATGGGATGAGATATTTGATGAATTCTGGAAAGAGCTGAGGGAACAGAGGAAAATGATGACTAGACTGTTCAGAGACATCATGGAAGACCTTGAAAAATGGACGAAGGAGGAGCCACCGAAATTCCTTGAAAGCCCGAAGATCTTCGGATACAGGATCATATGGCATTCAGGAATGAAGCGGCCAATCATTGAAACATTCGGAAACGTTGGTCCAGGAAAGTATGGGCTCCCAAAAGTTCAAGAGGAGATCAGGCCAATATACGACTTCTACGATGAGGAGGACCACATTAAATACATCATAGATGTTCCAGGGGTTCCAAAGGAGGACCTAGATCTCACAGTTTCAGGGAATAAGTTGATCCTAAAAACCAAGGAAGGAGCTGAAAGAAAGTATTCACTAACGCTAGACTTGCCATCAAACGTGGATCCAGAGGGAACTACCGCAGAGTACAAGAATGGAGTCTTGATAGTCAAGATACCGAAGACCAAAAAAGAGCCTGAGGGGACAAAAGTCAAGATAGAGTGAGAGGTTTTAACCTCTCACCCTTTTTTTGATGAACTCACCCACCCTAATGAATGCTTCTTCGAGCGTTTCCCTGTCAGCTAATAGAACTGATCTAAAGTGCCATTCCCCATACTGTCCAAATCCTGAACCATGCACCATTAGGATATGCTTCGTTTTCAGAAGGTCAATCACAAACTCCTTGTCATTCTTCCATGCATCCCTATACTCTATTCTTGGAAAGATGTAAAATGCCCCCTCAGGCTTCGTACTGTAAAGTCCATCGGTCTCCTTAACCAACTTATATGCAATATCCCTCCTCCTCTGAAGCTCCTCTACCAGAGGCTTGATATGGGTCTGCTCCTTCTTCAAGGCAAGTGCAGCAGCCCTCTGACAAACGGTGTTAGCTGAGATTCTCGTCCTTATAATCCTCGTTATAGCCTCTCTAAGCTCCTTCATTCTATCCTCTGGATCGTAGAAGTAAATGTATCCCAGCCTCCACCCAGTTAAAAGAAAGACCTTACTGAATCCATTAAACCCTATCACAGGATGCTCTCCAGCCACAGCCGCTGCACTAGGCGTTTTAAGACCGTCAAAGACTATCAAGTCATAGATCTCATCTGAGACTATTGGAATCTCATGCTCTGCGGCAATGTTAACCATTTCCTTAACATACTTCTCCCTTATAACAGCTCCAGTTGGGTTGTTCGGATTTATCAGCACTATAAGCCTTGTTCTATCAGTAATCTTTTTTCGTACATCGTCTAAGTCTGGAACCCAGCCTTCCTCCTCAATGTTTCTGTAAAAGACTGGCTTGGCTCCCATGAAATTTGTATATGCAATGTACGATGGATATGCTGGCCCTGGAAGCAATACTTCATCCCCTTCCTCTGCTGTAGCTGCTATAACTGTGAAAATAGCCTCTGAAAGTCCCTGTGTGATAAGTATGTCATTTCTCGGATCTCTTATTTCTACACCGTTATATTTCCTCTCCTTTTTTGCAATTTCCTCCTTTAGTTCATCGAGCCCAGTTGATGGAGCATAGCCGTTAAATCCCTCGTCAACCGCCTTCTTCAAGGCTTCCCTGAAATATTCTGGAGGCTGAAAGCCGTATGGAACAGGGTCTCCAATGTTTAGTCTAATGACTTTTATCCCCTTTCTCTCAAGCTCTTCAGCGTATGGAAGTATTTCTCTTATCGCATAACGGACTCTAAAAGCTCTTTTAGCTACGTGCATTTCAACCACCTTGCCTTGAATCACTTTAATTACTCAACATATATTTTTACCATTTTCCCCTCTAAGCTCCCCACGCCCTTCAACGTTGAAAGCATGGCCATGGTCACGTTTCTAATAATGGATGCTGGATATCTTGTCAATGGAATTCCCTTTCCATCAACATACACCCTAACATTCATCATCGGGCACTTTTCAATGTACTCTAAGTTGCCGGCTACAGCCTTTGAAAACTCATAGCAGCTGCCGTATCCACAGAGTTTACAATCTATCATTGGAGTTTTACGGTAGATGTTAAATACTTTGACCTGCTCCTTTAACCATAACACCACTTTTTCAATGTCAAGGGCTCCATTGACTGAATAGCATAGAACGTTTACAGCTTCTCTATACTCCTCTTTTTCAGCTTCATCTTTAACGCATATTATCTTGCCTATGCGTGGATCCCTCAATGTAAGCTTTGAAAATCCTTCAAGAACTATAACATCTCCAAAGAGAGAGGCGTATTCAAGCAACTTCTCAAATGAAATCTCTTTTTCAACTATGATTGCACTTCTAAGCCTCCCCTGCAAAGCTACAAAAACTGCTCCAGCCTGCCTATGCCTGTAACTGTCAGTTCCAACATAGTCTATATCAAAAGTTTCAATAGTATGCTTTAGCGTGGAAACATTAAAGCCCTCGCTGACAAGTTTTTTCACAAGCTTCTCAACTACCGTTGTTTTACCAGTTTTCTTTTTTCCAATAACGGCTATGGCGGGCTTTAGCAGAGGCATTTAACATCCTCCTGAAACGTACGTTATAATAATATTTCTGAAGTATCATATCTAATACACTCAGGCGGAGATGATGTAGGAAATGAAATTTAAGTTTTCCGAAGTTGCCAGATACGCTGAAGAGAATCCAAGCTCCATTAGAGAAATCATGGGAATCGTAACCGAATACCGAAAGCACCCTGAAAAATTCCCTAGGAAACTCATCTACCTTGGAGGTGGATGGCCTCAGGATCCTCCACCAGCAGGGCTCCGTGAAACCGCTGTCGAGCTCCTAAGTAATGTAGACTCCTTCAACACAAGTGCCAGATATGGAACCACTAGGGGAGAGCCTGAAGTATTTCAGGCCATAATCGAATATGAGAAAAGGCTTCTAGGAAGATCCATTGATGAGGATTACTTGATATTCGGGCTTGGAAGTAGCGACCTAATTGGAGCGTTCATGCTAGCATGCCTTGACAAGGGAAGCGAGGTTATCCTCACGAGTCCAGGCTACTTAAACTATAGAAGACAGTTGGAAATAGAGGGGCTCCTCTCCTTCTCAATAAAGTACTGGCCTATACTCGAGGAATCAATGTTCAGGCCAGACGTGGAAAAGCTGAAAGAGCTCATAACAGATAAGACCAGAATGATAATCATAACGACGCCCGGAAACCCTGACGGCCAAGTATACGACGATGAAACCCTAAACGCTGTAAGCAACATAGCTGAAGACCATGGAATATGGCTGATGGTTGACGTCGCATACAGGTTCTTCCTATTCACAGACTATCCCAAGTACTTCAGCAGACCAGTCCGAGATCACGAGATATGGGTTTGCACATTTTCAAAGGAGCTTAGAATACCTGGATGGAGAGCAGCATATGCAGTAGCCAACCCGGAACTCATCAAAATGGTGAACAATATACAGCAGGGAAGGGTACTGTGTCCATCACGCCTAGTAGAGGAGATACTTGCAAGATACCTGTCAAGAGAGGAAACCTACAAGGAGCTGAAAGAGTTCTACGCCGAGGGAGTTAAGAAATATAAGAGGGCAGCTGAGTTCTCCGAGCAGTTGCTAAAGGAGATTCCAGGAATAAAGACTCTAACTCCAAGGGGAGGATTCTACGTGTTCTTTGACATAACAGCCTACTCCAACGACTCAAAGAAAACGTGCAGAGAACTCCTAGACCAGTGGCAGGTTGCACTAGCTCCAGGAGTAGATTTCGCCCTAGATGGCTGGATAAGACTATCTTATGCTCCAACGGTCGAGGATCTAAACGTTGTAAAAGAAGGCGTAGAGCGCATGAAAAAGTACTTTGAATCACTTAAAAAGTGAAATAGCGTACATCAGCAATGCACATGAAATAGGTAGGAAAAAGTTATCCTCGATAGAATAGGCTTCCACAAAGGCTAATGTAAAGGATATGAATACTGCATTCCACATCTCCATGTAGTTCAATGCAACAGGGAGAAACGCTATCGCTCCAAAAATGCACCCTTCAAGCGTGCTAGTTGAGTAAGGCAAGAAAAGTCTCCCAAACACAGCTCCCACAATAGCGGAGACAACATCTATTGTGAAAAGCGTAAGTATTGATGGAAGGAGAAACTCTGGCAGAAATGAGGCGACTATCAAGATGCTGGCCGCCCCGGCAACCATTCCAATATACCCACCACGTTTCTCATAGTCCCTCTCTAAAAGAGAAATTTCTCTGATAAGCATATCCTCAAACCTTGTCAAACTTTCATCAAATTTCTCAATTAGCTCAGCCATTCCACGCGCAGGCTTGAAAGAAGTCATTATCTCAGTGAACTGCCTCCTAAAAAGCCTAGACTGCTTAATTATTTCATCCCTTATCTCAGGCATTCTAACGAGTGTAACATTCACGACAACCGCGAACCCGAGGAGAATGGAAAAATACTGGATGTACGAGATCATATACTCTCCAATCTTAAGTTCAACCAGAAACGGGACAAGCATGAACGAGACGAAAAGCATATGAAAAAGTTTTCTCTTCAATACAAGCTTAGCTTGCTTCCTTTTAGCGTCACTCATTTCAACAATTAGAAAGAGTGAATCCTATATGGGTTTAAATACCACCAAAAAATCCAATTAATGAGGAGAGGGAGAACAGTGAAAGTATTCCTCCTAGAAAAATCCAATGACAAGATAAGGCCAAGACCAGTCAAAAAAGTATTTGAAGTAGATCTAGCCAAAAAATGCATCACAATACTCAAAGACTCAAAGTGTATAGAGCTCACATTTGAGGAATTTGAAATCATATACGAAATGATCTCATGTATAGCAATGGGCGATGCTGAGGGAAAGATAGAGAACATGGACATAGATATCAAAACATGTCTATCATGCCAATACTTTTCAGGTTTAACCTATGCTGATGGCCACTACTTCGTAAGGTGCTCAAGAACTGTATGTCTCTACGAGTAATTTAACAAGCTTATCAACGTCTATCTCAGCATAAGTTCTCCAGTCAAGCGTTAAAATGTTTTCCTCTTCAGCAATATACCCCTCCCTTATGAATCTACCAATGCTCATATCAACCCTAACCCCTGAAAACTTTTCTCTCAGAAACTTTTTCACGTCATCTATGTGAGCCTTTCCACCATTTGCAACAATATATCCTATCGTTGCAACAAGCATGGCTACATCGTCAATGCGCCATCCACTCAACCTAAACTCCCTTGGTGAAAGCTCCCTTCTAAAAGTGACATAGTAATATTTCCTTCCAGTAACGGGGGATTTCATGGATTTAACCTGAAGTCCAAGTAAACTAAGGTTACTGTCAACAATCTTTAGAATGTTTTTAAAATCGTCTCCAACGATTTCCCTGAGTTCACTCTCGCTGCATCCAGGTTTTCTATGTCTTCTAAATAATAGGCACATTATCGCCAGTGCAACTCTTCTATCAGTTTCACTCAAATCACTTCACCTCAGGACAATTGGTAGCGTGAAGCCATTAACTGGAAGCTTACGCCTCTCTAAAGCCTCAAGTATAAGCGTCTCATTCTCAACTTTGACTCTAGCATATCCATAGGTGAGCAAATAACTTACAATATACGCTCTCTCAAATCTCTCAGCTCTATCTTTTCCCGCTATGAAATCCTCATATGGAACAGGTCCCTTCAATGAAAGCTCCATCCAAAGTTTCTCAATCTTCTCAATAAATCTCTCAACCTTAAGCTTTTCACGCGCTTCTTCAACAGCTCCTTCCTGAACTCCAATCTTTAGACTATATGGTGTAACAGTTCTCCAATACTCTACTGCCCTATGAATGTCCCCCTCACCTATCTGCTCGACATAGAGAATAGGCTTCCAACACTTCCTAAAGATTTCAACAAGCTTCACTGTTGAAAGACTCTTAATCTTGTCAAGGATGATCTGCGCGAAAAGCTCTCCAATCCTTGAATGCCTCTCAATGAATGTGGCCTGATGCTCCAATACACTGCTTATCTCCTTTATAGCCTCACTGTCAAGCTCGATCTCAACAATATCCTTTAACTTAGGATATATCCTATCAAGGGATGCAATTAGGTCAGGGACACTTATCTCAAGCGGATCAATTCTACCCTCTAGAATCCTATGGCATGTCTCTATTATCGCCCTCAATTTTTCAATTCTATTCTTTCTCATTTTCTCAGAATCCTCGCCACACTCTCTCCTGAAACCTTTTGAACAATTATAACGTTTGTATCCTTTTCAACCATGAATGGGGCTGGTGAAGGAGTTATAAGCAGATACTGGACACCCGAGGCCCTAATGCTTTCATATATTGCCTTCTCAATACGCTCCTTGTTACTTGGATCCATGTGAACATCATATTCATCTATTGCCCTAAATGGAGACTTTACAAACTGCTGTAACGCTATGAGAAACGCTATAACTGCAACGCTTCTCTCCCCTCCACTCTGAGTATACGTATCAAGTTCAGCTGGAGCAGACCCATGGAATCCAACGTAAATCTTCAAACCGGCATTTTCAATATCGTCAAGGTTCACAAGCTTAACCTCTCCAACAGCCCCCACACTTGCAAGAATCTCCTTAAACTTCTCATTCACATCCCTTACATACTCTTCGAGAATGCTACGCCACTTTTCACTTCGAACTTGAACTCTATCAATCATCTTACTCTTGCTATCCAAGACTTCCCTAAGCTTATCCCTTAGCTTACTATAGGTCTTAGAGTAGGCCTCGTACATTTTATCAGCGTTTGCGGGAACATCCTTTAAGGCCTTTAAGTAACCATCTATCACCTTAAGCTCATCCCTTATCTCTGAAGGCTCTCTTCCCGTCTTAATAGGCTCTCCCCTGAATGTTGCCGCCTTATATAATGCATCAACTTTAGGCTTCAATGCATCAATTCTAGAAACCAGTTCACTTTTAACATCTTCCAGAAGCCTTACCTCTGCCCTAAGTTCCCCCCTTTGCTCACATAGCCTAAGCAACTTCTCAAGGATAGGCAAAATATCACCTGACGAAGTTTTCCCTATAATCATTTCAAAAACTTTGCTACGATACTCCTCTATAGCTGGACTGATCTCCTTTAAATACTCTATATCCTTTTCAATCCGCTTGCTTAGTTCCCTTAATCTATTCTCAAGCTTTTTAAGTTCCTCATCCAAGGCATAATATCTGGCCCAAGCATACTCTCTTTCAAGAAACTTTCTCCTTAATATGAGCTTCCTCTTCTTGTGAAGTCTCTCACACTGTGTCTTCCAATAATTATAGACGTTTTCAATCGACTTCATCGATGCAAGAATCTGCCTCTCCCTCTCAGCTATCCTCTGCAACCTTCCATAGGCGGCTAAAATATTTTCTCTAAGCTTCCTTATGCCAAGCGCCTCCTCAACATACCTAAGCTTTTCACTAGGTGAAAAAGATAGGAACTCCCCGATCATTCCCTGATGCATTATTATAAGCAGGTTATCAGGGTTCAAGGCTATAGAGGATAGAAGTCTCTGAACCTCACTCTTTGGAACATGCTCACCTTGAAGCTCAAACCAATACTTTCCATCCCTTCTAATATACCTAGTCAAGGTTACATTGTTACTGTCATACCCCCTGAAAAGCTTCTTCCCATTCACCTTATTCCTAAAGACAAGCGTCACCCTCGCAATATCCTCGCCACGCCTAATGAGCCCTGAGAGCTTCCTAGATCGCTCAGTGTGCGTCTGCCCAAGAGCAACGGAGATAGCAAGCAAAATACTGGACTTCCCAGCGCCATTAGGGCCGCAAATCACATTTATCCCAGGCTTCAAGGGGATCCTACCATATCT
>Ga0209410_1001330_pt1 | contig 11975 bp, 10 predicted proteins | sample Mar14436cmmetaG_FD_184135 | JGI IMG/M metagenome (GOLD analysis project Ga0209410, IMG submission 184135) | Marine hydrothermal vent microbial communities from Guaymas Basin, Gulf of California to study Microbial Dark Matter (Phase II) - Marker... ... | reverse complement strand
ATCCAGAGCCCCGCGGTGGGCCGCGGTGTCTATCCCCGGGGCCATGCCCGAGACCACGGTGATCCCCCGGCCGGCGAGTTCTTCGGCCAGCTTCCGCGCCACCAGCCTCCCGTAGCTCGTGGCCCGCCGGGTCCCCACGATGGCGATGCCCCGTGCGTCCTCGGGACATAGCTCCCCCAACACGTAGAGGGCGAGCGGGGGGTCGGGAAGGTCCCGGAGGACTTCGGGGTACCCCTCGTCCTCGAGGGTGAGGATCGTCGCGCCGGCCCCCTCGGCCAGGGAAACCTCCCTCACGGGGTCGATCCCGCCGATCTCCTCCACCAGCCTTCTCGCCGCACCCTCCCCGATGACCGCGGCGAGCTCCGCCTCCGAGGCGGTGCATATCGTTACAGGATCCCCGAAGGCCTCGAGGAGGGCCCGCCTCCTTTTGGGAGTCAGGGAGGCCGCAGCGTTCAGCACGATCCAAGCGTGCTTCCTTTCCACGGAAACGATTCTAGATGCTCCGTCCTTGGTCCCCAACCCCGCTCCAGGTATGATGGGAAAAACAAGGAGGAAATCATGAAAGTATCCTTGACATTGGCGGTTCTTGTTTTCGGGCTCTCTTTTCTCCTTTCGGCCGACGCCCTCAGGGTTCTCACGGCCCCGGAAGGAACAGGATACCACTACCATGTGGTGGCCTTCCTGCCCGATGACACCCTGGTGGTAGCTCGGGGAAGGACGGTGGAGCTCTGGCCCTACCCGTGGGAGGCCCCGGCCCGGGTCCTCGAAGGCCACGGGGGGAAGGTCTCCGCCGCCGCGGTCTCCCCGGACGGACGCTATTTGGCCACCGCGGACAGCGGCTCCCTGATCATCGTCTGGGATACCCGGGCTTGGACGGAGCTTTACCGCTTCGATTCCCATTCCTTCACCGTGTGGACCTTGGATTTCTCGCCGGATAGTACCCTCCTTGCGTCCGGGGCGTTCGATAAGACCATTCGCGTGTGGGACCTATCCCTGGGCCTCGAGGTGCTTCTCCTCGAGGGGCATCGGAGCTGGATCCGCTCGGTGGACTTCTCCCCCGACGGTAAACGCCTTGTATCCAGTTCCTGCGACGGCACGGTGCGGATATGGGATGTCAGGGAGGGGAAGCTCCTTTCCACCATCAAGGCCGGGGTGGACGGGATTTACAACGTCCTCTTCTCCCGGGACGGGAAGACCCTCGTTTGGGGGAATTACGAGGGGGACATCAAGTTCTACAACGCCGCGACCCTGGAGGAGCTCAGGGTAATCCCCAATCCCCAGAAGCCCATCTACGGCCTCGCCCTCTCCCCCGATGGCTCGCTGCTTGCCTCGGCGGGGTTCGACCGGACGGTGCGGGTGTGGGAGTTCGAGTCCGGAAGGCTGGTGGCCGAGTTCGCAGGGCACACCTCCCACGTGTGGGGCTTGGCCTTCTCCCCGGACGGGAAGTATCTCGCCTCCGCGGCCAAGGATGGAACGGTCAGGATTTGGGAACTCCCTTGAGGGGTTAGCAGCGGAGATCGTCGGCTGCAAGAAGTGCCCCCGGCTTGTGGAGTACCGGGAGGAGGTGGCCCGCAGGAAGCGCCGGGCCTTCCGGGACCAGGAGTACTGGGGCCGGCCGGTCCCGGGGTACGGAGATCCTGAGGCGCACCTTGTCATCGTGGGCCTCGCCCCGGCGGCCCACGGGGCCAACCGCACCGGACGGATGTTCACCGGCGATGGTCCCCGGGGCGCGGGAGATACCCTGATGCGGGCCCTCCACCGCCTGGGACTCGCCAATATTCCCTTTTCCCGGGATCGGGACGACGGACTGTCCTTGCGCGGTGTCTTCCTCACCGCGGTGGTGCGGTGCGCCCCGCCGGGAAACCGCCCGACTTACACGGAGATCTCCAACTGTCTTCCCTACCTTGTGCGGGAGCTCCGGCTCCTGAGAGGGGCCCGGGCGATCCTCGCGTTGGGCCGGGTGGCCTTCGAGGGGTGTTTGCGGGCCCTGGGGGAATTGGGCGTGGAGGTACCCAAGCCCAAACCGACGTTCGCCCACGGTGCGTGTTTCCGGCTCGGTCCCTACTGGCTTGTGGCTTCATACCATCCCTCCCGGCAGAACACCCAGACGGGGCGCTTGAGCGAGGACGCATTCCTTGAGGCCGTTTGCGCGGCCAAAAGGCTGGCCGGCCTCTAGAACGGGACCCTCACCTCGAAACCCACGCCCCGAAGCCTGAAAGGGAAGGCCATGGTCGCCCGAAGGTAACCCTCCATCCCCTCATCCACGAAACCGAATGTAAGGGACGTGGGGGATGGGCCTTGGGGCGTGGCCGCCGTGTTCAGGCTGAACCGGGCTGGATCGGGGGCAAAAGAGAGGGAAAGCCCCACCCGCCGGAACCCTTCCGGGCCGAAAGCGACCTGGACGGTGACCCGAAGCGGGGGTTCCTGGTACCCGAGCTCCACGCTGGAGTAACTCCATCCCCCGAGGAAGTGGTTCCTTGAGGTGATCCAGAAGGGTTGTAATTGATATCCGAACGCGAGGTCCCTACGTCCGAGGTGAGGGGGGAAGGGGTAGAGGTTTATCCCCAGCGATGCCTCCATCCAGAGGTCTTCCCACGAGGCGTACCCGGAGGCCGAGCCGATAAGGGAAGCGGAAGGCGTGCCCATGAGGTCCCGGATGTAGAGGTCCAGTTGGGCGCTGGCCCGGGCTTCCCCCGCGTCGAGGACCCAAGGGTCGGGCAGGAAGCGGAGGTCCTGATGGAGGAAAGCAAGGCCATGGGGGGAAACGCCGACCTGGGAAGAAAGGCGAAACGGGTCCCATCCCATCCTTCCCCGTAAGGTCAGGTTCCAGTCGAGCCCCGGAAGGGGAAGGGAGAGGTTAGCCCCGAGCGTGAAGGGATCCAGGGAGAAATCCACGTTGAGGATAGCGGCGACGCTGAGTCCTGTGGCTCCCCGGCCATCGGCCCGGAACCCGGCGGTGCCCGAGATCTCGCCGAACCCCAACGAGTAAGCGAGGAGCAGGATAGCGCCCACAGAGATCGAACGCATGGCGGGGAAGTATAAGGTGCAAAGGAGGAAATGGAAAGCTAAAATGAAGATTACCAAACAATCTATAGTGCTCTAAAGGAGGCCGGATGGGGTTGTGGAAACGGGTGAGTACGCTCCTTTTTGAACAGCCCCCTACTTTCCTTTTTGTGGAGCACGGGAAGAAGGTGTGTCGTGCCAGCGAGTATCTCCTGGAGGTGATGGAGGCCTTCGTCAAAGGGGAGGACATCTCTTCCCTCAAGGCCGAGGTGGATCGCTGGGAACACGAGGCCGACCAGATAAAACACCAGATCAGGAAAAAACTTCCCCGCAGCGACCTCTTCCTCCCCATGGCCCGAGGCGACCTCATGGACCTTCTCTGGCAGCAGGACGAGATCGCCGACAAGGCCCAGGACGCGGTGCACCTCCTTTCCCTTATGCCCCTCTCCCTTCCCCAGGACCTCCGGGCGATCTGGGACCGTATCACCGCCGGCCTGCGGGGAGGTCAGCGGGCCTATTGTGAGCTCGTGGAGCACCTCGAGCGCCACCTGAAAGGGGAGCGCCAGCTGGCCGGAAGGATGCGGGAGCTCTTGGCGGAGATCGGGGAAGAAGAGCACGGGGTCTCCACCGCTGAGGACCGGTTCGTGGAAGCCATCTATCGGCAACGGGACCTGGATGCCTTCACCAAGATGCACTTGGTGGAGGTAGCCCGCACCGTGGGCCAGGTAGCGGGCCATATGGAGAACGCCGCGGGAAGGATCTGTCTTCTGTTTTTAGGGTAGCTTGAGCCCGCGGGACACAGGCGGATATAATCCCCATCCGGATCCGTTTCCCAACGCAAGGAGGCAAGATGCAGAAGACCTACATGGCCAAAAAAGAAGATGCTGGTATCACCTTCACCCGCGAGTGGTACGTGGTCGATGCCACCGACCAGCCCCTGGGACGACTCGCCTCGAAGATCGCCCTCATCCTCCAGGGCAAGCACAAGCCCACCTATACCCCGCACTTCGATGTAGGCGACTACGTGATCGTGGTGAACGCCGAGAAGGTGAAGCTCACGGGCAAGAAATGGGAGCAGAAGCTCTACCGACACCACACGGGATATGTGGGGCATCTGGTGGAGATCCCGTATGAGGAGCTGGTGAAGAAACATCCCGACTGGCCGATTCGGCTGGCGGTAAAAAGGATGCTCCCCAAGAACAACCTGGGCCGGCGGATGCTCCGCAAGCTCAAGATCTATGCGGGCCCGGATCATCCCCACAAGGCCCAGAAGCCAAAACCCCTCACCCTTTGACCCTTCTCCCCGAGCCACGAGGCCCCCGTGGGGAGGACACCTGTCACAGACCCCTATGACAAATTGAGGTGACCCGCGGGGCAGCCTTCCTACTGGTCTGGATGGCTTGGGAGGTACGCTCCCTCCAGCCATGCGGATCAGCAGAAAGGCCTTGGTGGGATTGCTCGTCTTGATTTTCGGGGTCACGGCTTCCGCCGAGCGCATGGCCGTTTTGGTTCAATGTGCCATTGGAATCCCGCCTCAGGCGATCCGGCAACTCAAGATCTACACCGCCCAGCGGGCCGCAGCCTACAGCGGCCTCCCCGTGGTCCCCGATCACGAGGTCCGCCGGGCGGAGGCTCAGGTGGGGATCTTCCTGGGCACCTATGTTCCCGAGGACGGGGTGCGGAAGATCCTCCGGGCGGTGGGGGCGGATTATCTCCTGGTGGTCCGGGTCATAGGCTGGGAGGACAAGTGGGAGCTCCGGGCGGAACGGGCCCTACTTGCCTCCGGGGTGGGGCTTTTGGACCCCACCTTGGGAAACCTCTTTGGCCCGTTGGGTCTGCTTTCGGCCCTGGACCGGAGGGCTGAGGTGACCCTTCTTATCCGCCTTTACAACCAGGAAGGGCTCATCCATGCCAACGTGATCTCGGTGGACGATGGCCCATTCTTTCTCTCGTGGATCTTTTCCGACCCCATGCGGGCGGCCCGGAAGGCGGTGGACATGGCCCTAAAGGATGTGCTCCAAATGCTTTGACGGGTGAGGTAATCGCCATCACTGACCGGGTGGTGGCGGTGTAGTTAGACTGGAGATCGGCGGCAACAATCGGAAGGAGGGTGATATGCGGAGGAAGATCAGCCTGTTGCTACTGGCGATCCTGGCCCCGAACTTGCTTTGGGCCCAGGGGTACTTCGAGGTGACCCAAGGGGGCCTCACGAGGAGCGTCCAGCCCCTGGTGGGGACCCAGGACGCCGCCGCCTTTTACGCTTACCAGGGGTTTGAGTTCAGCTCCACCAACCCCTTGGCGGCGGATGAGACCATGGTTCTCTTCCTTTATCGGGATCCCGCGGGCGAGCTTTATCTCTTCCTGATTTACGACGCAACCACAAGCACCACCGGGGGCTCGGCAGAGCTATCCATCCAGGGGATCCCCGCCGTAGCCGAGGTCTTGGTGCAGGACGATCCCGCGAACGTGGATCGAAACGATACCTATGACGTGGCCGCGGGGAGGTTCACCTGGGTGTGGGGCCCGGGGCGCACCGATGGGATGGTCCTGGGGCCGCTGGGGCCGGAGTTCCAGCTCGACATCACCCCCGTCGCCCTCACGGGGATAACGTCGGTGGCCTTCCTGAGCGGAGATATCGCGGCCCCCGAGAGGATCGAGCTCAACACCGTGGACACCATCACCGTGGTGGGGTCCCCTAACCAGCGGCCCGTGGCGAGCTTCATCGTTTCCCCGGCCGAGCCCAGGATCCGTCAAGAGGTCAAGTTCGATGCCTCGGACAGCTACGATCCCGACGGGAGGATCGTGGAGTACCGCTGGGACTTCGACGGGGACGGGGTGGTGGACCTCACCACGACGGAGCCCGAAGCCGGATACGTATACGGGGAAAGCGGGACCTACAATCCCGTGCTCACCGTGGTGGACGATGCCGGTGCCGCGGCGAGCTATACCGGCACCATATACGTCTCGCCGGTGACCCTGGTTGCCACGAGGTTTATCTCCACCATGACTGTCCTGCCCGGCTATACCTTCCGGGTCACGGTTCGGATCCATGCGGATCAGGACATGGCCGGGGTGGGATTGGACGAGGACCTCCCCGTGGGCTGGGAGGTCACCCCAGTGGAGAACGGCGGGGCGATCTTCAAGCGGGCCACCACCCAGTGGGTATTCATGGACATGTTGCGGGCGGGGACGGAACGCGTGATCACCTACGACGTCAAGGTCCCGGAGGCCGATGTCCTCAAGGCGATCCGCTTGCCCCAGCGCTTCTGCATCCAGGGGACGGTCCAGGCCAAGGTCCCGGAAGTGGAGGCGCCGGTGGGGGGCGAATCCTGTGTAATGGTCAACGACTGCCTCCCTGTGCTTGAGGCCATCGCACACCTGGTCCCCGCCGAGGCCCCCGGCCAGACGGATAAGGTGGACCTGCGCCTTCCCGAGACCATTACCGAGCAGCAGCTCCAACGGGCGGCCGAGCTTTGGGCCATGGATCAGCCGGTGGTGGACACCTGCGGGGAGACCATCGACCAGGCGACGCTCAAGCTCATCACCGCATATGCGGTGAGCTGTACCCCGATCGATAGGCCCCTTCCCGAGATGCCCAAAGCCAACGTCACCGTGACCCGCACCATCTTGGCCCCCATCCCCTGCCAGGGCGTGGTACTGGGGTTCTACGACTCCGCCGGCAATCCCATCGGGAACACCTTCACCGTGAAGGTGGAGGTAACCACCGATGCCGATGTGATCGCGGTGGGAATCGATGAAGACCTCCCCATCGGGTGGAAGGTCACCCCGCTGGATAACGGCGGCTTCGTGTACAAGCCATCGAAGATCCAGTGGACGTATCTTGGGCTTTTGCAGGCCGGGGAGACCCGGACCATCGTCTACGAGGTGGAGGTGCCTCCCACCTTGCCCGTGGAGCCCCCGCCTCCGGACGGCTGCGGCATCTATCATGCCGAGCACATCGCCGGGGTGGCCGACACGGGGCTTCCCTGCATCGAGGATATCCCCATCGGCGGGGACAACCGGGTGGAGCTCACCAAGTGCCTGAACGTGATCGTGGCCATCTCCCGTTGGGACGTGGAGAGGGACACCGTGGACCTCTCGCTTTCCGACCTCATCACCCTGCCCCAGGTCCAGCGGGCCGTGGCCTTCTGGCTCGAGGAAGAGGAGGTCCCCTACACATGCGGGGCCAAGATCGACTTCGAGACCTTGAAGGAGATCATCGCCCTGTGGCTCACCAATACCCCGATCTGCGAGGCATTGCCCTCTGTAGCCCCAGGGGAGTGCCAGGGTCGCTAGGGGAGGTGAGCACGGGCTGGTCTTCCGTACCGACGGGGCGGGCTTTTCCGCCCCGTCGGTTTTGAAACCACAAGAGGGAGGTGTACCACCATGCGAACGGGCGTGATCCTTTTGGGTTTATCGGTCTTGGGGGCAATATCGGTGTGCGGGGGAGCCGCGACACTGCAAGCTTCCACCTTCACCCCCGATCCCGGTGAGACGATCCAGCTTTGGGTCTCAGGGGCCCCGGTGGGAGCGGAATTCCTCTGGGACCTGAACGGCGACGGCGCGGCCGATCGCGTTACCCAAGCCCCTAGGTTGCAATGGGCTGTGCCCCAGGGAGTCCATAGGGTAGGGGTGGAGGTGAGGCACCAGGGGAAGGTCATCGCAGCGATAGAGGCGCTGATCGTAGCCGATCCCTATATCGCCTGCTGGCAGACCATCTCTATCTCGGGAAACACCTGGGAGGTAGAGGTGACCTTCCGGGCGAAAACGGACCTGAGCGCCCCGGGCCTGGAGATCGAGATCCCGGCGGGATGGGGTGTGGAGGTTCTGGACCCGGGCAACCTCACCTACAAGATCAAAGGGGGCATATACGGCTTCTGGGCTACAGAGCTTCACCCGGGAGATGAACTTGGGTTTCGGTACCGGCTTTATCCCGTTTCCTCCGGGCTTTCTTTTGTGTTTTCCGGCAAGGCCAGTGGGGTCGTTGGGAGAAGGTATTACACCGTGCCCATCGCCGGTGTGGTTAGCCCTTAGGGAAGGGGGCGCGCCTGGGCCCAAAGCGCCTCGAAAAAATCGGCGAGAATTGAGCCCAGGGCGGGGGTCCCCAGGAGGGCTACCCCCGCCTCTACGTTTTTGATCAGCGAGTAGTACGCCCAATTGGCCGACGAAACCAACAGATCCTCACCATCCACCACCAAAAACTTGGCGTGTAGGGTCGAACCGGGGGGATCGAAGCGCGCCTCCACCCCGTGCAGGAGAAGATAGGTGGCCACCTCCCGGGCGTCGGAGGCGAAGTCGGGTTCCATCCAACTCTCTCCCCCTTCCAGGAGCACCCGGACCCGCACGCCACGGGCGGCTGCGGAGATCAACGCATCGGTAAGCCGGTTGACGGGGCTGTCCCAGGGATACCGACGCAACATGTACAGGCAGAGGTCGATCTCTTTCCGGGCCTCCTCCAGAAGTCGGGCCGCCACCTCCAGATGCAACGCCTCGCCCTCCGGGAACTCGGGAAGCGGGATGAGCGCCGGGGCCTCGGCCTCGCCGAGCCGGGGTTCCACACGGTATCTCCCTTCCCAAAGGAATCCGAAGAACCTCCGGAAGGTCTGCGCCGCGGTGGGGGAACGCACCGCGAAATCCACCTGGACGCTTTCAAAGAGCCCGTTGTAGGTCCAAGGGGTTGAGCCCAACACCACCTCGGTGCGGTCGAAGACCAAAAGCTTCGCATGGAGCGTGCTCTCGGGGTCGTCCCAGCGGACCTCGATCCCGTTTTTCTCAAGGTACGCAAAGGCCGCTTCCTCTTCGGGAGGGATTTCGTCCCTCCGTTCCAAAAGGACCTTCACCTGGACCCCGCGCCCCGCGGCTTCCGCCAGGGCGTCCAGGAGGGTGTTGACCTTGCTCGGCCGGACATAGCGACGACAGTCGGACAACATGATCAGGATCTCTTCTTCGGCGTTCTCGATGGCCCCCAAGACCCACTCGAAATACCGGGGGACCTGGGGGATGCTGAGGATAGGGGTCACCGACACCGGTTCCCCCAGGGCGATGAGGCCGAGGAAGAGAAAGAAGATAGCAGGGCTTCTCATCTGCCGGTATGATTTTGTAGCTAAGGAGGTTTTATGGCAAGGGAATTGAAGCCCGAGGAATTAAGGAGGATCTGTGATCCATCGCGATTCTCCTTCGCGACCACAGAGGAGCTTGAGCCCCTCAACGAGATCGTGGGCCAGAAGCGGGCCCTGGAGGCCCTGGAAGTGGGGCTCAACATAAAGGACCCCCTGAACCGCTACAACGTTTACGTCTCCGGGGAGCCCGGTTTGGGGAAGACCTCCACCGTGATCCGGTATCTCAGGGAGCTCTCCGCCTCTCAGGAGACGCCGCCGGACATTGTGTACGTGTACAACTTCCAGGAACCGCATTATCCCCGGTACCTCCTCCTTCCCCCGGGAAAGGGCCGGGAGTTCCAGCGCGATATGGAGAGGTGCGTGGAGTTCGTGAAGCGGGAACTCCCCAAGGTCCTGGAGTCCGAGGAGTTCAAGGCCCGGGCCAAAGTGGAACGGGAGCGTTTCTCCCGGATGCGAGAGGAGGCATTCGAGGAGCTCGAGGCGCGGGCCAAAGAGCTCGGGTTTGCCATCCAGCGCACTCCTTTAGGGATAAACACCATTCCCCTAAAACCCGACGGTAGCCCCTACTCCCAAGAGGAGTACGAGAACCTCCCCGAGGAGGAGAAAGAGGCGATCCTCAAGCGCCAGGAGGAGCTCCAGGAGGCGATCCGGGAACTGTTCAAGAGATTGGGTTCTCTTGAAGAGGAATGGCAAAAGGCCCGCAGGGAGCTCACCAAGAAGGCGGCGGAGTTCCTCATAGGTCCCCGCTTCGCCCAGCTCAAGGCCAAATACGCCGGAAACGAGAGGGTCCTGGAGTACCTGGAGGAGGTCCAGCGGGATATCCTGGAGAACGTGGAATCCTTGCAGGCGGCGAACAAACAACCTCCCATCCCCCTTCCCCAGCAACAGGATCAATACCAGAAGTACCGTGTAAATGTGATCGTGGACCACTCCCGCACCCAGGGCGCCCCGGTGGTGGTGGAGGAGAACGCCACCTACACCAACCTCTTCGGCACCATCGAGCGGCGGGTCCAGTTCGGGATCATGACCACCGACTTCACCCAGATCCGGGCCGGGGCCCTGCACCGGGCCAACGGGGGGTATCTGGTGCTCTCGGCCCTGAACCTCCTGCGCAGCCCCTTGAGCTGGGAAGCGCTGAAGATCGCCCTGCGCACGGGCAAGATCCGCATCGAGGACCCCGCCCAGATGCTGGGGATCGCCCCCACCGAGGGGCTGCGCCCCGAGCCAGTGCCGTTGGATCTCAAGGTGATCCTGATCGGCCCCCCTTGGCTCTATTATCTTTTGCGCTTCCACGACGAGGACTTCCGGAAGCTCTTCACCATCCGCTCCGACTTCGATACCGAGATGCCCTGGGACGGGGAGGCCGAGGAGGCCATCGCCCGGTTCGTGCGCGCCCGCACTGAGGAAGACAAGGGGATCCTCCCCTTCTCCCCTTCCGGGGTGGCGAAGCTGGTGGAGTACGCCTCGGAGCTCGCCGGGGACCAGAAAAAGGTCTCCACAAGGTTTGCGGAGCTTTCGGCCCTGATAAAGGAGGCGAGCTTCTGGGCCAAGAAAGAGGGGGCCGCCACCGTGGAGGCAAGACACGTAAAGACCGCGATAGAAAAGGGGAAGTTCCGGCACTCCCTCATCGCCGAGAAGATCCGGGAGCTCATCGCCCGGGGAAAGCTCCTGGTGGACGTTACCGGGGAGAGGGTGGGACAAGTCAACGGACTGGCGGTGATAGATCTCGGCGACTACGCCTTCGGGCGCCCCACGCGCATCACCGCCAACGTATTCACCGGAAAAGACGGGGTGGTGAACATCGAGCGGGAGGCCGAGCTCTCCGGGAAGACTCATACCAAGGGGATAATGATCCTTAAGGGATACCTCGGGGACCGGTTCGCGCGGAAGCGGCCCTTATCCCTTTCTGCTTCCATCACCTTCGAGCAGTCCTACACCATGATCGACGGGGACTCTGCGTCTGCGGCGGAGCTTTTGGCGTTGATCTCCGCCCTTTCGGGCGTCCCCGTGAAGCAGGGGATCGCGATCACCGGCTCCGTGGACCAAAAGGGAAGGATCCAGCCGGTAGGGGGTATCAACGAGAAGATCGAGGGCCACTTCCGCGTCTGCGAAGCGCTGGGGTTGGATGGGACTCAAGGGGTGATCATCCCGGTCGGGAACGTGGACAACCTGATGCTTCCCGAGGATGTGGTGAAGGCCGTGGAAGAAGGAAGGTTCCACATCTGGGCCGTCGAGAGGGTGGAGGAGGTGGTGGAGCTCGCCACCGGGATTCCCGCCGGGGTTCCGGACGAAGAAGGGAATTATCCCGAGGGAACGGTATACCACCGGGTGTTGCAGCGGCTGGAAGAGATCCAGCGGCAGCTCAAGGAGGAGGCTCCATCGGAGGAGGAAGGGGAAGGCTGACGTTGCGCCCCTGGGTCCGGGGGCATAAGCTCGGGATGCCATGAAGGTCCTCGTTGTAGGCTACGGAAATCCCATCCGGCGGGACGATGCGGTGGGGCTTTGGGTCGCCAACCGGCTGGCGGTGAAAGGGGTGGAGACCGTCTCCGGCTGGCCCTTTGCTCCGGAGCTTATCGCGCGGATCGCGGCGGCGGACCTGGTGATCTTCGTGGACGCCGACGTTCGTCCGGGCCCCATCCGTTGGCGAAAGCTCCGTCCCAAAGCCGTCTCTTCGGTGCTTTCCCACGATCCGAGCCCCGAGGAGCTCCTTTCGTGGGCCAAGGCGTTGTTCAAGCGGGCCCCGCAGGCGTGGCTTGTCACGGTGCCCGGGAGGGATTTTTCCTTCGGAGAGGGGCTTTCCCGCTACGCCCGCTCCGCCGCCGAGCGGGTGATCCGCCGCATCGAGCGGTTGGT
>Ga0209410_1001329_pt1 | contig 11982 bp, 13 predicted proteins | sample Mar14436cmmetaG_FD_184135 | JGI IMG/M metagenome (GOLD analysis project Ga0209410, IMG submission 184135) | Marine hydrothermal vent microbial communities from Guaymas Basin, Gulf of California to study Microbial Dark Matter (Phase II) - Marker... ... | reverse complement strand
TCCTTAAGCCTAAGATTTCATTTGCCTTAGGATTTATGGGGAAGATTTTACCTGGATACTCATATTTCAAAAGATTTTTTACTAAAATGTGACCTATTTTCCCTTCATGGGTAGAAGCACCAACAATGGCTACTGATTTGGGGTTAAAGAGCTTTCTCAATAACATAACTATATTTTCCTCTAAGTTTCTGATTTTTCACTTATTTCTTCTCTGCCCATTAGTGTCAATAAGGCCTTATTATAAGCTGCCAAAACGTCTCTTTGGGAAAGAAACCCTACCAATTTTTTAGGATTATTGGGATCCGTCACTGGTAAACGTTCAATATGGCGATATCTCATTTTTTCCATAGCTGTTTCTAAGTTTTCTTCTGGAGTAATAGTAACAACCTCCTTGGTGTCTAGGTCTTTTACCCTGATGTGGTCTTTAGGGCCTTCTTCTGCCAGCATTTTGCGGAAGTTTTGAAAGGAAATAATTCCGCACAACTCTCCTTTGCCATTAACTACTGGGAAACAAGTATGTTTTTTATCTCGCACAAAGGCCAGAAATTCTTTAAAGGTCATATCTTCGGGAACTACTACCACATCTGGCGTCATAGCATTCTTTACTTTAATAGAAGCAAGAATATTCCTTTCATGTCCAGCATGTAAATCAATACCTTGTTGTTTTAACTCATAGGTATCAATGGATTCCCGACTAAAGGCATAGGCTACTAATAAACCAGTAATAGAAGCAAAAAGAATAGGCAGAATAATATAATAATCCCCTGTCATTTCAAAGGCCAAAAACACCGCAGTAACCGGGGCATGAGTGAGGGCAGCTAGAAAGGCACCGATACCTACGGCTGCATAAGCAGGGTAGGCAGCCGTAATCTGGGGGAAAAAATGGTGAACCACGGCACCAAAAGCTCCTCCAGCCATAGCCCCAATAAAAAATGCCGGTGAAAACATACCACCTACCCCACCGGAGGCTAAGGTGATAGCAGTAGCAATTATTTTTAAAAATACCAATATAATCATCAATTGAGCTGACATTTCTGCATTTAAAACCCTTTGCACTTGCTCGTAACCCACCCCAAAAATTTGTGGGAAAAACATACCAATTAGGCCAACCATGAAAAGACCAATAAAAGGTTTGGAATAAGGCGAACAAGGCATTTTTCTGAAATAATCCTTAGTTTTGTAAAAGATGCGTATAAATAAATAGGCAAGTAAACCAATAACTGCCCCTAAAAGAATGTAAAAAAATAGCTCCCAAAGACTAACAAAGGTATAAGGAGGCATTTTAAAGGCAGTTTGATTACCAAAAAGGGCACGAGCGGTAATGGTGCCCATGCCAGAGGAAACTACTACAGGCATAAAATTAGTAAGTTCAAAGTCACCCAAAAGCACAATTTCCAAAGCAAAAAAAAGCCCTGCAATAGGAGCGTTAAAGACGGCAGCAATAGCTCCTGCTGCACCACAAGCAATAAAGGTGCGTCTTCTTTGTTCTGAAGCCACAAAAAAACGGCTAATACTAACGCCCACTATACCCCCTATTTGAGCGATAGGACCTTCTTGACCAGCACTTCCTCCTAAACCCAAAGTAACAATAGAAGCAGATATTTTGGCAAGTGCTTCTCTAATTCTGATTATTCCTCCCTTTAAATTAACATTCACCAAAAACTCCGGAAAGCCATAGCCATAAATAGAGGGAGAAGATATTTTAGCCAGTAAAAAAAGGAGGAAGGCCACTATAAGGGGAATAAAGGCAATAATGGGATGTAAAAAAAGAGAAGATTGACCAAAATGAAGAAGAGGCAAAAAACAGCTATGCCATAAAAATCCAATAACTTTCATAAATACATAACTGCCTAAGGCAGCTAACACACCAATGATAAAGGCAACTAGAACCAGAAATACATATTCAGGTAACTGCAGTTTCCGAACTAGGCGGACAATTATGCATCTGACGGTGCTAATTTCCATTCTATACCAATGATAACCAAGTTAAAGAAAAAAACAAGGTAAAATTTGTCCCAAAATCCGCGACCTCTTTTTGGATAAAATTCCAACCTGCCCGACGGCCGTGTCTGCCGACAGGCAGGCAGGTGGGCCTGCCTGCCGTCAGGCCAATTTTTTATTCTATTTTAATTGAGGTTAGCCATTGAAAGAAAAAACGGTTTTTGGAATAAAATAAGCCGGGAATTTGGAGTAAAGACATTCTTTGCTCTTTCAGCAAGACGTATGTGCTTTTTTCTTCAGTCATTAAGTATCAAAAATGATGGTTTTATTCTCATATACCAATATTCTATTTTCTAAATGTAATTTTATAGCCCTAGCTAAGACTAGTTTTTCTATATCTCTTCCTTTACGGATTAAATCTTCTACTGAATCCCTATGGCTAACTCGAATCACATCCTGCTCGATAATAGGTCCAGCATCAAGTTCCGGGGTGACATAATGACTGGTAGCACCTATAATTTTTACTCCTCGTTCTCTAGCCTGATGATAAGGTCTGGAACCTACAAAAGCAGGCAGAAAAGAGTGATGGATATTAATAATCCGATTAGGATAATGGGCGATAAATTCAGAAGTGAGAATTTGCATATATCGAGCAAGGATTACCAAATCTATATGGTGTTTTTTTAAAACAGCTAATTCTTGCTTTTCTATATCTGATTTTGTTTCTGGTGTAATGGGGAAAAAATAAAAAGGAATACCAAAGGTTTCAGCTACTGGGCGTAAATCAGGATGGTTACTAATGATAAGTTTGATATTGGCAAGTATTTCTCCTGAACTATGCCTTAATAAGATTTCATATAAACAATGAGGTGCTTTGGAAACAAAAATAGCTACATTAGGTACATAATCAGTAAAACATAACATCCACTTCATTTGAAATCGCTGGGCCAAAGGACTAAATGCTTCAGGTATTTCTTTTCTTTCTAAATCAAAATCATCTAATTCCCATTCAATCCGCATAAAAAACTGCCCCTTTTCAGTATCTGTATATTGATCAGCATGGACAATATTGCCATTGTGCTCATAAATAAACTGGGAAATGGAGGCTACTATTCCTTTTCTATCAGGGCAGGAAAGTAATAAGATAGCATGATTTGATAACGAACTCACTTTTACCTCTTTATTTTTACTTTTAAAATATCATGCCATGTAATAAAGTTTTTATCAACCTAAATAAAATTGACATTTTCTAAGATACTTGTAATATTGAACCCTAAAAGGAGGCTATATGTGGTTTTCCCAATTTGATAAAAGTATGATTTATCAGATGATTATTCATGCTGGTCCTATGGCCAAATTGGTTTTAATTCTCCTTACCCTTATGTCTGTATTTTCATGGACAGTTATGATTAACCGCTGGTTGGTGTTTAAAAAAGTCAGCAAACAAGGAAGGAAATTTTTAGAGATTTTCTGGCGCATGGATGATTTTAAACTCATCTTTGCTGATGCCAGAAAGTATAAAAAGGCTCCTCAGGCGGTAATTTTTCAATCAGCATTTTCAGAGTTAAAAAAGTGGACAACAAATAATCCTTCCTTAGCCACAATAGATAATAAAACCATTTTAGAAAGCTGTATAGAGGTCATGCGAAAATCATCCCAGAAAGAATATCTGCGTTTACGACAGGGACTGGGGTTTTTAGCTACAGTAGGTAATACCGCTCCCTTTATAGGTCTATTTGGCACTGTTTGGGGAATTATGCGGGCCTTTCATGACATCGGTTTACGAGGTTCTGCTTCTTTAGCTGATGTGGCTCCTGGTATCTCTGAGGCCTTAATAGCTACTGCCTTTGGACTAGCAGCCGCCATACCAGCAGTAATAGGATATAATCATTTTACCCAGCAATTATATGAGCAAAGAACAGGGATGGAAATGTTTATGACCGATTTGCTTAATCGTATAAAAATAACTTATTGGAGCAAAGGACATGAGGGTGTTTGATAATGATGAAAACCTTATGTCAGAAATAAATGTTACTCCTTTAGTTGATGTGATGCTGGTTTTATTAATCATTTTTATGATAACTGCACCTATGCTTACCTATGGAGTCAAAGTGAATTTACCCACTACTACTTCTAAACCCATTCCCACTAAACAAGAACCACTTCTTATCACCGTGGATAAGAATAAAAATGTTTTTATTGATCAGTATAAGATACCATTGAAGAAACTCAGGAAAAAGTTAAAGCCTATTATTAAAGCTAATCCCAAAAGGAATGTCCTTTTACAAGCGGACCAAAGAGTCTCTTATGGTTATGTGATACAGGTTATGGCTGAGATAAAATCAGCTGGTGTAGAACGGCTGGGTTTGGTAACCAAACCTTTAAAAAAGAGGTGATGTCTTTTTTGCTCAATGCTTCATATAAATTCTCATTTTTCATTTCTCTTAGCATTCATTTTTTTATTTTGTTTTTTATATTTTTTGTCTCAATAGAACATAAACAATATCTAAATCTCTCACCAATTTATCAAGTAAGGCTAGTTGAAATGCCTGGTTTAACAAAAGCAGGAGTAAATAAACAAAAGACAAAGGTTCGGTCAAAAAAAAGAATTGTGACTAAAAAAACGCAAGTTTCTAAAGCCAAGAAGAGTAAGGTTGGGGTATCCCAAAAAACAGGACGAAAAAAAGTCCAAACTTCCAAAGTAATTTCATTAAAGAAAAGCAAGTCCAAATCTAAATCAAAGAAGGTTTCCGAAGAAGCCTTGGTAGCAAAAAAAATAAAGGCCATAGAAAAACAGGTAAAAGAAAAAGAGAGGAGAGAGATAATTCCTAAAGAAGTGGCTAAAATTGCTCAGGAAATTAGAGAAGGTGGTGCTGGAGGAGTAATCGGGGGATTCGTAAATGGAAAATTTACAGGAAGGGAAATTAGTTTGAGTTTTCAACTTTATCATGCCCAAATCGAGGAACGTATTATGAAAAATTGGATTTTACCTACTTTTCTACTAAAAAAACAACTGGCCTTGGAAGCCATAGTGATAATTAGAATCCGCCGGGATGGGCATATTACAAAAATAAAGTTTGAGAAGAAATCAGGAAATAGCATTTTTGATCGTTCCGTAAAGGAGGCTATAAAAAATTCTGACCCTTTATTTCCTCTCCCAAAAGATTATACTCAACCTTATTATGAAGTAGGGTTCAGATTTAAATGGCCCAAAGGAAGAATAGGATGAAAAAAATTATTTTTTTCGTTATTTTAATAATATGGCCTAGGATAGGACATAGTTTAGTTTATATTGATATTAACACTCCAGGACAACAAAAAATTCCTATTGCTATTAGCCCCTTTGTAATTAAAGGTGATAAACAAATAGCCTTAGAGGCACAACAGATTTTTCAAAAAGATTTGGAATACACAGGTTTTTTTAATATTTTAAGCCCAGAGATATTTTTAGAAAATATACCCACTCTAGAAATTGATTTTAAAAAATGGCAGCTTATCGGAGCATACCTTGTAGTGAAAGGCAAATTGGAAATCACACCCCAAGTGATTAATTTAGAGATGCGTCTTTATGATGCATCCCAAGGAATAATGCTGGTAGGAAAAAGATATCAAGGGAAGAAAAACGCATTGCGTTTTATGGTGCATAAGTTTGCTGATGCTATGATGGAAGCACTCACTGGTGAACCAAGCATTTTTCAGACCAAAATTGCTTTCGTGTATAAATCCAATAATATTAAGGAAATTTTTGTTACTGATTTTGATGGTCATAATCCTCATCCATTAACTAGATTCAAAACCATATGTTTAAGTCCTAAGTGGCACCCTAATGAAAAAAAACTTCTTTTTACTAGTTATAAAAAGGGAAAGCCAGAAATTTACCTTCTGGATTTAATAAAAGGAGAGGCAAAAAGGCTTATCTATCATTCTAACTTGAATATCACTCCTGCTTGGTCACCTGATGGAAATAGAATTGCTGTTACCTTAGCCCAAGGTAAAAAACAAGGAATTTATTTAACAAACAAACACGGTAAGATAATCAAGTGTTTAGTGGAATCAGAGGGCATCAATGTTTCTCCTACCTGGTCACCTGATGGTAAAAAACTGGCCTTTGTTTCAGACCGAGGAGGCACTCCCCAAATTTATACTTTAAATTTGGTTTCTAATAAAATTCGGCGGATTAGTTTTAGCGGTAGTTACAATACTTCTCCTGCTTGGTCACCTAAAGGTGATTTTATTGCCTATGCGGGTTTGAAGGATGGACATTTTCAAATATTTGTGGTAAGCATGGACAGTGGTGAAATAAGACAATTGACATTTGGCGAAGCAAATCACGAAAGCCCAAGTTGGTCACCAGATGGTCATTTTTTGGCTTATAGTCAAAATGAAAAAATTTACATTTTGAGATTGACAGATGGCTCGTCCTTTCCTATTTTGTCATTACCAGGAGGACAGTTGCAACCAAGTTGGTCACCAAGATTAAAATAAAATAGGAGGAGGTAGAGATGAAAAGAGGAATTTTAGTTTTGGTATTAAGCTTAATGGTAGTTTTTCCTTTAGGGTGTGCCAAAAAAATGGTGGAAAAACCTGTTAGTGTGCAGCCTGAGCAAATTCAACCCTTAGAAGAAGTAAAACCTCCGGAAGAAGGAAAGGTAGTAGGGATGAAAGAAGAAGCAATAACCGAAGAAGAACTAGCTAGACAGCAAAAAATCCAAATAGAAGAAACATTAAAGGAAGAGATGGCTAAATTCGAAAATGAAGACATTCATTTTGATTTTGATAAGTATTACATCCGTCCAGATGCAGCAGAAATATTAAAAAAGAAGGCACAATGGCTAAAAGAGCATCCAGAAGTGCATCTTCTTATTGAAGGGCATTGTGATGAAAGAGGAACAGAAGAATACAATTTGGCATTAGGAGAGCGGAGGGCCAATAGTGCCAAGGAGTTTTTAGTTAGTTTAGGCATTGACCCTAAACGTATTTCTATCATAAGTTATGGAGAAGAACGTCCGGTAGACCCTAGAAGTTGTGAAGAAGCTTGGGCTAAAAACAGAAGGGACCATTTTGTAATCATTTCCTATTAGGCCAACCAAGATGAAAAAAGAAATTTTTCTTATTGGGTTTTTATTTTTTATGGGTTGTGCTACCCAAAAAGATTTAGCCCGCATAGAACAGCACTTGGTGTATTTAAATGGGAAAATAGAAGACCTAGAAAAAAATCAGCAAAAAATAGAAAATATTATTTCTTCCCAGCAGGCGGATTTATTAGTTCAAGTGGGCCCATTGCAGGATAAAATAAAGGAGTTAATGGGACAAAGAGAAGAAACTGTTTATGAATTACAACAATTATCTCGACGAATAGAAGAAACCAACAAAGAAATAGAGCGTTCAGAAAAACGATTAGCTGAACTAGAAGCAAAATTGGAAAAAACAATAAAGATGATGGAAGAAAAGTCAATTCCTTCTTCAAAGACGCAAAAAGAAGAATGGTTGTATAAAAAGGGGTTAAATCTTTTTCGCCAAAAAGAATATGAAAAAGCAATAGAAGCGTTTAATAAATTCCTAAAACTATATTCCCTTTCTCCTTTAGCTGGAAATGCTCAATTTTGGCTAGGAGAAGCCTATTTTGCCCAAAAAAAATATGAAGAGGCCATCTTGGCCTACCAAAGGGTGATAAAGAATTATCCTAAAAATATCAAAGTGCCCGCTGCTTTATTTAAACAAGGGAAGGCCTTTGCCATGCTTGGTGATAATGAGACAGCACAGATTTTATGGAAACAAGTGATAAAAAAATACCCCAAAACAAAGGAGGCAAATCTGGCGCAGCAGGCATTGAAAAAGATAAAGAAGTAAGAGCCTTATTTCCTAAATGAAATCAGAGAAACTTAAATTCCCAAATCTTGACATAGGAGATAAGAGTTGATAACTTACAAAGAAGTGTAGGCACGTAGCTCAGTGGGAGAGCGCTACCTTGACGCGGTAGAGGTCGGCGGTTCGATCCCGCCCGTGCCTACCATTTTTTTGAGATGAAAAATGGCCAAAGAGATTGAAATTAAATGCCAGGGAAAAACAGGGCACTTCCCGGTTGGGATTACAGTTAAAGAAGCTTTATTGGCATTGACCAATTTAGCAGAGGATAAATTGATAGCGGCAAAAATAAATGGAAAACCAGTAGATTTATCTTATACTTTAATGCAAAGTGTAACCCTTGAACCTATTACTTCTGAAAATTCGTTAGGTTTAGAAATCCTTCGGCACAGCACTGCTCATGTCATGGCTGAGGCGGTTAAACACCTTTACCCTGAAGCTAAGGTGACAATAGGTCCAGCCATAGAAAACGGATTTTATTATGACTTTGATTATCCTCCGGGTTTTACCCCAGAAGCATTAGAAAAAATTGAGCAAGAAATGAAAAAAATCATTTCTCAAGATGAACAGTTTCAGCGGCAGGAAATTTCTAAAAAGGAGGCTCAAGAGCTTTTTCAATCTCTAAACGAAACTTATAAATTAGAAATCTTAAAAGAAATTCCTGAAGAAAAAGTTTCTATTTATAAAAATGGGGACTTTATAGACCTTTGCCGTGGACCTCACATTGAATCTACTGGAAAAATTAAAACCTTTAAGCTCCTTTCTGTGGCTGGTGCTTATTGGAAAGGGGATGAGAGAAATCCCATGTTGCAGCGCATTTATGGCACAGCCTTTTTTAATAAAAAAGACTTAGATAAATATCTTAAGCAATTAGAAGAAGCTAAAAAAAGAGACCATCGCCGTTTGGGTAGAGAATTAGATTTATTCATGCAATTTGAAGAAATTGGAGCTGGATTTCCTGTCTATTTACCTAAAGGTGCCATTCTTAGACATATTTTAGAAGAATTTGAGATTAAGGAACACCTAAAGCGTGGTTATCAAATGGTCATAGGGCCTCAATTGTTAAAAGGGAAATTATGGGAACGTTCGGGCCACATGGAGTATTACAAGGAAAATATGTATTTTACAGAGATAGAAGGGCAACTTTATGGCATCAAACCCATGAATTGTCTTGCTCACATTATGATTTATCAATCACAGCTGCGAAGTTATAGAGATTTGCCTATCCGTTATTTTGAATTAGGGACGGTGTGCAGACATGAAAAATCTGGCGTTTTACATGGGATGTTGCGAGTAAGACAGTTTACCCAAGACGATGCTCATATCTTTTGCACTCCTGATCAATTAAATGTAGAAATTAAAAAAGTGCTTGATTTTGTGGATGATGTAATGGAAATCTTCGGTTTCTCTTATGAAGTAGAATTAAGCACTAGACCGCAGAAATCCATTGGCTCTGATGAAATTTGGGAACACGCTACCCAAGCCCTTATACAAGCCTTGGAGGATAAGGGTCTTGAATATCACATCTGTAAAGGTGAAGGCGCTTTTTATGGTCCTAAAATTGATATAAAATTAAAAGATGCCTTAGGAAGAAAATGGCAATGTGCTACCATCCAGTGTGATTTTGCCCTTCCAGAACGTTTTGAACTCAGCTATATAGATACTGATGGACAAAAAAAACGACCTGCCATGTTGCACCGTGTAATTCTGGGAACTCTGGAACGATTTATAGGTGTTCTTACTGAACACTTTAGTGGTGCTTTTCCACCATGGCTTGCCCCAGTCCAGGTGAAAATTCTTACTGTTACTGATAGAAATGTGGCTTATGGACAAAAAATTTATGAACTCCTTTCAGAAAATGGTTTTCGTATTGAAACAGATTTTCGTAATGAAAAATTAGGTTATAAGATTCGTGAGGCCCAGTTGCAAAAAATACCGTTTATGCTAGTAATTGGCGATAAAGAAGTAAAGACAAACTCAGTAACACCCCGACGGCGAACCGGAGAAAACTTAGGGAGTATGTCCCTTGAGGTATTTGTAAATTTGTTAAAAGAAGAAACAGCTATTCCCGAACCAAGAAATAAGAGGAGGTAGTAACTTATTAGCAAAGTTAGGGTAAATAGGCAAATTAAGGTAAGACAAATGCGATTAATAGATGTTGATGGAAAACAGATAGGAATTGTTAGTTTAGAAGAGGCTTTGCAACGGGCAGAAGAAGAAGGTTTGGATTTGGTAGAAGTGGCCCCTAATGCCAATCCTCCAGTATGTCGCATTATGGACTATGGTAAATACAAATATCAACAAAAGAAAAAACAACAAGAGGCAAGAAAAAAACAGACTCAAGTTCAAGTAAAGGAAATAAAGATGAGGCCTAAGATAGAAGAGCATGACTTTCAATTTAAATTAAAACACATTAAACGCTTTCTGAAAGAAAAGGCACTAGTGAAGGTTGTTATGTGGTTTAGAGGAAGGGAAATTATTCATGCTGACTTAGGAAAGGCAGTTATGGAAAGGGTAATAGAAGAAACAAAAGATTTATCAAAAGTGCAAACACCACCAACCATGGAAGGTAGAAGAATGACCATGGTATTGGCACCTAAGTGATAAATAGGGAGTATAATTATGCCTAAGATTAAAACCAACAGAAGCGCAGCTAAACGATTTTGGGTTACAGGTAGGGGAAAAGTAAGAAGGGGTAAAGGCTGGCATAGTCATTTATTAAGCAAAAAAAGTGCTAAACGCAAAAGGCAGCTTCGCCATTTTACTATAATTGAATCTGTGGATTTAAAACGGGTTAAACGTTTAATCCCCAGTGCTTTTTAAGGAGGTAAACCATGCCTAGGGTGAGAACAGGAGTTACCAGACGAAAGAGACATAAAAAGGTTTTAAAATTGGCTAAAAGCTACTGGGGAGGAAGAGGTAGGCTTTATGCCAGAGCAAGAGAAACTGTATTTCGGGCCTTACAATATGCCTATCGTGACCGAAAGGCCAAAAAGAGGAACTTTCGTAGATTATGGATTTTACGTATTAATGCTGCTACCCGCCAGAATGGCCTTTCTTATAGTCAATTTATTCATGGCCTGAAGCAGGCAGGGATAGGCTTAGATAGAAAGGTATTGGCAGACATGGCAGTAAAAGATCCTCAAGGTTTCGCGCATTTGGTAAAAGTAGCTCAGCAAGAGCTGACAGCTTAATAGACCATGATAATATCTGTAGAAGAACTAGAAGCCCTTGAAAGAGAGGCATTAAGGCTTATTGAAACTGCTTCAACTCAGGAAGACCTTGAGTCCATAAAAATCAAATTTTTAGGACGTAAAGGTAAACTCACTCAAATTCTTCGTGGAGTTAAAGAACTTCCACCAGAAAAAAGGCCTATTATTGGTAAAAGGGCCAATGAAATCAAGCAAAAACTGGAAGAAGAACTTAAAAAGGCCTTTTCTGCTCAAGTGGTCTTTGTTGAAGGGGCTGCAGCCTTAGATGTAACCTTACCTGGCCGAAGGGCACATACTTTTGGCACCTTACATCCCATTACTCAAGTCTTGCAGGAAATCTGTGAGATATTCTTACAAATGGGCTTTGAGATTGCTGAAGGGCCAGATGTGGAATTTGACTATTACAACTTTGAGGCCTTAAATATCCCTCCCCACCATCCAGCCCGAGATATGCAAGATACATTTTATATCTCTAATAATGTGGTCTTAAGAACCCACACCTCTTCTATTCAAATTCGGGTGATGGAAAAAAAATCCCCTCCTCTGCGAATCATAGCCCCTGGTGCAGTGTATCGGTGTGATGTGGATATAAAACACACGCCTATGTTCCACCAGGTAGAAGGTTTATTGGTGGATAAAAATGTATCTTTTTCCCAGTTGAAAGGTATTCTCACTGCCTTTATGGAAGCCATATTCTGGAAGGGTATTGGTGTGCGCTTTCGTCCCAGCTTTTTTCCTTTTACGGAACCCAGTGCAGAAATGGACATCGCATGTGTAATATGTGGTGGTAAAGGATGTCGTATCTGTGAATATACAGGATGGTTAGAAATATTGGGTTGTGGCATGGTGCATCCAGCGGTATTTGAAAAAGTAGGTTATGACCCAGAAACTTATACTGGTTTTGCCTTTGGCTTAGGAGTAGAGAGGATTGTGATGTTAAAATATGGCATTGATGACATCCGCC
>Ga0209410_1001328_pt1 | contig 11986 bp, 11 predicted proteins | sample Mar14436cmmetaG_FD_184135 | JGI IMG/M metagenome (GOLD analysis project Ga0209410, IMG submission 184135) | Marine hydrothermal vent microbial communities from Guaymas Basin, Gulf of California to study Microbial Dark Matter (Phase II) - Marker... ... | reverse complement strand
CTATAAGACAAGTCATCTTCCGCTAAGAAGAATATTATGTGCTTCTTCATCCCGCATCCCACGATTCTCACGTGAGTTTAAGGCTTCCCTGTCTAACCGGATCCTCGATATAAGCGAATTATTTTGGAGTATTTGATCCGAGAATCTCTCAACGCTCCTTGAGCTTTATGAAGCCCTCTGAGATCTCTATCTTACCTTCACTCCTCAACTTCAATAATGCTTTCACGATGAGATCCTTTGGAATGGAGGCCTTAGCAAATATCTGCCAATATGGAACTGAACCCTCATTTATTGATAGAAGCTCTATCAGATAGTTTATAGCGTCCTCTACTCCTTTAACTTTAACCTCCTCAGCAGGCTTCTCGGCGGGAACCGGAGTAGTCTTTGAAGTCGGAGACCAAGATGCTAAAACTTCTCCCCTGAATCCGATGGATGGTGCTGCAACGACTTCTATTCCATGTTCTTTGAGGAACTTTTCTGGATCTGTATAGTATGAGTAGATAGCCTTCGCGACCTCCTTTAACTCGGTTATATTATTCCTTATCATCCACTCTAATACCGCCTTCCTCCTCCAAAGTTCTTCGAGGACGTCTTCCTTAGATCTCCCGATTCTTAGCGCTATTCTATCGAGTATTATGCTCGCTGGGAAATCCGTTCTAAATGTGTCGCTTAGAGGATCCCATTCAGCTATCGTGATATATCTCCCATAATCCGCCACTTCCCAGATATACCTAACTCTCCTGCCGAATGCCCTGCCCTTGAATGGCTTCGGAAGATAGACTCTCTCAATCAATATCAGAGCATCGAGAAGGGAGATGTGGCTTGGAGGAATCTTCATCGGAGGACTGACAAGCCTCTTGATAGCAGATTCAACGCTTTCGGCGTGGATCGTCGAGATGCCTCCATGGCCTGTTGCGATGGACTGGAATAAGACGAATGCCTCTTCACCTCTCACCTCTCCAACTATTAGGTAATCTGGCCTATATCTCAGACTAGTCCTCACTAAGTCGAATAGACTTATCTGCCCCGTCTTCGTGGTTCCAAGTCCATAGCTTTCACGGGTCACGAATCTCACCCAGTTCTCGGTTGGGAGGTTCAGTTCAGCCGTCTCCTCGCAGGTAACTATCTTCATCCTAGGCTTTATGAAGCAGGCCAAAGCGTTTAGAAGAGTTGTCTTGCCGCTTCCAGTAGCTCCAGCTATCATTATGTTCGCTTTATGCTCTAAGAGTATCCAGAAGTATGCCGCCATCTCAGGGCTCATTAAGTTGCTCTCAAGAAGCTCGATAATGCTGAACGGCTTTTCCCTGAACTTCCTTATCGTGAAAGTACTTCCCTTCGGCGACACCTCTTCTCTGAAGGTCGCCGCAAGCCTATGCTTTCCATAAATCATGGCGTCCAGAATTGGGAATGCTGAGGATATGTGTTTACCAGATTTGTGAGCCAGCTGTATTATGAAGTCATCTAAGACATCTCTATCCGTAAACATTATGTTCGTTGGCATACTCTCATAATCCCTATGCCAAACATAGACAGGAACATTAACTCCATCACACGATATATCCTCAATCCTGTAATCTTCCATTATGACGTTCAGTGGGCCGAAGCCCATCATATCTCTCTCAAGATAATAGAAGAGCTTATCCTTTGAATCTTCGGAGAGTTGGCCAAATGCCCTCCTATATTTCTTCAATAATTTATCCGCCGTCTCGATTAGCAGCTTCTTTACATCCTCCTCTTCTCCAGGCTTCGGCGGCTCAAGCTCTTTAGAGAGCATTTCCTTTAACAATTCAAGGACTTTTATTTCATGAGGTTCAAGCTGAACTTCTTTGACGAAATACATAGGTTCAGGAGTTGGGCCGGGAGGGGTTGCGATCACGACCTCCGCATATCCTTCCCGTATTGGATAGCCATCTATAATCTTATAATCTTCGGGAACGGGCTTAACCTCTATCCCTTTCCAGAAGAGCTCGTACTCCTCCTCTTCCTTCTCGGACTTCTTTTTCTTACCCAAGCTCCCCTACCTACAATTTACTATCTCATTAGAGAGTAATATATCCTTCTCCAGAGCGTTTAGATGGAGTTACCGAGCGCATATGCCAGGCCTTTCGAGGCTGAGAGTATCCCATGCCTTAGGATCAAGAAGAGCGAGAGTGGATAGGCTATTAAAAAAGCCAGAAGTAATGGTGGCGGACTCGTCGCCAAGCTCTCTAGAGATCTTATGATGAGAAGTGGGAGATCTGAGATCATCGACCCGGCCATAGGGATCATTGTATACAGGAGGGTGAGATGGGAGAGTGCCGCCGCAGGTCTCCTAGACCTTATGACCATGATCATGGAGAAAGTTGAGGAAGTTATCGAGGTTGTTAGGGCGAGGAAGAAGTCTAAGATCATGAATGGGTTCTCGCCGACGATCATGTTCATCAAGATATAGAAACTCATTGCGAAGGATGTTGACACGATGATATATGATAGAAGCATTCCATCGAGATAATTTTTCAGCCCATTCGGAGATGAAGCTGGCGACCAGAGATTCATCCTCTCCGTGACGTTCCAATTTATGGTTAAGAGCGCTGGAATCAGCGGTATGTAGAGAGTTGTGAGAACTGTTGATGCCAATTCGGGTCTCAGGGAACTCCAAGCGACCTTAGATAGACTCATATTGGCCGCGATGAAGACCGCTAAGAAGAGCATTGAGGCGCCGAGACTCCCATCTCTACAAATCCTCACTAGATGAAATTTGACCAGGTATAGGTGGAGAGGGCTCTTGCTGAAATCTAGCTTCAGGTGGGGAAATCTCATCGAACGTGAGCTTGGCTCCATGAAACCTGTGGTTAGGAGGGGGTTCACATCCGAGAACATCCTAACCCTCAGGATTTGGAGATATGATCCCAAGACTACTGTAAGATACATTATTAGAAGTGGAAGATCTAGGGCTTCTCCCGCATCGACCGCAAGTCTTGCAAAGACCTCTGATGGGTGAAAAGCTGTTATGGATTCGGCCTGTATATTGAGCACGTTTAGGATTATTGGTATAAGCATGAACGTTATCAAAATCCATCCCAGAATCTTTGAAGCTCTCCTATATCTCTTCACCTTTAATATTCCGAGACCGTGAGCTATGATCACGGCTGTCAAGATCGAGATTTCATAGACTATGAAAAATGTTAAGAGGTATCGCTCATCCGGATACAATAATGTCGCCATAAATGTTGAAACCGCCGGTGTCAAGATTATGTTAAGGAATATCAGCTGGAAGACTAAGTCTGAGATGAGATATGTTGAGGGCTTGATGGGTGATGGAAGAACGAAGTCTACCTCGGACTTTAACGCCGTGATACCCCCCTTCATTCCGAGATAAATCTCGAATATGAAGAGCGCTGAGAACATGAGTGCAACGACCCTGAGAATTCGGGGAAGATCTTCAATCCCTGCGATCCCATAAAGGCTCCTCATTAAGGCCGCAGCTCCTGCTGCTGAAAACATTATCAGTAAGTAAGTTATGATCGTTGAGATTCTGGCTGTGGACGAGACTCGCAGGGTTCCATAATATTGTTTGAGCTTGAACGCGAGAATCGACTTTATCACGCGACTCAAGTTTTTCTCATCTCCTATTGACGAGCTTTATAAATGCCTCCTCCAAACTATTTGCGTTAACCACCTGCTTTATGGATTCAACATCACCGCTTATGATTTCTCTTCCCATGTACATTATTGTCACGGTGTCACAGAACCTCTCAGCCATATCGAGCATGTGGGTGCTGATAAGAGCTGCTCCTCCATCCTTGACGATCTCCTTAACCATGGACTTAACCTTTAGCTGGCCTTCTGGATCCAGTCCTAAGAATGGTTCATCGAGGATTAGGATTTTCGGCTTATGGATGAAAGCCGAGGCCACGGCCACTCTCTGCCTTAATCCCTTCGATAAAGATCCTATAAATTCGCGCTTAAATCTCGCTAGGTTGAAGATCTCCATGAGCTCATCGATTCTTAGCTTTGCTTCCTGAGGTTTAACGGATCTGAGTCTTGCTAGGTATCCGAGGAATTCTTCAACGGTTAAATATTCTGGAAGCGCCGGGTCTTCGGGTAAGTAGCCTATCAGAGTTTTATAGCTTTCAGAGGACGTTATCTCGACGCCGTTCACCACGATCTGACCCTTATCCGGCTTTAACAATCCAACGATACATTTAACGACCGTCGTCTTCCCCGCGCCATTAGGTCCCAGCAATCCATGGATCTCTCCAACCCTTATTGAGAGGCTTAAGTCCGCTACGGCTAAGGTTTCTCCATAGCTCTTCCAGAGCCCTCTAATCCGCACTAGATCTTCCACGAGATATTCCCCAGCTATCTAAGATGAAAATCTACCGTTTAGACCTAGTCGGAAATAAATATAAACCGCTTGAAAACATCTTTTTAACGTGAACGGTTTAACCTTGGACCTACTCGCAATAATCACGAATCCGTTCGTGACGTTCCTCATCCTAGTGGTGGTCTTGATAATCTCGATCACAGCTCTGATAACTTCACTCCTCACAGTTAGGAGATTTTCCGAACTCGTCTCACAAGAGGTTAAGGCTGTTGAGAAAGCTCCTGAGAAAGAAGTTGAAGAAGTAGCTGAGAAGGTGAGTAAAGAGGCTTCGAAAGAACCTGAGGTGATCAAGATCTCAGGCGGGTTTGAATCCCTAGCTGATTTGGCCACATTAACGGGAATGGATTCGATTTTTCTCTTCAATCTCTCCGGACTGCCAGTAGATTCATATAACATGAAGGAAGGGGAACGCGTTGCGGCATCCCTCGCAGACTTCATTTTAACCTTGAGAAGGCTCGGATTTCCTGCGGATACCATTATACTTAAAAATGGGTTGAAGGCATTACTTCTAACCGTTAAGAAAGTTGGAGATATGGAGGTCTGCGCTCTAATGGTCGGGAAACCCGAAATTGATGTGAATGTCGATGAAGCTAGAGAGCTACTTCAAGCATATGTATCTGATCTGATTAAAGGGAGGGAGAAATAATGTCAACCACCTATGAGACCTTCAGCATGCTTATCGAGAATATAATGGTCAGCTGTAGGGGATGGCTCGATGCAATAGCCGTAGTCGCCGAGGATGGAACCCCAATAGCATATAATGCAAATATAGATTTCAAGCCTGAGTTCATCGCAGCTGCTACCGCAGCGATCGGTGGAGCGGTCTCCGCAGTCATTGAGCTATTGAACGCGAAGTCCTATGAGAAGGTGGATATCCAGCTTCAGGACAAGAGGTACTTGATAATTCGGAGCTATAAGTCGCATTATATAGTTGGGTTGACGAAGCCTAATCCGAATCTTGGATTCATAAACCTAATTCTAGAGGCGTATCTTTCAGGGAGATCATGAGATCATATAAGATACTCGTGACTGGGCCGTTTAATGCGGGGAAGACTACCTTTGTGAGAACCCTATGCAAGGAATATCTTAACACGGAGAAAAGAGTATTTCGGAGAACGATAAAATCGATGACCACAGTAGCCTTAGACTTCGGAGTAGTGAAGGTGGATAGAAACAGATATGTGAGACTATTTGGAACACCCGGCCAAGAGAGGTTCTCATTTCTATGGAAAATTCTCTCCATAGGAATGGATGGATATATTTTGATGATAGATTCCGGAGACCTTGAAAGCATTAAGGAAGCTGAAAAGATCTATGGATTCTTTAGGAGATTGGCTCCGAGAATCCCGCATGTGATCGCCGTCAATAAGTATGATAAACTGGGATTCAAGATAAGTTGCGAAGATATTAGGAAGTTGCTGGAAGTCCCCCCGATGATTCCAGTGAAGGCTACGATAGCGATCAATTACAATAGCGCGCTAAGCCTAGTCAATACCCTATTAAAGCTTATTGATAGGAGAGACTTACTAACATTGAGGGAGGAGACCTAATGGGGATCATTAACAGTTTAGCCGGGTTCTCATACTCGAATTTCAGGGGCCTCGGATCATTAATTTTGAGAGTGTTTCCCCAGATATCGGCGAAGCTTGAGAGCGCTGGAATACGAATTCATCCAGAAGCATATGCTTCTGTCGTTGCAGCAATCACGTTCATAAGCGCCATAATCTGTATTCCATCAGCATTCATCATATACTTCTTGACCCAAAGTCTGATCTATCCGATAATTGTAGGCATAATTCCACTATTCATTTTATTGATGGGAGTGGCTTATCCATATGGAGAAGCCGCCTCGAAGGCTTCAGTTCTAGAGAGTGAGGTTCCATATGCTGCAACCTATCTAGCCGTCATGGCGACCGGCGGAATCCCTCCCTATACTAGCTTGAGGAGAATCGCGAGAAGTGAGCTCATGCCTAATTTGGCTAAGGCAGCTAGAATGGCTGAGATACAGGTCTCCGCAACTGGCTTGGATCCCGTTACTGCGATAGAGAACATGGCTAAGGGTATTCCATCGAAAGAGTATAGAGATCTGTTGATGGGCTATGCCTCAACCCTTAGAAGCGGAGGAGATGTAGTCCACTTCCTCGTCAGGAAGACCGAGATGATCTTCGAATCGAGAACCGCTAGGATGAGGATCATCGGAGAGAGAATGGGAATGCTGATGGAAGCCTATGCTGCCGCCGTGATGATGCTATCACTCGTAGTATACATAATATATATCATCTCAAGAGCCATGCCCTCTCAATTCATGGTCTTACCTCCAGGACAGTTCGTGGTCATAGCATATTTCATAATGCCCCTTCTCGCCGGCATCTTCCTATATCTCGGGGATATAAGTCAACCAAAATATCCGTTGACCGATACAAGACCATACAAGGTATTTGCGGCCACAATTCCCGCGGCCATATTCGTTGCGGTCTTCTTCGTGATGCCGTTCTATATCTATCAGTTTAAAACTATCCCACCGTTCGACTTAACGACAGACCTGATCGTGAAGCTTAGAGACGCGCTCAATTTGGGAATGGGATATGAGGCACCTATAGCGTTATGTATCTTCTTCATAATACTCTTTCTTCCCGGAGCAATTGCGTGGGAGAAATATGGCAAGGAAAACTTCTCCATCCTTCACGGATTAACTTTATTCATGAGAGACTTGACGGAAACTAGGAAGACGGGTATGAGTCCGGAGAAGTGTATAAGAGTATTAGGCGAGAGAAGTGGAAAGACCTATGCCGGATTCACCAAACATCTCAAGATCATATCGAGGCAGACCGGGTGGGGATTATCTCTCAGGAAGATCTATAGAGATTTTGAGAAGAGGGTTTATGGATGGCTCGCGAGAGCTGGAGTCTTTATAATGATAGATGCGATAGATGTGGGTGGAGGAGCTCCTGAGACCTTCGACGTCCTCGCGACCTTCATGGAAAATCTGGAGGAAATGGAGAGACAAAAGCAGGCAACCTTGAAACCGCTCATGCTTATACCATATCTCACCGCAATAATTCTCGTCATGGTCGTCGTTATCCTGATATCCTTCATGAAGAGCCTTTTGAGAATAGCAAGAATTTACATCTCGATTCCGGAATTCGTCCACCTATTCCTACCGCCAGTCGTCTTGATCGCCGTTATAAGCGGATTGGTGGCGGGAAAAGTTTCAAGTGGGACTATAGCCGCCGGATTTAAGCATGCCGTGATAATGTCCGTGATAACTCTCATAGCCATCTGGCTTTCAGGAACGATAACCATTCAGATACTCGCCCCGCCCACGGCTTAGGTTGAGCGGTAAAGGATCTCAAATGTATTATGCTGTAGAGTTTAAATATCTTAAATGATTTTCCGTTAATAGTAACGTTATTTACGATTGGCGGAAACCTTTAATACGATGTTCGTCTAGATTGGAACGATGGAGAAAAGCCCTAGGCGATCGAAGGGGATCTCTCAGGTTATTGTAGCGATAATTATCACATCCATGGTTGTTGCCATAGGTCTATTCATTTACGGGATTTCATTATCGTGGTTTGGGATCTCCGCCGGTGAAGCCGCATCAGATATAGGTGGATTGGCAGCTATGGTGAGAGCGTCGCTGATCGTAGAGAGTGGAAACCTCACTGGGAATCAAACGGTTCTCCGCTTGAGAAATATCGGCAAATTCCCGGTGATAGTTACAAAACTCGATGTCTATAAATTGTCTTCGAGTCAGGATCTAATCTTTGTTGCGTCTCAACCATCTTCAGGATTCGCAAATATCACTAAAATTAACCCTGATGAGGTTGAATCTCTGACCGTTCCTACATGTATCACATGTGAAGCAGGAGATATTGCGGTTTATAAGGTGACCTATCTCGCTCAAGCCCTCTTTAATCCAGATCACCCTGAGGAGAATGCACAACACTCTCGTGTAGCTGAATACTGTATGGCTTTCACCGGTATGGCCTCAAGACGATGCGAGATACCATCCTCTAATTGGATTTGGATGGACATCTCAGATCCGCTTCAATATCTAGGTACTGGAAGATTAGGAGACGAATACGGAGTAAGATTCGTTAAGGCGGATACCAGCACAAACGTGAATGTAGTCGTTCAAATAAGGGAGCTGAGCGGGGCGCATAGGAACTATACCAGCCCGCCCATAACATTACACTCACAATATTATGCAATCCAGTACATCAACATACCAGAGTTAGGCTTTATACCACCCTTTGAGGTGATCGTAACCGTTCAGGGCTGGACGGTTATCCAATATCGTTGGGTTCATGGAGGAAGTTCCTCAGCCTTTGCGAATACGATTTCGATAGTTTGGACAGAATATGATGAGATGGCTCATGGAGTATGGGTAAGCGTGGGAACAAACAGCGATAGAACGGTAACGGTTCACGTGACGATAAAAGATTGTGATGGAATTGTGGTAGCTACTGGAAGCTCCACCGAACATGTAGAGGGATACAGCCCTGAAGATATTTATGTCGAGTTCGATAATCCTGTGAATATATGGGATCTATATGAGGTAGAGGTAAATGTCACGTAAACGCGGCAAGGGTGGCCAGATAGGGCTTACGGAAGCCGTTCTTTTAAGCTTATTCGTCATAGTTGGTCTGCTCACCTATGGTTATGCCGCGGCTTATTCTAAGATAATCTCTCAAGATAGAAGAAGAGAGCTGGATGAAGATATGCAGGTATTTAGCTCCAAGCTTAACATAGTTGCGGCCTACTATCCTCCGGGGAAGGCATATCTCGAGAACACAGGTCTTAGAAACGTCACAATCATTAATGCACTCGTTTACCTTAATGGCTCTCTGATCTGGAACTCTGGCATAAAAGACCTTGGAACCATAGATCCTGGAGAGATTTCGTGGATAGATTTTAATTGTCCAGGATGTAGCTCGAGTTACGAAGCCCATCCTATTCTTGTGGTAAGATATCTTCCAACCTCCTTATTTAATCCATCCTCTCCTGTTGAAAATGTTCATAAAGCTTGGGTCGACAGCTCAGAGATCACCATCCTTAGGAAGAGCAGCATCGGAGCATGTCCAATAAGCGGAAACTGGACAATAATCGACATAGTAGATCCAAAGGAGAACTGGGGATCACCATCACGTTACGCTGGAACCGTTGAATTTAGGATGCCGTATGCGAGCAGACTTGATACTGTGCGAGTTAAGGTTAAAGTGACAAGCGATAATCCGCCTGATTCAAGGGTTGGTGAGGCGGATCTCCCGAGCATGAGCAACCAGGCTCATAGAATAACTACTCCTGGCTCAGCACTTAACTACCCTATAACTATTCAATTCACGATCCTGACCCCTGGCTGGGAAGCCCTTCAAAGAGAGTGGTATTTTGGCAGAAGTGCCCACGGATACATAGACTTTGCTATGCTTACCTGGAGTCAATCAAATAACATGGTATATGAAGTGTATGTTGGCGCGCATTTTCGGACATCGGGCACTTATAAGCTCACGGCCAAGCTATATGATTGTAATGGAGCTTTAATGTCAAACGGCACATACATCTATGTGAATCACCATGGCACGCTCTGGATACAGTTCAGCATCAGACTTAATAACCCAGCATACATCTTGGATATTCGGAGGGTAGAGGTCCTTGTCCAAGAATAGGGGTGTATCGACCGTCGTCGGCGCGGCGATATTCGTCGCGATAGTATTCACGATAGTATTTCCATTGATGCTTTACATCAACACGCTCTATGATCTCTATATGAGAGAGGCATCGAATAGGCTTTCATATGAAGTCGAGAGATTTAATGAGAAGTTAGAGGTTCACGCTTCTACCAGCCGACCCGATGCACTCGGAAGAGCTCCGGTTTATGTCATATTCCATAATCCAAGTCAATTAGAGGTTAAGGTTGTAGCATTCTATATTGAGAGTAAGCATAGGGGAGTATTACCTATCGAGTTATCAAATGCGATAGTTCTGGCCCCTGGAGCCAGCATATCCTACCACGTACCATTCACCATAGATCCCGACGATGAAATAACCGTTAAGGCTGTGACCGCGAGGGGTAGAGGCTATACGGCTCCGGAGAATCGTTTGAGCGTTAGACATCCTCCCTACATGCTATTCGTCGCGGTTGAGAACATGTCTCTTAGAAGTTGGTATAGGGTTAGGGTGGAGTCGAACGGCGTCATAGGATGCGTATCTCCAGGAGTATCTCTGAATCAGATCTGTCAAGAGAATGCAGAATATACTATCGCTCCGCCAGCTATCCTCAGACTCTTTAAGGCAACTAACCAGAAGCCAGCTCCAATCGGATATGCTTTCTTCCATGCTATGCCAGGTTCTTACACGGTCTATCTTATAGAGGTCACGGTAGATGATGATGGAAATGTCCTCCAACAAACCATTGATCACGTGGCACTGAATGTGACCGATGGAAATGTTCAGGTATTCTTTCGGCCAGAGTTTAAGGAGCCGCTCACCATGATGACGATACTCCTCGCTTCAAATGATACCGTCACTCTTATGGCGAACCGTACTTCAACTCCACCTAAAGGTGATGTAGTTGTTCCATTCGTGGTCTCGCTTGGAAACATGTCTGAGCCGCTTGAGAACGTGAAGGTGAACATTAGCTATGCATTCCACAATCTAAGTATCGTGAGTGTAAGCCCCTCAAGTCATGTTATCCATTACATGTTACCGACCGAATCATACTCAGGCTCCTTCATAATACGCGTAAGCGATCCTGACTGGTTATCCCACCCGGGAGGATGGGTGAATTACACGATCACCGTCTCCGGTACTGGAAGTTATACCGGAAATCGATATGATGATCTTGCAATCGCCAAGGGAAGAAATTATGTTTGCATCGTTGGATCATCTGGAATGACGCGTTGCAATGTTGGATAGGTTTTGTTAGGTTAATGTTACCATGGCATAGTATTTGTTTCCCGAGCTTGTTACGATCATGATTTGTATTGTTTCTCCTCCCGTCCACGAAGATGGATTTAGATCTATCGTTATCTCTCCACTCTCTCCAGGAGAGACTTGAAGCGGCTCCTCATATATATCCGGATCTATAGACTCAACGGAGTCTCCAATGAGGACGGAGACGGGCATGTCATTTAGATGAATATCGACTACAGATATCTCTCTACCTCCTACATTTCTTAGATTGACTATTATTCTTGGATCCCCATAAGATGCTGAGGAGGCGAGTATCTCGAGCCTCGTGTATTGCTGTGGAAGGCTTGAGATAATGTATGAGACTCCTATGGCCAAGATTAGGGCCGCGGATAAGACCACGACGGTCGCTATTATCTCGCTAACGCCATTCATGGATTACAGTCTATCATTAACCCCCGGGTAATTAAGTCTTAATCTTTCGGTTATATTCTTAAAAATTCGATCCAGAGACGAATAAGAAACCTATTTATCGTGCCGGAACCATCTAAAAACAGCATGAAGAGAAATACCTCTGGAATAAGCCCTGTAGTCGCGACCGTGATACTCGTCGCCGTCGCAATAGTGATAGCCATAGCGGTGGCCTTCTGGGCATCTGGGCTTGTCGGAATATTCACAAGATTCGAGAAATTGGAGATAGTCTCAGCT
>Ga0209410_1001327_pt1 | contig 11986 bp, 14 predicted proteins | sample Mar14436cmmetaG_FD_184135 | JGI IMG/M metagenome (GOLD analysis project Ga0209410, IMG submission 184135) | Marine hydrothermal vent microbial communities from Guaymas Basin, Gulf of California to study Microbial Dark Matter (Phase II) - Marker... ... | reverse complement strand
AACAATCTCAATTTCACTATATCCTTTTTGTTTATCCATTGCCAAAATATCTACATGAGGGGTCATAATACCAGTAAAGGGAATAGGTAAAGAGGGTACTCCAAATGTCGCTTCCAATCTATCTGTTCCTATACATTTTACTAAAATAGATGCTATTAAATCAGCTTCTTTTTTATTTTCTACTATTATTGCTCCTTTTTTTAAAAACCAATGAGATAGCGCTTTCTTAAGATAAATTTCTTCTTTTGGTGCTAAAGAAGCAATATCAATATAAATTTTGATGTTTTTGACTGGAAATTCATTTATTTTTTCTATTGCCCTATCTATTGATTTAGATATAAGAAGTTGCTCAACCCCACTTCTTTCTGTTTCAGTAACATATCGGGTTATAGTACATGAGGAAAAAATAAAAATAAATATTAATATGTAAGACTTAAACATAACTATTTTTAACATACTCGTTGTTTAAAAATTGTCAATATTTGAAAGCTTAAAGGTAGTGTCAATTAAAAAAGAAGGGTAAAGATAATGTAGGCATTTCGGACTTTCAAATCATGTATTAGAATATTTTAAAAGATCATCTAATTTTATTTTTATCCCTTTAAGGACTAAAGATTCTAAAATATCTGTTTTTTTATAAATTTTTACTGTCTCAAGACCACTTTCTTTTAAACTCATAACTTCAACTTCTTTCTTCTCAATATCTACTAACCAATACTCCTTTACTCCATATTTGCTATAAAGCTTTCTCTTTATGACTCTATCTTTATATTCAGAAGAAGGTGAAATGATTTCAACAATAAGGTCAGGTGCACCTTGAATATTTCTCTCTGTTATAATATTTAATCTTTCTTTGGAGATAAATATAATATCTGGCTGAACTACATCTATATCTGAAAATACTACATCTAAAGGGGCAAAATAAACTTCTCCTATGCCTTTTTCCTCAACAATTTCACACAATCTTAAATATAAATTCCCTAAAACCATTTGATGGTATGGCACTGGCGATGGAACCATATAAATCTCCCCATCAATAATCTCATACCTCTTATCCTCAGGAAAATGAAGATAATCTTCATATGTAAACTTTATTGACCTTTTTACTGCTGTAATTGTCCTTTCCTGCATCCAGTTAACCTTGGGAATATCTGTTTTTGCAAAATCATCACCTTTAAAAAGAAGAGGCTCTCCTGAATAACGGGCTAAGGCATAAGAACAACAATCCCCGATATTGAGCCCTGCAGGATGCCGCCCTTTTCCATATTTTCTCCAAGCAGAGAGAGCAATTTCATACTGCTCAGCATTAAAAGGCACGATCTCTATCTTTGCCCGATGAAGGAGGAGCTCAAACTCTCTACTACCTGCTTCTCCCTTCTTGGCTTCTATTACGATTCCGCTCTCAAGAACCGAGAAGGCACTCATAAGCCTTTTGGGATCACGAACTATCGCTCTTACCAAAGCCTCTGCCTCTGGCTCTCCAAGAAGAATAGCTATCAAAGCTGAACTATCAATTACCATTTTACTTCAAAAAACCCTTTTCATTATAGCCTAAGATCTCTTCAGGAGGACGAGAATCAAAATCTGGAAGGGCACTACACCTTTTAGAAATCCTCATTATCTCTTCAAAAAGATCGCTAGCTCGTTTACTACCTTTAATTCTCTCAAGCCGTTCTTCTAAGGCATGGATTATAGCCTGAGTCAAGCTTTCCCCTGTTCTTTCAGCAACCTCCCTGGCTAACCTCTCTGCCTTTGGATTCCTGATACTAAGAGCCATTTTTTTCTCCTTTGTATTGAATCATTACAATAATATATAATCTATATATTAATGTCAACCCTCTTATCTGATAAAGCAGCTTTCAGTTGATTTTTTCTTTCTTTTAAGTATATTTTTAAAAGAGCAATTTGGAAAAAAATGGAGTTAAAAGAGATTATCACTAATACATTTAAGGAATTGATTTTGCCTGAATTGGGGAGGATTAAGGAGGAAAATAAGGAGATAAAAAATAGAAGGCTTGATGATGTAAATATTCACTTAGCAGATCAGAGCAGGCGGATTAATGAGACAAATAAAAGGATTGACGAAACTAATAAAAGGCTAGATAGACTCTATGAGGTTATAGTAAGAAGGAATGAACATGTAAGGCTTGAAGAATGTTACTCGGTTAGAGTATGAGATGCAAGAGATCAAAAGAAAAATAGCAGCTTAATAAATAAAAATCCCATCTTCTCCACTACCAAGTTTAATCAAAGACTTGACTTATATTATTTTACTTTATATGTTTTTTTAGAAGGGGTGCTGGAAACGGTATCTCTTCGCGGCCTCTGCTGAAACTAAGAACGGCCTTCTTCCGCTCTTTTCAGCAGAGGCCAAAATGGGGAAATTTATGACTCAGGATGAAGAAAAAATTTTAAAAATAACAAAAGAAATTGTAATAAAATTTATAGAAATAGGAAGACTTTCACCAACAGGATTTGCTCAATGTTTTAAAGATATCTTCTATACTATTAAGGAAGTTTTGGAAAAAAAAGATAGTAAACCTTCAAAAAGTGATTGATGTATTTTCTTCGATTATCTAAATTTCATGTTATCTTAGTAAATCCAGCTATTTCAGGAAATGTTGGTAGTGTAGCTAGAATTTTAAAAAATTTTGGTATAGATAAATTAATTCTTGTTAATCCGGTTTTTTATCTTCGTTCTGAGGCTTTAGCAAGGGCTACTAATGCAAAGGATATTCTTTATAAAGCAATCCTCTATTCATCCTTAGAGGAAGCTTTAGCATCTTTTTCTTATGTTGTAGGTACAACTGCTAGAGTAAGATATAAAAGAACTGTGTTTTCTCCCAGAGAAATTGCTCCTTTTTTAACTGCTATTTCTCAAGAAAATGATATTGCTCTTGTCTTTGGTCCTGAAAGAACAGGTCTTAAAAATACTGATTTAGACTTGTGTCAAGCTATTATTACTATACCTACATCCTCTAAGCATCCTTCCTTAAACTTAGCACTGGCAGTAGGAATTGTTCTTTATGAACTTTTCTGTCATGCTTTAGGAAATGGGATTTCTTATAAATTACCTCGCTTAGCTACATCTAAAGAAGTTGAAGCTATGTATGCTCATCTAATAAACTCTCTTAGTAAAATAGGGTTTGTTTTAGGTGGAGAGAGAGGACATACTTATCGAGTGCTTAAAAGAATATTTAGTAAAATTCCTTTAACTAGTAGTGATATAAAGGTTATAAGAGGTATTTGTCGCCAAATAGATTGGTATGTAGGAAAAACTAAAGGAGGATAAGATGGCAAAAATTTTAGTAATAGATGATGAAAAACATATTCGGATGCTCTATGAGGAGGAGTTAAAAGAAGAAGGATATGAAGTGGCAACAGCAGCTACTGGTCGTAATATTGAAGAGTTAATTGAAAAAGAAAGACCTGATTTGATCATACTAGATATTAAACTAACAGATTGTAATGGTTTAGATGTCCTTCAGAAAATCCGCAATAAACATCCTGATCTTCCAGTAATTCTTTCTACTGCTTATGAAACATATAAAAGTGATATTAAATCCTTGGCAGCAGATGCTTATGTTGTTAAGTCTTTTGATTTAACCGAACTTAAAACAAAGATCAAACAGTGCTTAGAAACAAGGGTAATAACAGGTAAATAAATTGCGGTGTCTAAGAGAAATTTTAGAAGAAAAGGAAGCAAAAATTCTTTCTCCATACGCTGCTTTAAGTGCCAAATCAAAAGGAAGAATTCATCCAGAACCTGAATGTCCATTAAGAACAGCCTTTCAAAGGGATAGAGATAGGATTATTCATTCTAAAGCATTTCGAAGATTAAAACATAAGACTCAAGTTTTTCTTTCTCCTACAGGAGATCACTATCGCACACGACTCACTCATACTTTAGAAGTATCTCAAATCGCTCGCACTATTGCCCGTTGTTTAGCTTTAAATGAAGATTTAACTGAAGCCATTGCTTTAGGTCATGATTTGGGTCATACCCCATTTGGTCATGCTGGTGAAGAGGCATTAAATGAAATTGTTCCAGGTGGCTTTGCTCATAATGAACAGAGTTTACGTATTGTAGATAAAATAGAATATGGAGGTAAAGGTTTAAATCTTACTTATGAAGTAAGAGATGGAATATTAAAACACTCAAAAGGAAGAGGTGAAATTATCCCTACTTCTGAAGAAAACAAAGCTATTACTCTTGAAGGACAAGTAGTAAGAATAGCAGATATTATTGCTTATATCAGCCATGATGTAGAAGATGCTATTAGGGCAGGTATTATTAAAGAAAATGATATACCTATTTTTTGCCAAAAAATATTAGGAAATACTCATGCCAAAAGGATAAATACTATGGTTTCAAGTCTTGTTACTGAAACTTTAAAAAAAGAAAATCAACTTACTCTTTCTGAAGATGTATTAGAAGCTATGTCAATTTTAAGAGATTTTTTATTTGAAAGAGTCTATCTTAACCCTAAGGTACGAAAAGATTTTGAAAAGGCAAAACGAGTAATAAAAGACCTTTATTTTAAATTTTTGGAGGATAAAAAACTTTTTATTGAAATAGCAAAAATAAATAATTTTTTTGAAAAAAAAGAACGTATTGTTTGTGATTTTATCGCTGGTATGACTGATAGATATGCCCTTAATCTCTATAAACAACTTTTTTTACCAAAACCTTGGATGATTTTTTAATCTTCTTCAAGTTTTTGGCACAAATATTCAATTTCATGAGCAAGTTGTCCTTGTTTTTTTATCTCTTTTTCAATCGTGTGTAGGGCATTGAGGATAGTAGCATGATGACGATGAAAAATTTTACCTAATTCTGAAAGAGAGAGATTTAGATATTGTTTAGCTAAATAAATAGCTATTTTCCGTGGTAAAGCTACTTGTTTTTTGCGAGAAGAAGAAAGCAATTCTTCTAAATTTAGATGATAATACTGACAAACCAAACTCTGAATCTTTTTGATATTAATTTTTGGTTTAGTTTCTGCAAATATACTTACTACTTCTTTAGCTAAATCTAAATTAAGAGGACGTTTTTGAAGTAAAGCACGAGCGGTAAGATTACTTAAAGCACTTTCAAGTCGTCTAATATCCCCTTCTATCCTTTGAGCTAAAAAAGCTAAAATATCTTCTGGCACTGATAATGGCTGTTTTTGGGCTTTTTTCTTTAATATTTTAAATCTTGTTTCTTGATCCGGTGGATCAATAGGAACAATTAAACCACTTTCCATACGAGATTTTAATTCTTTTTTTAGAGCTGGGATCTTTTGAGGATAAGTAATGCCTGTAAATACGATTTTTTTCCTCATTTCCCATAAAACATCCAAAGTGTAAGCTAACTCTGATTGTATTTTTTCCTTACCAGCCAAAAAATGGATATTTTCTAAAATAAATACATCACATTCTTGACGATATTTTTCTTTAAATTCATTAATACTATGTTCTTTTAAAGCTTTCACCATCTGATTAGTAAAATCTTCTGCGGTGAGATAAAATACCCTTGTTTCTTTCTTTTCATTAAGAATATAATGAGCAATAGCCTGTGCAATGTGAGTCTTACCTAATCCTATGTCAGAATAAAAAAAGATTGGATGATTTAAATGACCATTTACCAAATTACATGCAGTAGCATAAGCATATTGATTACATTTGCCTACTACAAATTCATCAAATGTAAATTCTTTACAGAGACGCGGACGAGGAAGCACTAGAGGAAGAGATTGAATTATAATGGTTTTATTTTCTGTTTTTTCATTCTTTATAATTTTTAAGACTACTTCTTTACATTCAGGCAAATATTGTCGCCATGCCTCCTCTAAATGATGTAAAAAATGCGTTTTTACCCATTGTAGAAAAAATTGATTAGGACAACCTAATAATATTTGCCCCCCTTCTTTCCCTAAAAGCTGAAGAGGATTAATCCAAATTTGAAAAAGGTTAGAAGGTAAAACTTCGCTTAAATGTAACTTTACTTGTTCCCAAATTTTTTTTAAGCCCTTCACATACATGCCTGTTTCTTTTAACGGGTTGTGACAAAGAAGTCAAATTAGAAAAAAATTGTTTGACACATTTCAAACTTTCTGAATAAAGCTTGTATAATCAAGCCTCTTTTCATTTTTACCTTATGGTAATGAAAAAATTTCTATTTGTTTATAAAAAATATTGGAGACTTATGTTCAATAAGCTATTTATTTTATTGTAAAGTGATAGGGATGTTTCATTTTTTTCATTTTTCTTTTAATTTTATTTTTTTATATCTAATTTTCCCCACTTGAATAATATAGACATTTCCTGTTGAAATTGTTGTCTCTGCTGACTTTATCCTCTCACCATTAATCCTTACACCTCCTTGTTGAATCAAACGTTTGGCAGATGATGTGCTTTCTGTAAAACCTGCCAATTGAAGAAGTTTTGGAAGCCATATCTTTTCTTCAGGCCAATAAACAGTAACTTCTTCAATATCTTTTGGTAATTTTTTATATTTAAAAACCCTTTCGAATTCATTAGCTGCTTCTTCTGCTGCTTTCTGACCATGAAAACGAGCAACAATCTCTATTGCCAATTGTTTTTTTGCCTCTTTTGGATGAAGTTCCCCTTTTTTTACTTTTTCTTGCATTTTTAAAATCTCATCCAATGGACGATTGCTTAATAATTCATAGTATCGCCACATAAGCTCATCAGAGATAGACATAATTTTTCCAAACATAGTATTAGGAGGTTCAGTAATACCAATATAATTACCCAAGCTTTTACTCATTTTTTGTATACCATCTATACCTTCTAACAATGGTACCATCATTATTACTTGTGGAATTTGACCAAAATCTTTTTGAAGTTCTCGTCCTACTAAAAGATTAAATTTTTGGTCTGTTCCTCCTAATTCTACATCTGCTTTCAAAGCCACAGAATCATATCCTTGAAGAAGCGGATAGATAAATTCATGAATACTAATAGGTTTTCCTGTATTAAATCGCTTTTGAAAATCATCCCTTTCTAACATACGAGCAACTGTATAATGAGCACAGAGTTTAATTAAGTCAATGGCAGAAAGTTTATTTAACCAAGTGCTATTAAATACAATTTTTGTCTTTTCTGGATCTAAAATTTTAAAGATCTGTTCTTTATAAGTTTCAGCATTGGCAAGCACTTGTTCTTTTGTAAGAGGAGGTCTTGTCTCTATTTTGCCTGAAGGGTCTCCAATCATACCTGTGAAATCACCAATGAGGAAATATACTTCATGTCCCAATTCTTGAAAATGTTTCAATTTTTGAATAAGAACAGTATGACCTAAATGGAGATCAGGAGCTGTTGGATCAAAGCCTGCCTTAATACGTAAAGGCCTTTTTTCTTTATAAGCTTGTTTTAATTTTTCTTCCAATTCCTTTTCAGAGATTACTTCTACCACTCCTCTTAAAAGAAATTTTATTTCTTCTTTAACTTCCATTGCTCACCTCTCTAATTCGCATTATTGCTTCCGCTTTACCAGAAACAACATTTATAGTTACTATCACTCCTTGTAAAGAAACAGGGCCTTTTGCTGGCTTAAATTTTTGAGGCAATTGTGTCAAAAAAGCTCTTAAGGCATGCTCTTTTTCCATACCAATAATAGAAAAAATAGGACCTGTCATACCAACATCAGTAATATAAGCAGTGCCTTGCGGTAAAATAGTTTCATCAGCTGTTTGTACATGTGTATGTGTACCCAATACAGCGCTTACCTTACCATCTAAAAACCAACCCAAAGCCATTTTTTCTGAAGTAGCTTCTGCATGAAAATCAACTATAATAATTGAAGTTATTTTCTTCATTTCTTTCAAAATATCTTCAGCTTTACGAAAAGGACAATCTAAACTGCGCATAAAGACTCGTCCTTCTAAATTAATTACTCCCAATTTTGTCCCACAAGATAAAGTAAGTATAGTCCAACCTCTGCCTGGTACTTGTGGTGGATAATTAGCAGGTCTTAAAAGTCTATCTGTTTGATCAAGATAAGGAAAAATCTCTTTTTTTCTCCAAATATGATTACCAGAAGTAATAACTGCTATACCATTTTTAAATAATTCATTAGCTACAGCTGGTGTGAGACCTAAACCACCAGCTGCATTTTCTCCATTAACAATAACACAATCAAGCTTATATTTTTCATATAATTGAGGCAATTTCTGATAAACTATCTTTCGACCAGGACGGCCAATAATGTCTCCAATAAGAAGCACATTGACTATATCATTTGGCATAAGCAATTGCCCTCTTTTCGCGAATAACAGAGACCTTAATCTGACCTGGATAAGTCATTTCCTTTTCTATCCGCTTAGCTACATCATGGGCAAGCAATGTAATATCTTCATCGCTTAAAAGATCACTCTCTACAATAATACGCAACTCTCTTCCTGCTTGAATAGCATATGCCTTGCATACTCCTTTAAAACTCTGAGCAATCTTTTCTAGATTTTCTAATCTTTTGATATAAGATTCAAATGTTTCTTTCCTCACACCTGGTCTAGCACCAGAAAGTGTGTCTGCCGCAGAGACAAGAATAGCAAGGACACTTTCAGGTGGAATATCTTCATGATGGGCTGCAATTGCATGGATAATCTCTTCTTGTTCTCCATATTTCCTTGCCAAATCAGCACCAATTAAAGCATGTGGCCCTTCTATCTCATGATCAACAGCTTTACCAATATCATGTAAAAGACCTGCTCTTTTAGCCAATTTTGGGTCAAGACCTAATTCTGAAGCCATAATACCACATAGAAAAGCTACTTCTATTGAATGTTGAAGAACATTCTGGGCATAGCTTGTACGATATTTAAGTTTTCCTAAAAGCTTTACAAGCTCTGGATGAAGACCGTGAACCCCTACATCAAAACATGCTTGTTCTCCAGCTTCACGAATTGCCACCTCCACCTCTTGTGTAACTTTTTGCACTACTTCTTCTATTCGAGCTGGATGAATACGACCATCAGCAATCAAGCGTTCTAAAGAAAGTCTGGCAATTTCTCGACGAATAGGATTAAATGCAGAAAGGATAACAACTTCTGGTGTATCATCAATAATTACATCCACACCTGTAGCTGCCTCTATTGCCCTAATATTTCTACCTTCCCGACCAATAATACGCCCTTTCATTTCTTCATTAGGCAATGGTACTACAGAAACTGTTTTCTCTGCTACAAATTCTCCTGCATAACGATTAATAGCTAAAGCCAAAATTTCTTTAGCTTTTTTATTTGCCTCTTCCTTTGCTTCTTCTTCAATCTGGCGTATCAATCTTGCTGCATCATGGCGGGTTTCCTCTTCTACTTCTTTTAAAAGAGCTTGTTTAGCTTCTTCTGCTGTCATATGAGCCACTTCTTCTAATTTTTTTCGAACATCTTGCAGCAAAGATTCATAATTTGCCTTTTTTTCTTCTAAAAGTCTTTCTTGCTCCCTTAATTCTCTTTCTCTAACAGCAAGTGTTTCCTCCTTTTTCTCTAAAGTTGCTAACTTCTTGTCCACTTGCTCTTCTTTATGCAAAAGCCGATTCTCTAATCGCTGTAGATCTTTTCTTTTCTCTTTTATCTCTCGATCAAAATCAGATCTCATCTGATATAGAATCTCTTTAGCATGGCTAGAAGCATCTCGCTTAATTTGTCTAGCTTCTTGTTTCGCCTCCTCTATAATACGTTCAGCCTCTTTTTTTGCTGAGACTAAATGTTTTTTATAAAGAAAATGTTGAACAAACCAAAAAATACCAATACCTAACAAAGCACCAATTAATCCTGAAAGAAGGTATTCTACCATTTTTTCACCCCTAAAACGCCAAGTAGGGCTTAAAGGTAAACCCAAGGAAGGAAAAAAGAAAACAAATCTTGAAATAATTATATATCAAGCCCTTTATGGGCCTTTTTTAAATCCTATTAATAAATGATTATTATATATCAATTTACCTTTGCCCCACTTGGACAAAAATTAACCCGCGGTGCCGTGTTAGCAGAATCTTTTGAACCTCTTTTATACAAGTGGGCACTCCATAGTTCCTTCTGACTCTTTGCCCAAAAAGGGCAAATATGCCATCCAGAACCAGAGGGAGTTCCCAAGAAAAAAGATGTCGGCCCAAAATCATCTGCTCAATCACGCACACCGCAGGTATCCTTTTCTAAAAAATTATCAATTAATCTCACTAAATAAGCTACTCTCCCGTTTATATTTTGATATTTCTCCTTCATTTCTTCATATTCAAGTGCTATATTTAAAAGGGCTAACAAATTAATAGATACCCTATCCCTAAAAAGCTTTTGTTTTTTAATATGTTCTAAATATTCATTTACAAAATTAACTATTTTTTCAATCTTTTCTGGAGGTTCTTCTGTTTTTATAGTTAATTCTCGATCAAAAAGTCTAACTGTAATAAAATTTTGTTTCATAATTCTTCAATTTGTTCAAGTTTTTCAATCACATCCTGAATTTTCCCAGCAATGAAATCCCTTTCTTCTCTTAACTGTTTTAATTCTTCTTCTAAAGAATTTATCTTTCCTCTCGCTTCTTCTAATTGGCGTGATATCTGTGCATAATTTTCCTTTAGTGTCTTAAATCGCTCTAATAATAATTTAACCTTTTCCTCTAAAATATCCAACGCTTCCATCTTCACCTCCTTTTTCATATTAACCTGTTAATCTAAAAAAAGTCAAGCTAATCTAGACCAAACCACTAGAAAGGGTTATAATTTGTTTAAAAAGGAGGAAGTATGTCTTATGAAGTAATTGTTATTGGTGCTGGCCCTGCAGGACTTACTGCAGGTATTTACTTGGCACGTGCAAAACTTAAAGCAATTATATTAGAAAAACTCGCACCTGGAGGTCAAGTAATCATTACCACCAAAGTAGAAAACTATCCAGGTTTTCCTAAAGGAATAAATGGGCCAGAGCTTATGCTTTTATTTGAACAGCAGGTGAGAAATTTGGGAATAGAAATTAGGACAGCATTTGCGGTAAACGAAATTCGATTGGAAGGAGAAAAAAAATTAGTTGTAGGAGAAGGAGAAACACTAGAAACAAAAGCTATTATTTTAGCTACTGGAGCTCGTTTTAAAAAACTGGGTGTTCCAGGTGAAGAAAGATTGACTGGAAGAGGTGTCTCATATTGTGCTACTTGTGATGCCCCATTTTTTCAAGGAATGGATGTAGCTGTTATTGGAGGAGGAAATACTGCCATTGTAGAAGCACTTCATTTAACAAAATTTGCTAAAAAAGTATTTATCATCCATCGGAGGGATGAACTAAGGGCAGCAAAAGCCCTTCAAGAAGAAGCCTTTAAAAATGAAAAAATTGAATTTATTTGGAATACAATAGTTAAAGAAATTAAAGGAGAAAATAAAGTAGAAGGATTAGTTTTAGAAAATGTAAAAACAGGAGAAAAAGAGGAATTAAAAGTAAATGGGTGTTTCATTTTTATTGGATTTCAACCAAATTCAGAATTAGTAAAGGATTTAGTCAGTTTAGATGAAAATGGATATATTATTACTGATAATTTTTGCCAAACTTCTATTCCAGGTATATTTGCTGCTGGTGATGTGAGAAATGGCCCTTTAAAGCAGATTGCTACAGCAGTAGGTGATGGAGCAATAGCAGCAGTAGGAGCTGAAAAGTATCTATCTGGTTGGAAAAAATGAGAAACATTTTAATTTATAACTATTTTATTTGTGAACAAGGAGAATTTATTTTATTAGCATTTGATAATCAATTATGTGGTATGATTTTACCTGATTTTAAAACAAAAAAAGTACCTTTAATAAAAGAAACTCCTACTTTTAAACATTTAAAGCGCCATTTGGGAAATATAAAATTAGAGAAAAAAAGAGAATCAATCTTTAAAAAAGCAGAAAAAGCTTTAATTAAATATTTTTCTTCAAAATTTTATTTTCATCTTCCTATTCTTTTTATTGGTACATTATTCCAAAAAATAGTTTGGCAAAACATCTTAAAAGTAC
>Ga0209410_1001326_pt1 | contig 11994 bp, 12 predicted proteins | sample Mar14436cmmetaG_FD_184135 | JGI IMG/M metagenome (GOLD analysis project Ga0209410, IMG submission 184135) | Marine hydrothermal vent microbial communities from Guaymas Basin, Gulf of California to study Microbial Dark Matter (Phase II) - Marker... ... | reverse complement strand
CTCAAAAAACGGAAAATATTATGAATTCCAAATATTTTAACATTTTTTATTAATCATTTACTTAATAGAAGCATTTAGCCCGAATTTATCAAAAATAAATATCAAATCGAGCGAATTACTTGAATAAATTCAATCTAGCAAAATTACTATCGTTATTGTTCGTCTTAATGGCTTTTTAACAGTAAATACCAGGTTTAAAAACAACATAATTAAGATAGAGGAAGCATATGGAATACAGATTCCAAACTCCACAACTACTTTAAATACTAAGGAAACTTTAACCAACAAGATTGTAGTTAACTCCGGAGAAACCTTTGAACGTAGTAATGCAATAATTCAATACAAAGCATCGGAATCCCCCGTGTTTGAAGTGCATGGAACGCTTAAACTGATAAATTGCACAGTAGTCTTATCTAATCCAGTTAACTTCATCTACATTAGCGGTGGAAACGTAATCGAGTCTTAACGAAGTTATGGAATAATGACTAAAGAGATGAAAATACGATTCCATTTAATTTAATAACAGTTCTCCCTTATATCTTTAAAACCTTTACTTTGTTTTTTAAGAAAAACATGGTCGTAGTAGGATACCATCTGTTCTAATATCTTTATCTTTTTTTTCATGGTCTCAAGTCGCGTTTTGAGGAGTTTTTCCCCCTTTTCTGTGATATGATAAATACGTTTCCCCTTTCTTCCTACCTCTTTCTTCCATTGTGATGTAAGTAACCCCTTTTTCTCCATTCTCCTCAATATGGTATAAATGGCTCCCGGTTTGGGAATATAGTTACCAGTAGTTAGTTGTTCAATCTTTTTTCTCACCTCATACCCGTGTAAGGGCTGTCTGTGAATAATCCAAAGGATAAGGGTTTCAATGAATGCGCGACCTGGATAACGGTCTCGAAAATGGTTCCTCTCACGACTCAACTCCATCTCACCTTTTCTCGTTCAAATATCTTACTCTAATGACTTTTCAAGTCTTTTGGCTGCGATTACCATGAAAACTACAGTGTACAAAAATAGTACTCCTATATTGACGAAAAATGTTTGCATGTTTCCTAAGCTAAGAAGAGCGAATTGAAGCGAACTTACTGTGTGAGTTAGAGGCATGATGTAAGCTATGTATTGAAGAATGGTTGGAAAACTAGTGATTGGAGCGAAAATACCTGAGATAAACATCATAGGGATACGGATAATATTTAATGGCGTCATTGCTTCATGAACGTGTTTAGCGGAGGCGGAGAGAATCATACCTAATCCTGCTGATGCGATTGCCGAGAAGGCTATACTAATAAGAAGCAGTAATGGGCTTGCTACTTGATGATGCGATACTACTGCAAGTATTCCCACGGGAATTATGGTGATCGTAAACCCATATAAGAAGCTGGCAATGGTTTTTCCAAGGATGATTGTTAATAAGGAGACGGGCATAGCAAGTTGTGTGTCAAAAGTACCCTTTGTTCGCTCAAGCGCTAAAGTAGTGACACCTATTGAAGAACTACCGAAGAACACTGTAAGTGCTGCCAAGCCTGGAAGTGCCTCGGGAACGGAGAGTCCCCGGCCAATCCAAAACGTTAAGAACATCAACACGGGGAAAAGTAATCCCATCATTACAGTGGGAGCTGAAAAGTAATATATCCTTACGTCCTTCCACGCTATGTAAGCAGCTTTTCTCAAATTTTTCACAGCATTCTTTCTCATTTCACATTCCTCTTGCTCTTAATTTTCTTAACCGGCCTATTTGTTCCATTCGCTCTATATCTAGCGAAGAAAGACCAGTTAATTGTACAAACACGTCTTCTAACGTTGGCGTCAGCGTATTAATAGATACTATCTCCAAATCGTTTTCCTCAGCAAAACTACTTATTTCCTGTATTGTTTTTGGAAAATTGCTAGTATAGATCCGTATCTTATCTCCCCGTTTCTTAACTCTACTAACAGTGGATAGTTTAGCAATACTCTTTTCAACATCAGCTGCATATCTGTCGAAAGATACCTCTATTACTTTTTCTCTTCTTTTCGCAGATTTGAGATTTTCCGGCGAATCTAAAGCGATAATTTTCCCGTTTTTGATTATAGCGATTCGATCACAAAGCATGTCAGCTTCTTCAATATAATGTGTCGTTAAGAAAATTGTTGTACCTCTCTCATTTAATCTGCGCAGAAATTCTCGTATCATTCTTGCACTCTGCACATCGAGTCCCGCAGTTGGCTCATCTAAGAATAAAAGTGGAGGATCGTGGATAAGAGCCATAGCTATTGCTACCCGTTTTCGTAACCCCTTTGAAAAATTTTCTACTTTCTCATTACGGCGATCATATATTCCAAGTAGTTTGAGAAGATTTTCTGCCTGTTCTTTTTGTTCTCTCTTTTGAATATCGTGTAAGCTAGCAGCGAACATGAGATTGTCCCAGGCAGTCATTTCTGGGTAGGGATTTGCGGTTTCCGAGACTACACCTATTTGTGCTTTTACATCTACCGGGTTTTTTACAACGTCTATTCCCATAACGTGTGCTGTGCCGCTTGTTGGCTTTAAAAGCCCTGTAAGCATGCGAATTGTTGTAGTTTTTCCTGCTCCATTTGGACCTAGTAAACCGAAAAACTCGCCCTGTCTAACTTCAAAACTAATATTGTTTACTGCTAAGAAATTCCCATAATACTTAGTTAGATTTTCAGCCTTAATCGCGTTCATTGGTGATCAACATAAATAACAATGTTACCTATATAAATGTTATCCTTCTGCGGTTTTTGTTGATTCATTGTTAGTGTAACGTTCTGGGATATGTGAAGTTTTGCTTTTCAATCCTTCTACGTATACTAAAAAATTGAGGGTGTTTCTACAGTTCTCACTTTCTTGCAATTAGTCAAGCCCTATCGCCAGCATCAAACACCGACCAACTTTTAAAAATATTTTTCGAGATAGTACATTGTAAGTGTTAAATCTAATTAGATTTTATGCATATTAACAGAACCTTCATCACTTTTCTTTGGCCAAAACACTTTCCCACTTTATCAAAGCTCATGAATAATTTGTAACGTTTAATGACTTTTAAATAATTGATGTTCTTACATACTATTGTGTAACAATTGTGCTGAAGGTTCTATGTGGGGTGAACGTAAAATTAGCGGAAATGTCGATATTTTAGGAGTTGTGGAATCTAAGAGAAGGGCAGCAAAACTATTTAAGGATAAATTGTTGAAGAATTTCAGTGATGATATAGTCCTGGTCATATTGTATGGCAGTACTGTAAAAAGTAGGCCGCGTAAGGATAGTGACGTGGACCTCTTGATAGTTACATCAAATGATCCTCGGAAGATCGCTAAATTTGCTGGCAATATTTGGATCGAAACTTTTGAGAAAACCGGAGAAGTTATTGAACCATTTTTCATAAGTTTATGGGAGTTTGAACATTTAAAAGAATATGGTTTTTTGCAAAGTGTTTTAAAAGAGGGAGAGGTGCTTTATAAATTGTCTTTAAAAGACGTTCTTAGAAAAGAAGTTGAAGGATATCTATCTTTAGCCGAATATTATTTAAGTCATGCGAAAGAAGATTTTAAGAGAGGAGACTATAGGGTTGCCGCAGACATCGGATATAATTCATTAGAATTGACATTGAGAGCGATGATTCGCTGGGCGGGAAAATCTTTGCCTTCAACCCACGGAGGTATAATTCAAGTATTTGCAAAAGAATATGTGGCATCTGGTAAATTAAGTAGAGATATAGCTTCAAAATTTAATTTATGCTTAATGATTAGAAGTAGAGCAAGGTATGAACCGTACGCAGCAATAACCAGAGAAGACGTAAAAACGATAATAGAAACATCTGAAGAAATATTAGCATGGGCACGGAAACAACTCGCACAATAAACCCTTCTCTTCACCACTGTAACCTCCTAAAATCCAACTCCAAGAATATAGGAACCAAATTATATGCTCTAAAATTTAAGATAAAACTTACAAGAAGAAAGAAACTAAACGCTATTTTATCAAATTAAAATCGCAAATCCTTACATTTTTAGACAGTTAATTTATAGGTGGAAAGCTGTTAAAATGCGAAAATATAGCATAACTCTGAAAAATATAACTTCAAATGTTTTAGCTTTAATTTATTGCTCTCTTTCGATACTTCTACATATAAAAATGAAGATGTTTATGGTTCTGTCAAATAATCTATTAATTTTAGGTCCTTTAGGTCGTCACATAGGTGTTTTATGTCCTCTAAGTTTGCCTTACCGTATTCTGTGAACAACATAAGATATATATCGAAAACGGAGTGCTTACCGTCCATTAAGTTAATGATTTCTGGGATTTGCGCCGTTAAAATGTCTTCCTTCTCCATTTTTTTGAGGTAGAAGAGAGCCTTTTGTTCATCTTTCTGTTCTGTGAGGATTCTTGATGGAAGAAGGCCTCTAAACTTCTTAACAGGATATATTTTTTGCGCATCTTTCTCTTTGTCACTAAGTTCGTATTTCTCCACGTCAAAACCTTGCGACTTAGCAATCATCTTTATTTTGTTCTCTGTTCTAAGAGCAACATTATCTATTTCACTAATACTTTCATTTATCAGATTTTCTAAAGCTTCGCTTTCAAAAACTAAGAGTAGAGATGAAACTGCGCGGTGCCCCCATTCCTTAAGTATGGAAGCAGATCTATAAAGTAGGTAAAGTTCTCGTTTATCCTTTGACATCAAAGCTTTTTCTTCCAGTCTTTTCAGTTTCATCAAGGTTTCTCTAAGAGTTCTACCAACTAGTCTTAAAGCGTATTCAGAATTTGGATTAGCACAAATTAAGGCTGTGCATGCGGCTGCAACCCCTATTTTTTCAAGTACTTTCGGATCAACCTTATCTATGGTGTCTTCGCTTGAATGGTAAAATTTATCAGGCCAACATATAATAGCGGCGGCGGGGACACGTAAATCAACGTTTACAAAAACGTCGTGATCACTTCCATGGGAATAGGCGGTACCTTTAAATCTTAATGTGTAAAGGGCATCTGTTCCACCAAACTGTTTTAGTTCTCTTTTAGCTTCTTCTTCAATGAAATCCCCTAATAGGAATGGTAGAAAAGATGGAAGAGATAGCGGTGTTTCTGTAATTGTAATTGTTGAACCACAAAGATCTTGATTTTCTCCAACCATATCCAAATTTATCACAGAAACTATTTTCCCAAGTTGTTCCATTTTCTCCGAAATTACAGCAATTGTCCCATAGTATTCGGGAACCCACATAAATCTCAATGTTCTCTTCGGCTTAGGGATCTTTTCGCGATCAATTAACTTCTTCAACGTTTTTGCTATTTCTATGAGTAGTCCTGAACCAGAAGCATTATCATTTGCGCTCGGCTTCGGGTGACAAAGATGAGCAATCAAAAGAACTTCTTCCTCCGGTCTTTCTTCTCCTCTTATCACTGCTGTAACTACCTCTAGCCAACTATCAAAAAACTTCGCCTTCACGTACCCTTTTACTTTAATTTTTTCTCCTTTCTCCAGTTTAGAAATTAACCGTTCTGCTTGTCTTAGAGAAATTGAAAAACCCACGCCTAGGTTTTTAATTTCATCCGCTGTTGGCCAAAAAGATCTGTATGGGACCGCATCGGGGGCATCAAACATTTTTCTATAGAGAATGACCCCGACAGCACCTCTCTTAATAACTGCTTCTTTATGAACTCTACGTGGAGTCCCGTAAGCAAGCACAAATTTCCCCTTTACATCTTTCCCCTCATAATCTTTATCGATTTCTCCCTTTCCAACGTAAACAACTTCAGCAGTTATTCCATTTTCAGGAGTTGAATTACTGTGTACAACAATTGACGTAGGTATCTGAGAAAAATCTGCAAGTTTCTTATGTTCAGGCTCCACTATTTCAAGATATCCTTCCTCTATATCCCAACCTATAGGTGAAGTAAACTCAAAATATTTTTTCTTTCCGTCCGACTTAAATTTCCATAACTCCACTTCTATGCCGCTCTTTTTCAATTCATCATAGACGTAAAGTGCAGCTTCATGAAATCCAGGTGAAGCTTGAATTCTATGGAAGCATGTGATATTTGCAACATATTCCCTTGCACGAACACCTGAAATTTCTTCTCTTAACAAAGAAACAAGCTTCCCAATATTCATGGCACTAACACCTCATTTTAACAAACCCTATCAAGTGTTAATTAAAATCAACGAGATTATAACATAGTCTAAAATCTCGATCACTAAATCTTTCTACGATTTTGCCTAATTTATTTAAAATTGTTTTCTTATGTCCAATAAGCTTTGCTTCTTCTAACAGAGAAGGGTAACATTAAGAAAAGTTACTCCATTATAATAATATTCATGGTTACTTAACTTTTTGAAGTTTTTTGACTATTAAATATGTTCTTAAAAATCAAAACATAGAGAGACTTTATTTTAAGACTTTTAAGCATTAAATATGTCTTTCGCAGAATATTTGTAATCCTTTCCAGCTGCATGGGATAAGTTAGGTCAAAATTATTTATAGTTACATTTTGAAACAAAAATACTTATATTCTCTTCAAAATGTAACTATTTCGAAAATAGCGTTAAAATATAGTGGGCAAGCAATCTCTTAGCTTAATACTAGGTTAAAGCCAAATGTATAAATTTGCATGTTGAATGGAATCGTCAACAAAATTGTTATGACATTTAGCACAGACAATAGAAAAATGTATTAGAAAATCTTCGCCATCCTATTTGCAACAAATGGTTAAAAGCTTTGAGTGATGAAGTATGAACGTCACAGAATTGGAAGGTTTCAAAGTCCATATTTCTAAAGGAAAATGTCTAGTAAATCCTGAAAATATAACTATAGAGGCTTGGTCAACTGAGGAGCTAAACTCCATAATTGAGGTTTTAGCAATGATTCTCCCACCATTGAAAGCCAATTACACTAAAGAATGGAGATGCGTAACGCTCAGAGAATTTGAGAAACTTATTAGCATTTATTCTTCCGGGAAAATAACGTTTTGCGCCAAAGATCTAGAAGAGGCAAAAAATATACTAAATTACGTTAAACTTCTTATAGAAAAAGCTAAAAAAGAATACATGGAAAATGGACCGCCAGAAGAAAAAGAACTCGAATTAAAAAAGAAACTTACAGTATTAGAACTCTACAAATATCTTCCTAAAACAAATTGCGGTCTTTGCGGTCAACCGACATGTATTGCTTTAGCAGACAAGATTCTACGAGGAGAAGCGAGCCTCGATTGCTGTAAACCACTTAAAGATCCTAAAAACATGTATCTAGTTAAAAAGTTGAGGGAAAGATTCGGTGAAAGAATTCTAAAAAGTTTAGGATGGCACTAAACCTCTCTTTCATTATTGAACCTTATAAAATAGCAACCTGATTTAGAATTGCCCAAATATAGAGAAAAATATCTTGAGACCATGGTTCCCTTCAAGCATAAATGATCTTCCTTTGGACAACATCTTAAAATTAGCTCTTGGCAAGATATATAACTTATTAGAATTTTATCACTTACCTATCAGGCATGAGGAGACGATTAGTAAGACATATTTGAATTTGAAGTGAGAACTGTCAGTAAGAACATTTATAAATATCGTGAGAACTTATAATTCTCATGAATATAAAAATACTGAGAAATTTAAATCCTTGGTGGGAAGATAAACCAGACATCCATGTGCAGTTGTGGAGGAAACAAAGATACAGATGGATTCCAAAATGGATAACTAACATACCCCTTGAACCATTTTCTTTAAACTTTATATTGGGACCAAGACAAGTAGGAAAAACCACAGGTATAAAATTATTAATCACTAAATTACTGGAAAAAGTACAGCCTGAAGCAATAATCTATATTAACTGTGAAATATTTCCCGATTTTACTTCGCTTCGAAAATTATTAGAGGAATACCTAGAATTTAAAAGAACTGAAAAAATTGAGATATCGTACATTTTCTTAGACGAAGTCACCTCTTTAAATGAGTGGTGGAAAGCTATTAAAGTATTAATAGATTCAGGCCAAGTATTAAACGACATTGTAACTGTTACTGGGTCAAGTAGCTTAAAGATAAAAGGAGATATCGAGCTATTTCCAGGAAGAACTGGAAAGGGGAAAACGATAGAAGTATTACCATTAAGCTTCAAAAAGTATGTTGAAATACACGGTGTAAAAAAATATAAACTCTATTACAGCGAAGTTTTGAAGCTTTTTGAAAAATACCTTGAAACTGGAGGTTTTCCTTCAAGTATAAATGAACTTCCCGTAGATGACATTTTAAACAGTTTTGTAGGTGAGTTCATTAGATTTAGAAAAAGCTTTGAAATCTCCAAAGAAGTATTCGCATCTTTGATAAGTAAAATTCCATCCTCCATGAGCTATAGAGCAATAGCATCTGAAACGTCTGGACACTCATATAAAATTGTTCAAGAATATTTGGAATTTTTCAAAAACTTGTACATAATAGGCATCGCATATCTGAAAACTGATAAAGTCTATTACAGAAAGGAGAAAAAATTCTTTTTCAGAGACCCTCTTCTCCTCAGATTATTTTCATTTTGGTCAGGCGCAAAATTTGTAGAATCTGCTATCTTTGAAAATGTTATTCAAGAACATCTTTACAGGAAATTTAATGAAATTTACTATTTTAAAAACAGATATGAGATCGATTGCATAGCAGGTGAACTAAAAGTAGAAGTAAAAGCTGGAAAACCACACAGAAAATATCCTCGTAACGTTATAACCCTAGAAAGGGAAGACATCCCAGAGTTTTTAATAAAACTAGAAGAGGAAAAGAACACCACAAAATAAAATTAGTGTTTCTTAAATTCTACTCTAAACTTCAAAACCAAAAAACAATATTAATCATTAAACCTAACCTGGATGCTAAATTAACCATGTCAAAGGTGATGGCGAATGGGTCTTGAAGAATTTTTATTACGCATAGTTTTTTCGCTGGCAGCCGTAGCAATCGTCCTTATTATCCTTGTACTTCTAAGAAAACGTCAGGGATACTAACACAACTTATTACATTGATCATTTCATCGCATAGTCTACTATTGTTTTCTCGAAAAGTACTTGGCTCAGCTTATCTAATTCTTGTTTCGCATCTCATAGAGGCAAATGACCCGTATTATACCTTAAATTGCTGCTTCTATTGAAATTTCCATCGCTGTAAAATTCGGATTTCACGTCAAATCCACTTTTGTAAACAAAATATGTGGATTAAACTTATAATTTTTCTTTTTTCTTTTATTTCTTGGTGATCCTTTTGATCCTCGGGAAAATAATTATCCATAACACACGCTTATTATTAAAAAAACCATTTTACTTTGTAGAACTTATTGGTTTAACATTCATGATTGGTGTTCCCGCAGCGATGCTGACCAATGCTCTTTACTCATCTTATTCATGGCACGTGTCTTATATAGTGCTATTCTTAGCAACAGTATTCATGTACATTTTGGTTCTAAGCGACTTTCTATCCGAGGAAACAAATGTTATCACCCTCTACTGGTCAACAAATACCCCTTTCTCAAAAGTTATCCTATCTAAAAAGATCCTTGCCTACTTAATGTCCCTCATCCCAGTGTTTATGGTATACCAAGTAATGTATGGAATTCATCATTTCAATTTCGAGATAACAATCTTTCTTCTAGCTTATGTTCTGGTCACATTTTCACTAGGTGATCTAACACTAGTTCCTAAAATAAGCAAACTCAAAAAATATCACGTAAGATGCCCAGTAATACTGCTAGTTTTCACTTTCTTAGAAATGTATATCGGCTTCATAGTCTTTGTGTTGCCCATTAAATTGCTCAACATGGTTATTATCAGCATCCTTAGTCTTTTGTCGAATGCTATAAGCTACTTTCTTGGAAATGCCTTCGATAAGCTGCCAATAGAGGTTATAATGTCAATGGATTGGTACAGGAGTGAAAAATCTTGATTAAATACAGAGTAAAAAAACTAACGTTAGGCAGTTTCACCCTAGAAAATATAGAGTTTGATCTCAACAGAGGAGACGTTCTTTTGATCGTTGGACCTAATGGATCAGGAAAAACCGCTATAATATATTCTTTGCTTGGGCTTATTAGGTATAGAGGACAAATACTTATCGACAATGTGCCTCCTGGAACGAGACAAGCCCGACGACTTATCTGCTATGTTCCAGAAAAACCCATGCTCCACGAGGAACTATCTGGGCTACATAACATCGAATACTACTTAGCACTTAACTCCATAGGAATCAGCGAAGTTAGAATTTCATTATATTCTGTCGCAGATAAGTTAGACGTAGGGGGCTTGCTCAATAAACCTGCTAAAACGTATTCACAAGGAACGAAACGAAAGATAAATGTTATACAAGCTTACATCGTCAACAAACCTGTTGTCTTAATTGATGACTACGAATCAAACCTCGACGATAAAACCATAGAATTTATCTGCGAGTGGATCAGAAAATCTGAAGAGAAAGTATTCGTATTAACTTCAAGCAAAAAGAAAAACATAGAAGAACTTCGTGAAAAAACCGGCAAAGAATTAAAAATTGTGTCCCTAAGAGAGGCTATAGGTGAAAGGAAAAATGTTCATTAGGCACTACTTGACGATTATTAAAACATCTAGAAACAACCTAATTCTTATATTCTTAAACATTGCTCTAATAGTCTTTCCACCGCTCTTATTTACGGTGATAGGGGAAATATCTAGGGAAATGATAGAGTTCTCATCACTACTGCCTTTCCTTACAATGTATAATTTTCTTGTCCCGCTCTTATTCTGGTTGGAGGAAAGCATGTTCGCTCACGCATACGTAACGACAAGCCACAACAAATTTCTCCTTAATATAAGGATCAACTCTTTACCTATAATTATTTTATCATACTACTATGGAACACTCGCCATAATTGCTTTCCTTCACAGCCATCTCAACATTATACCTAGCGTTATACTGTCTCACACAGCTTCTTTACTAAACATAACCCTATCTTCCATCTACTTACAGACAGTAACAACTAAGGAGAAATTACTGAAAAAGAACATAAGTTTAATGAAACATGGAACTGTATCCTACTTGCTAACGATAAGCATTTTAATTTTGCTCCTAAACCTATTACATGTGATTTCCTAGCGATTGATCACAGCTTTAAATATTATTAGTTTTAAGCTACTATTTTTTGAAGATTTTTTCAGCCCATGCTGGCCAAATTGTTCCAATGTAAATGAATGTTACTGAAAGAGATAGTGATATCAATTTTGCTCCAGTAATTATTAGTAGTGCTGTTGCTGCCCATGGAGCTTTAATAGTTGCCATTGTACCGTGTAGAGTCATTAAGAAAATTTGAGCAACTAGTAATATTATGCCTATTAATGTAAGTTTTAATCTAATAACTGAGTGAGGTTTTTCGCGAAGCTCTCTTTTCAATCGAACTCTATAATTTTTAATAAACATGATAGCTGTAATAAAACCCATAATTAATATAAGCGTTCCAGTTAAAGGCTTCGTATCTATGGCTCCCTCTGGAGGAACCATGTGCCACCAATTATAAGGATTAAAACCTACAAAAATACTCGTAATACCTAGTAGTATTACAAATTTATCTACTGCTGCAATTTGATTTCTCATCATTACTGCAGCATATAGGTATATCATTGTGTAGCAGATGAAAAGCCCCATGGTGCTTAAACTTGTTGCAAACGGCAAATAGTATATGGTTACTGATCCAATTTCTATTGGTACACGTGAATCATTTAAAAAGTAGAATAAGGCATTTCCTGCGGAGTGAAGTGTGTCAAAAAAGGCAATGCTAAGCAATCCAATGCTGAAATATTTGATTTCTCTTCTAGAAGAAGCTTTAAACGCCTTGTAAAAAGATATTCCTATAAACCACATTAAAATTAAATATATGACTCCAATTAAAGTAATGAAAATAAAGCCCAAGTCACCATAAGGGTAAGTGCGCGGGGAAGCTTTAGCCCAAATAGGCCAAGGGAAAACGGTACCCATACCCATTTACCCCCCCCCATAT